>Ga0326514_10000640_pt1 | contig 23585 bp, 39 predicted proteins | sample 3_2548_0518_D_FD_203653 | JGI IMG/M metagenome (GOLD analysis project Ga0326514, IMG submission 203653) | Bovine rumen microbial communities from UC Davis, California, United States - 3_2548_0518 | ecosystem: Host-associated > Mammals > Digestive system > Stomach > Rumen | place: USA... | reverse complement strand
GCTTTTGTTATTTACCTGATCCTAAATTATCTGGATGGATAGATCTTGATCCAAAAAGACCACGTAGTAGTTTTGGGTTTGGAGAATGGGATATAACTTCAGAAGATTTTCTTAGATTAAAATTACCAAGAGTTCCTCAAGGTAAAGTTATAGAAATTGAAATTATGCCTTCGGGTAATGTATATTTTTACGATTATGAATCCTAAATTAGTCGGAAACTGGTTTCTTGTAAGAAACAATGATGAAAATAATCATCAGTTAATGGTTGTAAAAGCTGATGGTGTTGAGCCAAGTTCTCATAAGGGAGCTTTTGATGCTATTGGACCAAAATCAGGATGGATGTCTCTAGATGATGAAACAGACTGTTTCTGGAGTAGAGAATTTTCTGATATTACTCCTGCAGATTTTAATGCCTTAAAGTTACCTAGAGTTACTTATGAAAACTCTCCTGTAGAGATTGAGATAATGCCGTCTGGAAATGTTTATTTCTATTAATTACCAATTATTTTTAAATTATAGAAATGAAAATAACCGCAATTAGTGATTTGCATGGACTATTACCACAAATAATGCCTTGTGATGTGGTACTTATTTGTGGAGATATTATACCATTAAAGATACAACGAGATGCTATAAGGAGTGAGATGTGGCTTAAAAATCAATTCTCTAGATGGGTAAATGATTTACAATGCCAACACGTATTAGCTGTATGGGGAAATCATGATTTTATTGGGTTAGATTTAGGAGATACTTCTTTAGGTAGGGAACGATACAATATGTGTATTGGTAGACCTACTAAACACAAGATTGAGTTTCTAGATGGAAACTATACTAATGTTATTGTAGGAGATGAACAAATAACTATTTGGGGATCTCCTTGGTGTCACACTTTTGGTAATTGGGCATTTATGGTTAGCGAGGATTCTCTTACTGAAAAATATAAGTCAATACCTAAAAATTGTGATATTGTAATGACTCACGAAGCTCCTAAAATAGGTAAAATGGGAGTTATTACACAAGGCCCTTATACTGGAGAAAAAGCTGGAAGTAAGTCTTTAGCTGAGGCTATTAAAAAGGCAAATCCTAGATATGCTTTATCTGGCCATATTCATTCGTCAGAACATAAATTAAGTAAATATAAAGGAGCAGGTAATACTTTATTTGCAACTGTTTCCTTATTAGATGAACATTATAATAATACATATGATCCTTTAACATTTGAAATATGACATTAGAACGAGTTTTATCTGCACTAAATTTATTAGCATCTAATAGGTGTATTATGGAAGAAAAAGGAGATGATGCTTTTATGACTTATCTTTTTTACCAATTATTTGGGCAAATTCCATATGTAGACTATTTCTTTGATGATATTAATGAAGAAGAAGAAGATGACGATGAAGACGAATTCATTCCTGAAAAGTTTAACTATAAAAAGACAATGAATAAACTTATTGAAAAGTGTCCAGAAGCAATAGTATATTCTTGGAAAGGTTATCGTATATTGATTACCGATGAATTTATTGTTTTTAGGGCAACTATTTTTCATCTTCATAAAGAACGTCCTCAAGTTTGTGTAGATAGTATTGTATTAGAAAAGAATGATTCAGTCAATCTTATTTATGTCTCTGTAGACTCAAAAGGTGCTATACATAAGCAATTAATGCCAATTAAAGAAGCAGAAGTAAGTATTGAAGAAAATTATAATGACGATTGTCCATATACTAAGATTGAGGAAGCTGTAGCTAAAGATAGTAAGAGTACTATACTATTACTCTTTGGATTACCAGGAACGGGTAAAACTTTCTTATTAAGAAAACTCATTCTTGAACATCCAGAGTTAAAATTCTACTGGTTAGATAGTAGTATGTTTAATATGATTAATAGTACAGAGTTTTCTGAATTTCTACTAAAATGTAAAAATGGAATCTTCATTATGGAGGACTGTGAAAGTATTATTAAGAGTAGAGACGATTCTTATAATACTTTAATTACTCCATTATTGCAATTAACTGATGGTTTAATTGGTGATAATTTAGGTCTTAAGTTTATCTGCACTTTTAATACAGACTTACGGAACGTAGACCCTGCTTTACAACGTAAAGGAAGATGCGCGTTAAGTTATGAGTTTAAGAAACTAGCTAAACATAAGGCACAAAAGTTACTTAAGAAACTTGGTATTAATGCGACTGCTACAGGAGATATGGCTTTATGTGATATTTTAAACCTGCAAGTTGAAAATGGTGTTGAAAAGAAATGTAAAGTGGGCTTCCAAACCACTTAAGTGCTATATAATTTATATGAATAAAAGATTTGAAACAATTAAAGTTTTTGAATGTCCTAGTGATTTGTATCTACATGATAAACATTATGATGTTATGATGGCAGATCCAGGATATTTTTCAAATATGTAAATAAAGGGGGAAGTGGTGCGTTTGCACTGCTTCCCCCTTATTTTTTTACTATGTATAGATAGGAGATAATGACATTAATGTCATAGCTTCTGCTACAGCATTTCGTTGTTCTTCCTATGTTGGTTCTATACCTTCATGATCTTCAATTTGTTCTTTAAGTTCTTGTCTTTGTTCTCTCTGTACTTCTGGATCAGTCCTTTGTTTTATGAATGGAATTAAAGTAAATCTATTTGCTGAGAACATCTTTAAAAATCCGTCAGTAATAGTATCGTCTCCAGTTATAACTCTCGATAAAACATGTAATGCTCTAGTTATGGTTGATATAGCAAAAGGAGTCCAATTTACACCTCTACCTCCAATTGATTCTAATGGATTAAAGTCTAAAACAGATGCATCAAAAATAGCTTCTGAGAGAGCAAAAGCTGAATTAGCCATTGCTTGTTGTACAGATCTATCATCTTTATGATCTTTGGTGTATGTATTAACGAATGTATGTATTTGTCCTCCTACAAGACTACCTAATATTGTTAGTATAGCTATGTCGTAGGCAAATTGTCTTATATTTTGTCTATATGCAGTTCTTAAATTTTCGTTAGTATTATTCCAGTACTAATTCTTTACTGCATTTATAATTTCTGTAGGATTTCTAGTATAGTTTCCGTTTGCATCTTTTAGAGAATCGTAAGTTGAACCTACTGGTTGAATTAGACCTGCTCTATTGTTTAATCCTAACGCAATAGCATCGTTTACCATTGAAGATAGTGTTACAATGATTCCTTCAGAAAATGAACCTTCCCACTAGTAAAAAGGAACTAATATAGATTTATTAATTAATTCTTCTTTAGTCACTGGCGGCTAATCAAATAGTATGTTTCCATTATTATCTACCTAATAGTAATAGTAATTTCGTACCTCTTTTCCATCTTTAATAATAGGTTTACCCTATTCATCTAAAGCTATCTCACTATAGTGAGTAAACCATCCTCGATCTTTTACAGAACTTATAGCAAACCACTAGTTTTTCTTACCTGACCAATATGTATTCATCTGCCAGAATAAAGCACCTAAAAGACTAGCTTGCATCAAAGCTCGCTTTTCATGTGAATAGTAGCCATAAAGTTTATCCGCCATTGACTTATATGATCTAGCTTGTTTATTAGTATAAGCTTGGGGTAATGGTTTGTACACACCTTTCTTTGGTGGTTCTAGTTTAAATTTAGTTCCGTCTGGATATATAGCACCTTCAATTTCAAATTGTTTAGCCATAGCTCTGTATAAAGCTTCTTGCTCTCTATATTTTGGATTATTAACATCTCCTTTTACTAGAGTACTAAATCTTGGATCTAAATTAAAATCATAAATTAATTCCCCATCTTCGTTTAAATAATGGGCCTCATAAGTACCATCGTGTCTCATATATGACTCAAAAATAGTCATTCTGTTATAAAAGTCTGGCCTAGATGCAAATCTGAATATAAAACTATTAGTATTTCTAAAAATGTTATGTGAATTTTGAAGGTGTTCTGCATATACATTGATGTCCATATCATTGATTCTATATAGCTAGTTTAGTCTTTCTAACTTTGTGGGTCTATAACCAAACTTTGTCATTTCTTTATATACATCTACAAATGAAGCAACCATTTCAGTAAGAGTGAAGCCAAATCTTCCATCTTCATTTCTCCATATTATTCCAATATCCTTATAAATACCTTCAAGTAACTGATAAATTTGTTTTGGGTTAAATCCAAGAGTAACTACAGATGCTAAGTGCATAATTTTCTAAGCATACTCATATATCTGCAAATCTTTATCATCCATAACTTTTCTACCTAACATAAGAAGAACATTATCTTTTAAGTATTCTAGTTCTGCCTCTCTTTTTATATTTTGAGAAAACTCCTAAAATATTAAATCAGCGTGTGCTGCTTTAATTAGAGTAAACGCTTTTTCTGATTCTTCTTTCATTTTATATGCAAATAGATGCTTTAAGAAAATTGATTGTAAGTCATGATCATATAAACTTAAATCTTTTAGTAGTTCTGCTCGTTGTCTAGGGTCTTCTCCCTAATCAAATCTAGTCCTCATTACATATAAGTCGTCTCGTAGCTATTTTCCTTCTGGAGTTAGTAGATGCCCCATTTCTTTTTTTATTCTATCTTTAACTACATTCCATTTCCAAGATAAAAAGTAATCTTTAGCTGCCGCTAATAAACCTTCTGTCTCCAATTTTCCTGCTGTTCCTTTATATGACAGTGGTACTCTAAGCCAGGCTAAATTTCCTTTTTCTAGCTCTTGTATCATTCTAGTTTCAAAAGCGATATCAGTTTCTCCTCTTTTTTTAAATCTATTAGAATTAATTATTTTAATTACATACTTTAAGAATTTTCTCTCAGTAGCTGACAATCTGGTGTTATTAGCATATGGATTTACAAATACCCAATCTTCATCAGGCTTCCTAGTTTTGTAATTAGTCATGTTTTCATAAATTCTTACTGAATTTTGGAAAGTAGAATCCCCTAAATATGAAATTTTATTTTCTTTTTTAAGTTCAATTACCATTTTTTGCACTAATGCATGTGGTTTTTGCATACTATCCGTAACTCTTTTATAACAGTTGTCAATAAATTCTGTAATTTTATTTAAATTTTTACTAGCCGTAGTACCTGGGTTATCAGTTTTAAGTCCTGAATGTCCTTTAAGTAATACATTATTAGAATCTCTCCAGTTATCATATGCTTCAATTTGTTGTTCAAAATCATATCCTAATTCTTCAGCATATGCCCTATGTAACATTTGATACTACATATCTATTTCATCATCTGTTACATCAAAATCTAATCTTTGTAATTCTTTGCCTGCGATTCCTTCTCTTATTGATTCCATTGACCTAATTGCTTCATATAAAACTTCTGCCATAGAACCAAGTGGTTTTCCTTGATCATTTCCAACAATGTCAATTTCATTATTTTTATTTAAAAATAAGTTTTCTATAGGAGTAAGACATTTATTTACTATTAGGTTATTTACTTTAAGATTTCTACCTTGTCTATCGTTTTCGACTATTTTTGTTCCAGTTCTTAATGTATCCAAAGCCTACTCTGCCATTGTGCAAAATTTTATGTCTCCTTTATGTCCACTATAGTTAATTCTATTAGGCCCAAACTCTTTATCAATATTTTTATACTTATTTAAAATTTTAAAAGAGTTTAATAACTATTTATTAGAAGCTGTAAGCCCACTATTTAAAAATGGATTAATTACCTTTATACTGTGTATTTTTGATCCTTTAAAAATTTCAGTAGGAACAAAATTTAAAGCTAAAAGTGTTTCAATCATTGCTACATTACCGTGAACTGCATTTAGTAATGTTGCCTCTCCAGCTTTATCTACAATATCATTTATTCCTAATGCTTGTGTAATTAATTTATTTACATTTCTTCTATCTACTTGTCCATCAGTTCGTTCATGTGTAAATTTAATTACTTCAATATTTTTTGTATATTTATTTTTTAGTAAAACAATACCCATTGCTTCTAGTACAGCAGGAATTTCTCCACTGTCTCCATATCCAATGACTTCATATTGTCCATTTCTAGTATACTTCCTAATAACTTTATCGTACCATTGAGCATCGCCATCTTGATGTTCTAATCTATTTGATGTATTAATAGTTAATTCTGTTTGATTATGAACAGCTTCTTTAAAATTCTTTGCAGATGTTCCAACTCGACGTTCACATTGAGATAAGTATGCTTGTATTTTTGAAATAAGATCTAATTTAGATTTACCATAAATAGTTTTTTCCCTTACTTTGTAAGAGAATTTCTGTTCTATATCTTCTGCATCTGGGTTTTCTTCATATTTATGATTTGGGTCCTCTATAAATTCTTGTATATCTTTAACAGACCAGCTAATTTCTTTAGACTTATATGCAGTAAACCACCCTAAAAGAGTGTTCTTTATTTTTTTTAGTATATCCTAGTCATCTAACTAGGCAATAGCTACATCGACAAATATAGTATCGATATTATCCTAAATGTGATTATACGATACTTCATTCTTAGTTAAATCATCGATTAGGGGTTTATTAGTTTCAATGTTTTTAAAATTCCAATTTCCGTCTGTTCGTGTATATCCTACTAACTATATTGGAGCAACAAGTACACTAATATTTCTAAAAGTAGGATTTATTTTTCTTAGCATACGTGCATAGGTTGCTAATTGGTATGTAAAAGCTCGTTTTTTAGCAGAACTATATTCATCTGGTGCTAAATCTTCTACTGCTATATCACTTTCCGCTTCACGCCAATAGTCTGCAGGTGATACTTTATAATCTATAATAAAAGCATCGCCTTCTGGTGGTACAACTAATAAATCAATCATACCCGAGAGATTAACATTTTCATTTTTTGATGGATCATGAGCAGTAGTTCTTAAGGATAATTCTGGAAAATATAAAAAGTGTCCAGTACCTTTAGGATCATAAGTAGACTCTATTGTAACTTTTAATTTTTTACAATAATCTATTACTTGTTTCATCTACTTTTCAGAAAGTAGAGCCTTAGTTTCTGGCAAAGCTCGTTTTTTAAAAATATTTAGTATATGGTTTGAATCTAAATCTCCAAATATTGAAAAATTGTTATCCTTAAGAGATTGCCTACTAAAGAATATTTCACAGAGATTATGAATTGCAGTACCTACTTTAGCTTCATGTTCCCATTTTTCTTTTTCTATTTTAATTAATCTGTCAATTAATTCTTGAGTCATTATTGACGGAGTATTTCCATCTTTAAATTCAGGTTCTTCTGCAAAATCAGCTAATTCTTTTTCTGTAAATCTTTTTCCTGTGGAATTTCTCCAAGATTCTATTCTTGTATTAAAATAATTTTCTTCTATAAATTCTGGAAATATTAATTTTCCTTCTATTCTCAAGCCTGATAGAAATTTTGTCACCTAGGTACGTGTTTTATCAATTATTTCAGTACTCTAGGACTATTTATTATATGATCTGACACTGTTATAATTTTTATAATCTTTACTTTTTCTAACTATAGGTTCAAGCTAATCAATAGTATTTAATTGAGATAGGGTATGTTCTTGGAATACTGTATCTCCATACTTATCTAGTAACTTATCTCCACCTGATAGTAAAAAATCGTCTAGTTCTATCTCAGAATTAAACAATATATTTTTATAATAATGTTTACAATTCATATTAACATATTTCTTTTAATTTTCCTGATTTTAATAAGTCAGATTTATAATTATTTAGTAATCTGTGAATAAATGAGTTGCTCATTGTTCCTGTCATACTATTAAATATTTCTCTAGAATTTACTAATTTAGCAACTTTTTCAAGAGTTGATTTATAAAGTATATTACTGTCAATAATTTTATTACTAAAGTCTCCATTTAATATACTATCTAGTAGTCTTCTAATATTATAATCAAGTTCATATTTTTGAGCATTAGACATTTTGGAGAAAGAAGATTCTCTTCCTGCAAAGAATTTTCCTAATTCTTCAACTAAAACTTCTTCAGCTCTATCCATTTCAGTTCTATGTCTGAATTGGTTCATTTTGTATCTAATATTTTCATCTTGAAGAACAATATTAAGTAGATCCTAATATAATTTTGGGTTTTCAAACCTAATACCTCCCATAAAAAGATGCATAAGTTCATGAATTTTAGTGTCAGGAGTTGCATTATCAGTATTTATATATATTTCTCCATTCCTAATAAAACCTCTTAGTGTAGCTGCTCCAGGAAAATCTGGTAAAGTTGCTATATCTTTAGTAGTAACTTCGTTAATTTTTATTCCATGCATTTCCTATGCTCGAGCTAATAAATTACTAACTGCTCTACGTGCAATTGGCATATCTGAGATTGGATCTATTTCTTTTGGAGTTATAGATGGACGTTTCTGAGCCTTTATTAGTACATCATCGTCTATAATATTAATTTCAAAATTGTAATCTTTATGTAGTTTATTTAATTCTTGAGCAATTTCAGTTTCAGTTTCTTTTCCAGTATATTTTTTAACTAATTCTAAAGAAGTATAGTAATTATCTCCTATAGGATTTAATTTTAATCTATTTTTTAACTATGTAAATGAGTCCACCCCTATATTAGGGGGGAACTCATCTACATTAGGCAATCTATTAAAATCGTGTAGCCACTTATCAACGATTGAGTAAAATAATTCTTCCTACTCTTTAGTATATGAATCGGGAAGTATCTATTGTTTTAACTCTTTAACCTAATTAATGTCTGTAATATCACAAAAATACATATTATATACAATTTTCTCTTATCATAGTAGAAGCTTTAGCTACAATGGCTAAAGGATTTACTTTAAAAATAAAATCTCCATTTTTATCTATTCCAACTTTTAATATCTTTTTTAATTCTTTTTCTGAAATAGTTAGTTCCTTATTATACACTTTATTATTGAACGAATTTAATTTAATAGTAACTTCAGTTTTATTATTATTTTTTACTAATTTGGCTGAAGCTACTCCATTTCCAAATCTTATTGAAGAGTATTTATCAAAATTAACTTCTGTGTTCATTTCTGGTGTATCGTAATTAGATGTCCATACATTATCTACTAAGAAATAATCATACTATCCCATATACCCATATGCCATTCTAGAACCTTCAAATTCATCCATTTCTTCATTATCAATTTTTTCAGTTTTATTTAATTTGTATAGATCATATCGTAATGTCTATCTATTAAATCTATAATAATAAGGAACGTTTTTACTAGAAGCATTGGCGGCATTTAGTTCTGTATCGTGAGGAGCTAAAGCTATTTCCAACATTTCTGTAGTATAATCTACTCCTTGCTAGAAGTCATAATTGGTATCCATATGTCCAATAAAGTCATAATAACGTTTAACTGCATTATCTTCATTAGTTTTAACAAATGGCTCAAATATAGGAGTCAAAGATTTACCTCCACTCTCGTTTCTAAAATTTATTAAATTATAGTAAAATAGTAAATCTGCAATATTATATCCATTATCATCAGAAACTTTATAACGTTTTGTTCTTAAATCAAACAAGTCCATTTGGTATTTAGAGAAAGCATCCTATTCTACATCTGATTTTGGAATCATATCTATTGGAAGTGTGTGTACAGTAATATTATTTCTATCTGCTGTTCTATTAGAATATGATTTAATTAAATCTCTTAAAAATGTATTTACGTTTGTCCCGTCAGCACCTAACACTCTAATTGTTTCTTTATTCTATTTTTGTGTGACACTAGGAGAGAATAATAGTCCTTGTTTAGATAATCGAGGTAGAACTTCTGTATTCATCCAGACCCTAAATGTTTCATTCCCTTCTCTTGTACCTAATTCAATATAAGTTGGTGTATCATATACTTTATAATCCATTGGATTAATTGGTCCTTCACCATCAGGTTTACTAAATATTTTATTGTGGGCTGGAATTTCTATATAACTTACTTCTTCTCTTAAAAATGCATTAGTCATTAAACTGTTAATCCAAGTTTCTCCCTTTTTATAGAAAGTTTCTGCTTTTTTACCTGTTAATCGTAGTTTATTAGAAACAAAAGGTAGTATAACTTTTAACATCATTCTATCTTTTAGAGAATTTCCAGTTTGTGCAAATATAACATTTGCAGTCTATAAATACTAATTAAAGTGTGGGACATTTGTTGCTACCCATAGAGGATTAAATGACTATTTTATATAATCATCGTAGGCTTTAATAACTTTATTTCTATAACTAAGATCTTTAAAAAACTTCCAAAAATCTATTAGAAGATCATCATTTTCTAATAATTCTGCGATAGTTTCTTTTGTTTCCTTAGATAAGTTCTTTCTTTGAGCTCCTTCTTTAATTATTCTAGTAAAGTTATTATAAAATCTATAGGCTTCTTCAGTCTTTGTTTTTTGTCCTTGATTTAGTCCTAAAAGCTCACGTAGTTTTCCCATTTCATGTTCACCTGCTTCTAGAGTTTTAAGATTTTCTAAATCCGCCCACATGTTTCCTCGTATTTTCTACTCTTGAGTTTCAGGGTCTAATTCATATCCAAATTCTTTTATATGTGAATCCGCTATTTCATAAATTGCGACAGCATATGATATTAGATTATCTATACTACGTTTTCTTGACATCTCATCGTAGCTATACCCTCGATTTCGATAATTATTTTCTTTATATTTACGTTTATCTGCTGCCTTTACTCCTTCATTTAATTGAATTCTTCCTTTTAAAAGTTTAAGTCTCTATAAGTATTTATTGAATTCTCCAGTCTTTGTTACCTCTATTACTGTATCACGGACTCCATTCTTTCCTTTTAAAATAAAGAGAGAATCCAGTGATTTACCATCAAACTCAATTCCTTGTATACCTAATCCTAATTCATTAAACTAAGTATTCATTAGTTTTAAAGCAGCAGTGGAAATATTAGTATTAGTTAAAGTCTTTCTATCTTTACTTAAAATATCAAGTATTTCAGACGCAAATTTAGTAGAACCACCATCGGTAAATATGTTTGACTTCATCATTCTAGATAATACCTATGCTGTTTGAGAAGTCATTATTTTGAAAATATCTTCAAATTCCATACCTATAGCAATACCATATAAATATAATCCAGCTAAATCTGAACCAGCATTTAAACGTTCTAATTTTAACTCTTTAGCATTATCTGTCGCTAGTGTCATAATTCCTGAATCGTTAGATCCTGCCCATTCTGTATGGTTTATTGATCGCTCATATAATGCATCAGCAATATCATTAGGAACTCCTTTAGATACTAGTTTATCTACTATTTCCTATTTAGTTCCTTCTCCAAGATAAATATCTGCTAAGGAATAATAGTGTTTATCAGTTCCATTTTTACTCTTGATTACAACATCAAATAGTATATTACTTATATTTGCATTATTCGCAATGGCATTATTAGTTGCCTAAGTAGTTGTGTGAAGAACTTTCATTCCAGCAGATGCGGCTATACCAATAACACCTTTTCCTGTATGGTTCTAGTTTAAAGCAGCTCCCATAATAGAACTATTTCCAGGTCTACTATCCTATGGTCTAGCACCTACATTAGAATCTTCTCCTAACTATTTAGGTTTAGCAGCACTCTAGTCTACAGTAGTTCCAGCAGCTATTGCGTTTGCAGGAGCTTCTGCAATTTCTATAGTTTTCCAAGCTACAAAATTCTTTGATATATTTGTTTTTTCTTCCTTATTTACAGCATTAATGTAATTATTGTGTTTATTAATAAATACTTGAAGAGCCAATATTAAGTCTTTATCTTTTAAAGTATTAGGATCATAGTAAAGTTTTGCTGCCTTATCGTACTAATGTTTTGCAAAATATTGCTATTGTGCTTTCTTTACATCCCTTAATAGGTTAGCTAAAAGTTCCTGTTGTTCTCTAGTTCTGTGTGACTTTAATTTATATTTTAACTATTTCTTAGATACTTGATTCTAAGTATTATTAATTTCAGAATCAGTAGTGTTAGATGTATCATTACTATTTGCTTCTATATCTTCTTCTGATGCATTAGAGGTATTCTATTTATTTAATTCCAATAATGATATATACTTAGAGTAATCGATACTATTATAAGTTCCTGACTCTAAAACACTTTTACGCCCAGTTGGGTAAGGTAATAATCGTAACGATTCTTCTAATTTTGTCCAAGAGTTCATCTAAAAATAAGGACTCCATGCCGAGAATTCTCCAGCTTGATTAAATGCAAATCCCATAAATGTTGCTTTATCTACATCATAGTCAGAGCCCTATAGTCTAATCTATTCAGCACTTACATAACAGTCATTAACATCTGATTCTGTAAATCCAACAATTTCCATCGCCATAAAAGACTACATTCCCTATGCAGGAATACGTGCTACCGTAAATAACTATGAAAGGTTAAAGGCTGCTCTCATCTTTTTTGCACGATACTTGAGCTTATTATAAAAATCTGCATAATCTTTTTCAAATTTAGATTCTATTACTCCTCTATCTTTTCCCGGAGTTTTTAAATATTCTATAATAAGATTAACAAATTCTTCCTACTTTTTTATGTATTCATTAAAACTTCCACATTTTTCGATTAAAGATTTTATTTTAGTACATACATATTTATTGTCAATCTCATTCAATGCTTGCATAATAGTTTCTGAATTACTAGAATTATTAAATTCTATATCAACATAATTTAGATTTGATAAATAGAAAGCTAAATTATCAGTAGAAATTATTTCTTGCTTTGTAATATTATCATAATATATAGAATCTCTTGTACTTGATAGTGGGTATAATTTCTCCGTTGGTTTCCAATCATTCATTCTAAACGTACCATCATCATCAGTAAAAGTTTCAATTACTTGTTTATGTAATTTACTTGAATGACTTACTTCTGGAGATTCTGAATATTTTAAATAAATATGTTTACCGTCAGCTCTTTTTAAACATATATCATATAATGTTTTATCTTTATCCTTCTGTCCTGGATTACTAGTTCCTATATAATTTTCTAATAATCTATTCAAGAAAAATTTACTATTAGTCATAATGTCCGATAAAGTATCTCCTTTTCTTATACCAAACTAAGTAGCATAAATTGGGGGTAATAAGGCTTCAAACTTTTTAACATCATAAGAATTTACTTTGAAATCTACAACGTTCATATTCTCATCATAAATTTGTAGATTTTTGAATCCCTAAATAGCTAATAAGTCCTTTTGTAGAAGTCTTTCTTTCTATACTTTATCAAGAACTGGAATATCTGTTTTTAGATTTGCAACATACATCCACAATTCTTGTAATTCTTGTTTTACACCGTATTCTTTAAAAGTTTCCTCTAAAGCTCTTTGAGGGTCATATAGACTTCCCTCTCTCTGTTTAATTCTAGATAATGACAATAATAATTTCTACTATATATCTCCTAAGATATTATCCTAAACCACTTTAATGTCATATCTATTAGCTTTAAGAGGATTCTAATTTAGGCTGTTAATGCCATTTATGTGAATATTGTGACTTCCTAAATTTCTTCCATATAGATCTATTTTTTGTACAGATAATATGTTATCCTCAAAGTCATTAACGTCGGATATTCTTACGAGTTTGTTTTTAATTAATCCAGTCTCTTCTTCAATATATGTTACTTTAAAAAAGTTAAATTGATTATTATCTGCAATGATTTGATCCTTGATGTTTTTTAATGATTCCTTCTACCTGGTATTAGCCTCATATAAATCATTTGATACGGTGGTTCTATCATATACTTTACCCTCTTTGTAAATTATTTCATTTAACGAATAATTAAGTCCTGCCAATTTAAATTTCCATAGGTAATAGTAATCTGAATTTCTTAAATGAATTAACTATCCATTAAGAGGGTGAATTTTAGTTGTATTAGTTAAACTATCTGTTTCAGGTTCAATAACTATTTCATATGTTCGCCCAATTTCAGTTTGAGGAAGTTTTATTCCTTTAGGTAAATACTACTAAACTCGTTCTAATTCATTAAAAGTCTCTATTTCTGAGAGCTGTTTATTTCCGTACACTTTATACTGGTCGTGAGATGGATTTAATACAGCTAAAACTCCATATAATTTTGTGCGGATGGCTTTTTTATTAAGTGAAGAAGTAATAACAGTTCTTAACATACTATACGTAGATGGATCACTAAAAGCAAACACACCTTCAGTGTCTTTAAAGTTTAAGTGTTTACCCTACTTTGCTTCAGAGATTAAACGTTCAGCTATTGCTCTTGGTATATTTGCTCCTCTAGTTGCACTAGATGTATGAACTAGTTCGTCTATAATTAATTTAGATACAATTTCTTGTAATCCAGCTCTATCATTAGTTGAAAAAACTTTATTTAATTCGGTCATAGAATCTGCTATTGTCAAGCTTGTTAGTGCAGCTAACGCTTCATATACTTCTTGTGCTTTTTCCTGAGTATATCCACGTTCAGATAAAGCAGAAATAACCTAGGTCATCATTGAAACAGTAGATTGGTCTGCCTCGTGAGTAGGATCTAATTGAATACCAGCATCATACATATCTGTTTTAAAGAAGTTAAGATCTTTATCAGTAAAATAATCAGCTTTAGAATTAATATTTGCTGCATATTTTTTAATAGCACCTTCTGTAACTACATAATGAATTTCTGACTCTTTCATTGGTTGCCAATATAGATCAGCATTACGCATTACACGGTTATCTCCTTGATATGTAAATTTCTTTCCATGCTATTCTGCTTCATGATCATATAGTAGTTGTTGCAAAGTACCATTTACTCTTTTAAATCTAACTTTACATGCAGTATCAGCTACTATTTTTATAGAATTTTCAGAATATTCAAATTTTCCATCTTTATTTATAGTAACACTATTATATTTACCTAGAACTTTCCAAAAATCATAATTATTATTTATTTTGACCGTCTTTTTTTCTTCTACAAATCCTCCATCTTCTATTAACCATCCATCTTCAGGATTTATATTACGTATTCTTGTTTTGACTATATAAGTATTTTTAAGTCTTTCTTTAACTTCTGGAGCTGCTTTTTCTGGAGAAAATACCTTTTCAAATGATACAATTTCTTTAACTACTTTTTTACCTTTGTATGTATCATAATACATTGCTCCAGGTATTTCTTTATCTACTCCAAACTACATTCTTGCTATTCCAAGAGGATTTGCTGGGAATTTATTGTTTGGTGACTAAGGAAATAAAGTTAAATTTACATCTAGTTCATTTCCATCTGGATCTGTCCATATGTGATGAGACATTTTCCAATGAAGTCTTTCCTGGGCAAATGAGTTTCTCATTTTTGCATTAGTTAAGGCAAAAGTAGCTGTTTTAATTAATTCTCCAGCAACAGTTCTTGGATCATATGCTCCTATAATAGGTTTTTTTGTTACTCCAGTAATTTGATTATTTAGACTATAGTTTTCCCAATGATGCTAAAATGCATTTACCCAAGTTGCTCCATCGTATGGTTTTACTGTTTGAATATCTCCCATAATACCAGAGCATTCTGCTATTACATCTTCTAAGACAGCTACATTTACTCTAGCTAAAGTTCCCCAAGTATCACCTAAAAGATACTATAATTTTGTTGCAGATGTAATTACATTTCTTTTATTATTATCAAACCATTTATAGCTTTCTTCTTGTAGAGTATTAGTACCTTTTTTTGCATCAGCCCATATATGGGAACCAACACTAGTAAAGGAAGATAAAGTGGACCAATAAAATGAATTTAAATTAAACTATTCAAATATAGGATTTATCTTTATTCTAGCTTTTTTACCTTTATATTTAAGATTTAGTTGACTTAATTTAAAGTTATTTTTATAAAATTCTATTTTATTATTATTATTATCAACTCCTTCTAATATTGCTAAATCCGCACGTGTAGATAACTATACTGGATTTAGTATATATTCTTCTTTAAGTGATTCTTCATCTACTCTAACTGGTATCTTTTCATAAGCAGTAACCCACTCGCCATTATCGTTCTAAACTTCTACAATACCAAAAGCCATTCTATCCCAATTCTAAGTAAACCATATACTTGCAAAATCAGACACTAATTCTTTCTAGGCTTCAGGTCTTGTCATTCCGGTCTGTTCTAAAGCAAGTAATTTCTATTTATACTCTGGAATATTATTAAATATGCCATATACGCTATGATATAGCTCTGTATGACCTTCTAGAGCATGTAAATCAATGACTACATCATTTTTTAGAAGATCTGAAATAAATTCTAGATTACTATCTTTAATAAATTTCTTATATGAATCTTCTACAAAATTAGTTGTTACAGCAATGTTTCCATCTTTGTCAATAAATCTATTAATAAATGATTCATACGAAGAACCTAACTGTTCTTTTGTGTTCTATGCTCTTATAAGTCCGAATATAACTGAATTCCATTCTAAATTTTTATATTGCTCTTTAATCTGCTCTAAAAGAACTTCATATTCTTTTGCAACTTTATATCCTAAATTAGTTATGTCTTTACTTTTAATGGTCAATTTATCTATTCTCTCTTGATATTCTTCTGGAGATAATAATGTAAATCGACTTAAAGCTTCTATAAATGAAAATCCTAATTCTAAATTGTGAGTTTTGCGATTAACATGATAATGTACGTTATTAGCAAAAGCAATTGGATTATGCCTGTTTTGAGAATTATGTAAGAAGACTATTTCTCTAAATTTATCAAATGGGTCAATACCCTATTTATGACACCATTCATTAAATGAAGTAAAATTATCTCTTATTGATAATGGTATATCCGTATTATACTTATTATCGTATGTTTTCTTAATAGTTTTGAAATCATTCTCTATATTAATAAAACAATTTCGATAAGTGTCTCCAAGAGTATATTTAATTTCTTTTTCTGCATCTTCTGCAGTTAAAATTTTAGCTAAATCAATTATTACTTTTGGAACATTTGGTTTATCCGAAGATACTGATTCAGTAAATCTAGGATCCCATTTTCTTCCCATATATACAGGAAGTAAGAAATCCATAACAAAACTACTATAAGCACTCTCCTTAAAGTTAAAGTCTTTATGTTGTTTTGAGTCATATCCATTAACTCCCTCTCTAGACATAGCGTATCCTTTAAATGCAGGCATAAATTCTCTAATCATAATATTTACAGGGTCCAAAGCATTTACGTAATTCGATATTCTAGAAAATTTTTCTGCAATAAGCATTGAAGATTGTCCAATAGTTAATGATGTATTTTCAGCGGTTCGAACTTGAGTTTTAAAGGCTTCACCTCGAACTAATGTTTGTGCTTCTACAAATTCTTCTAGCATATTACTTACTCCAGAAGAAATTAAATCTATGCCCTAGTAATTTCTACTTGTTCTTAAAGATTTCTGATCATCACCGTACCAGTCTTTTATTGCTTCATCATAAGAGAATTCTGTTGGATTCCCAATTTCAAATCCCTTATTCAAATACTAATTTAACTATTGATGTGTTATATGATCAGCTCCTGCCAATCCTCGCATTCTTAAAGTATCTATATCTACTACTTCAATGTCTTTATTATCCTTTTTAATAGTTTTTGTATAAGGTTTATCGTTTTCTGTAGTATAGAATTTAAGTTCTCTAATTAAATTATTTTCTAGAATACGAACAGTATATATCTAATCATTTTTTAATGTACCTGGTCTCTGAATAATTGAAGGATTTGCTTTCTTTTCTCTAAATAATTTAATATTTACCAGAATAGGTAAAGTAGAATTAATAACATGAATTGCGGCTCTATTAAAATCATATTTCTAATCAGCGTTCCTAAATTTATCTAAGAAGGCTATTCGCAACTCTTTATTATTTATTAAATCTATTTGTAATATATCTTTTGCCCATTGACATACTACGTTGAAGTCTGTTTCAGTAAGTACTTGGTCTAAATCTCCAGTTCCGTTTTTACCTCTTGTAAATAACTAAAAAGGAGTGTCTTCTCCTGCTTTATATTTTGATAATATCCAAGCATTCTTAAAGTTAGGCTATCTAGTATCAAACGAGAATCTCCAAATATCTCCTGCAAAATTCTTTAACTCAGCTGATACTCTTCTTATCGCCTATCCGACTACTTCATTTCTTTCGGCTATAAATTGTGGATTTTTATATTCACTATTTACATTATACTTTACTAGAAAATCATCACATTCTCCGGCTACAAATTGAGAATTAACACTCTCTTTAAATCTAGATAAATTAGTATCTAGCTATCTTGGATTTAATGTGTCTAGAGTAATAGTTCCATCATCTCTAATTCTATACTAAGTATAATCTATAATAGATGTTGTATCAAATAACTATGCTATCTGATTAAATATTCGATTAGAAGTAGAATAAACTGAGTTTCGGTCCTTAAATAAATAATGATATAGATTGTCAAACACTCTTTTCTCTATTGATGATTTAAATGGAATATTTAATATATTTCTAGTATCAAATAATAATTTTAAATACCATGCCGAATTTCCCCTTACTTTATTAACAATGTCTTGTAAGTAAATTCCATATCTTCCCTTGCCTAATTGAACACCTTTGTCTTTAATTAACTGGGCTATTTGTCTTTTGTAAATAGAACGTTGTTCAAGTGTTATATTATTGTATTTATCTACGTCAATAAGTTTACTATTAGGCTTTAGAAGATTAATTATACTATCTAAATCCAACTAATGTACGTCATCATCAGTATTAACATAGAATAAAGCATCTCTATTGTATAAATTATTAAACCGAAAATCTCTTTTAATAATCTGAGTAAAATATACAATGTGATCCTTTTTTAAATATACACCCGTTTCTGATTCAGAATTATTAATATTACTTAAAATTGGAAAACTTTCTATTAGTATTTGTAGACTTTTTGGAATTACATCATAAGCTCCCTTTTGTTGTAAATCTTCTTGTTGCCATATTAATATTTTATTAGCATCTTCTTTAAGGTTAAATTCATATTTATCCTAATCACATACTAATTTATCCTTAAATTTAAATCTAATTAAAGTTTTAAATTCACTAATTAGTAGTGAATCAAAATGTTTAAGAATAAAGTAAGCATTATAGGCTGTCAATTTTTTTAAGAATGTTTTTTCACTAATACTTCTATGTCTCCACATAGTTAATGTAGTTGTATTTTGTGAAAAATTATAGAAATTTTTAAGTTCTTTATTAGTGTTAAATTGGAAATAATCATCTAATTTAGCAATAGTTACATCATCCCCTTCCCGTAAATTTTTAGGTAAATTATTGTTTGGGTCTATTTGATTAATATACTCCAATATGTCTTCATACATTTCCTACTGAACTGTATGTATTTGTTTGTTTAGTGATTCATTATTTCCTAGAATTTCTTCTTCTTCTTTTAAATTTAACATAATGTCGTTTATTAATTTTCTTCTAAAATATTTTAACATTACGTTAGTTGCAGAAGTATTCATATAAACTCTCTCAATAAAGTTAGATGTCTATAGAGTATTTCCTGTATAATCCTAAACAGTGTCTGCAAGGGAGTCATTTACTGACTCCCTAACAGATTCATATGTTTTATCTGGAAACATCCAAGAAAAAATTTCTTGTTTAGTTGTAGGTGTGTCTCCAATAGAATTTATTAATTCATAAATTGTATTAAGTGCTTCTTCATTATACTCATACTCTACAAACTCTGGGGTTTGAGCAAAATCTTGAATTTCACGTTTCATATCATCAATAAATTCCTACTTTTCTTCTGGAGAAAATTCATTTTCTGGGTCTATTAATGCTTCCTAGAATGTTTTAAGTTGGTCTATAATGCTTTCATAGCCTTTTGCACATGTAATACTTAACATATTATATACATTTTAATATATCGGTTAATTCTTTAAATCTTTCTGGAGTAATCTGCTTCTTTATCTTTAGCATTGTAAATTGACTCTTAAGCCAAGCTTCTGGACTCTTTCCCTAATTCTCTAATATTTGAGTTAATGTTTCAGCTAGTTTTGGTATACTATACTTTCCTGGCTCAAACTACCCTTCTGTAAGATCTCTGATTTTATTGTATAACATACTGAACTCTGTAGATTCAGGAGTAATATCAAATTGTTTATTAGAATCTGAGTAAACTGGATCAGTTACAATAAAATCTTTAACTATTTCATTCAATCCCTCAAAATTTAATGGTAGAACTCCTTCTTTTAATACTTGTAAGGCTTCATTACCTTCTAATATTTTGAAGAGTCCTCCTAAGCTACCCCAAATTGTAAGTTTTCCATTATTTAAATCTAACATTGTTAAAATATACTCATTTCCATTTAAAGTATATTTAATTGGGATCTTAAAGTCTATTGTTTTTCTATTTAGATTTTCTGGATCAGAACTATATATATAATCGTTAGTTTCTGAAATAAAATTCCAATCTCGATCATCTAATGGATCTTTGTCATATAGTAATAGCTATCCATCAGTAGTTAAAACATATGTACCTTCTTTAGTAGAGAAAAATGTCTTTACTTTATATTCATCAAAATCTATTGGTTCTTCTAAGTCATATTTAACTACACCAATCTAATCTACTGCTTTTGACTTTAATGCTACAGCAACAGGATCTGTCATTACTACTCTTTCAGGTACACTATAATTTAAATCCGTTAAAGGCTTTGGCTCTTCTGGTTTATTTAAAGGACTATCACTAAATGTTATTATTTTATCATTATTGATATTTACTTTATAATATTTAATTCCTTGTCCACTGAATTCCTGCTCTAAAATTAAATCTTCTTCAGTAACTTGGGATAAATCAATTTGATTTTTCTTATCTCCCATATCTTTTACTTTATAGATTTTAAAATCTTTATTAGGATTTTTTAAGTCTTCTGAATAGATAACCAACCACTGATTGTTTCCTAAGTTTATTGTGTACGTACTTGGAATATTTGTTATATTTATTTCTGGACGTCTTAACACATCTAAAAGAGCTGGTCTAGAAACTCCTAATACGTTACGTTTTTCAGTATGATCAAATATATCTGCATATCCTGTGGGAACTCCATTTTGTAGAGTTCTTAACATTGAACCTTGCCCAATTACTCTTCCATTAGATTGTTTTTTATTCATTCTAAGTACCTAATCAAGTATAGACATTAAATTTCCTACTAATGGACCACTTGTTATAATAGAAGCATACTGAAATGGACTATCTTTATAAGTAAATCTTCCATTACCCTAAGTTGAATCTGTAATTACTCTATGAAATTCAAAAGCTTCAGTATTAGATGAATTATTACTAAGACGCATATGTACAGTATATGCAGGATCTTTCTCATATTCGGGATTGTATAATAGTGCCTAATCTTTAGCTGCCTCTTTTATGAAAGCTCTAACTTCTTCCATTGGGTAAGATTTGTACTACTCATTTCTTCCCATATCTTCTGGTGCATAAATAAACTATAAGAACCTTCTGAGAATAGTGCGCAATTGGGCTCCCTAAGTACCGTCCTATTTATTAATAGGCTTAGTCTTCATACGATCAATAATTGCATTCACATAACCTTTATTTTTATAATCTCCAGACTGCAACCACTAATCTAACTCTCCCTTTATAGTACTTGGTAATTCTCTTTCGGCTATATTATATATATCCTAAATTTTAGCCTTACGCTCTTCACTTATCTGTCCTTCAACATATGACATTTTTAGTATTTCATCTCCTATAGATTCTAAGTTATATAATGGATCAAAAGATAATGTCATAACGGCACTACATACTTTATTTATAGGAGAATCTTTCCCATTAGTGTAGTGCGCTGCAAATACTTTCTAAAGAATTCTATAAATTGTAAATTGATTACCTATATCTTGACGATTATCTGGATCATTTTTTCCTTTAAATATATTCTCGTGTTCAGATTTGATAAATGCATCAAAATCCGTTTGAGGTGGTCTAACTGCAATTATTTTTACTTTAGTAGGAAGTGTTGAGTCCTATAACTACTTATCTAGATAATTAAACATTTCAGTCTCATCAAACTAACCATCTAAAGTTTCAAAGGCTCCTGCATCTGCTATTAATATGTATTGAGCACCAGTTTTTAAAATAATTCCATTTTCGTTGCCTATTTGTGAATAAGAACCCTGCCCAATTACTGTATAAATATTAGATACCTATTTATCGGGTTCTTCGTAGAGTCCTCTAACTTCATGTAATGTTAGTCTTTCAGTACTTAAGTCTTTAGCAGTTGCTTCATATCCATCTGCCTAATAGTCAAATCCTCTATCACTAGCAGAAACGAACCATCCAAGACTTTCAAATAAGCCATTTTCATGTGTTGGAGTTTTTACTAACTAGGTTGCAGGATGTAATAGATACGCTTCTCTAGAACCTCTCATATAGAAGTCTATTAATTTAATAAAAGTAGCAGCACCTAATGGTGGATTATTTTTATTGTTTTCTATTAAGTCTAATAAATCATTATATATTTTTTTATCCTATCCATGTAGAGTTAAATTCTTTAAACTTAATCCTTTTACAATTATATCCTATACCCGAGGATCTAAAGCATTTTTACATTTATTAAATAAGGTTCTATAATTAGGAATTGTTGCTACAGGAATAGTGAGATATACAATATCTTTTCCTTTCTCTGCTCCCTTTTTACCTATTACTAATAAAACTTCGTGTCTATTTACTTCGCCGTTCTTATCTCCGAATCCTTTTGGACCCCAAGCTCTTTCTCTTTCTCGGTCTACATTTAATTGTTGTCTTGTTTCTAAATCATTATATTTATTAGTATAAGCAGTTACTACGTATCGCATTGAGAGTTCTTCAGGAGTACATTTATTAGTTCCTGATAAACTTCCTAACCCTAATAGATCATATATATTATTTAAAATGTCTTTATTATCTTCTGTACGTACATGATGATGTATTAATGTAATTATTTTAATAAGTTGATTTTCTATAGCCGTCTTTTCTTCATTAGATAAGTTTCCACTCTCTAACTTCTAAAAATCAATATCTAAATAATCTGTCTTTCCCATTAATTTAGCTAACTGTCTAAAACCATATACACAGTCACGTCTAGCTTCTATATCTGTACGATTAGATAAAAGTCCATCTATTGTAAGACCTGTGCGTAAAGCATTAAAGGTATATAGAACATAATTTAGGAATTCTGCTTCAGTTTCAATTTCCTTTCCATTTTCATTAATCCATTTTGTTTTTTTATTTTTTGTAGTTTGTATTGTAATTGGATGTTTTTCTTCCAGTGCTTTACTTTCATGTATAGATAAATTAGAGAATCCTGAAAGGCCTAACTACTCTCCACCTTGTTCTGGTTCAGTTGGATCGATTTTATGTCCTTTTACTTCAAATTCAGCTCCATTGGTTTCAGTACCATTAGAACCTCCAGATGCTACTTCTCCTGAAGTTCCATTACTTTCAGAAGTCTAATTTTCTTGGGTTTTAATTTTTATTGTTTCAGGAAACATTTCCTACAATAACTATTTAAAGTCCTGTGACCTCTTTGCCACAAATGACTCGGGCATAGCTATTTCTTGTGTGTTTGAATCTGGATCATGGTTTGCTAATTCTAAGTTGGGAACATTTCCTGTAATATTATCAATGATTACTGTTCCTTT
>Ga0326514_10000638_pt1 | contig 23637 bp, 11 predicted proteins | sample 3_2548_0518_D_FD_203653 | JGI IMG/M metagenome (GOLD analysis project Ga0326514, IMG submission 203653) | Bovine rumen microbial communities from UC Davis, California, United States - 3_2548_0518 | ecosystem: Host-associated > Mammals > Digestive system > Stomach > Rumen | place: USA... | reverse complement strand
TGGAGGAAGTAGCGCTTGCCCTCCTGTGGCTGCAGAATGAAGGACCGCTGGTAGACGGCGCTGCCGTGCAGGTTGCCGTGGCGCAGCTGGCGGTAGCCGTAGTAGTCGTCGAAGTTGTGGGGGAGGGTGATGCCCGACGGAGAACCGTCGGGAACGGTGGCTTGAGAATCGTTGGGAGTGGTGGCTTGAGAGCCGATGGGAACGATGGCAGCTGTCCAGTCATCGTTGAGGGAGGTGACGGTGCGGCGGCCTGTGGGCTCGGGATCGGGGAAGGAAACTGCAGAGCGCCCCATGGGCACGCTGGTGGCTACGGCAATGCCACGCTGACCAGCGTTGTTGACGGCACAATAGAAGTGATACACCACTCCGTCGTGCTTCACCACATACGACTTATGGGCAAACATCTCATCGTAGGGTTTGGAGGGGATGATGAGGTCTTCGCCCTGCCAGTCCTGCCAATGAATAAGGTCGCGGCTGACGGCAAAGGTGTTGTAAGCGTTGTACTTACGGGTGGGGTTGTAGGCCGAGAAGTAGAACATGACCCACACATCGTTCATACGTACTATCTGGGCATCACCGGTGATGGTGCCGTCGCTGTCGTGTGCAAAAACGGGGTTGCCCTGATAGCGCTTCCAGTGTTTCATGTCCTTCGAGAGTGCGATGCCGATGCGCTCTCCCTTGGGATGGGTGTCGTCCTTACCACCGGCATTATAGAACATCACGAAGGGATATTTCTCTTCGCCCTTGATACGCTGCTGCTTGTCCTTTATCCAATAGATGGTGCTTTTATACTGGGTCAAATACTCCCACCACTGGGCATCCTTGTCGTTATAGCTCATCAGCGGTGTGGGTTGTGTGTCCCACTGGTGAGCCTGCGTGATATCACCGGCTGTCGAGGCAATGCCGATGCTCAAAGGGGCATTGACAGCCTCATAGCCTGTGCCGGGTCCACCGATGTAGGTCATGTAGTGACGGTCGTTATGTTCTCTTAGCTCGTAGCTGCCTCCCCATTGATAGTCTATCAGTGCAGGGAAACCACCCCGCTGGTTTTGGTCCCACAGGTTAAGTCCGTCGGCAGGAAAGGCCAGTATGCGCCCTTCGGTATTCCAGTGCAGCAGGTCGTCAGATGATGCCAACCATGTCTCGTAGCCGCGTCCGTCCATTCCGTCCTTACCGTTATAGCAGACGTAGGTCATCAGCCACTTGTCGCCCACACGGAACACCGTCGGACAGTCTATCTTATGATAGTTGTCCGCGGGAGCCACCACCATACCATATTTATAAGGAGTGCGCACCTCTTGGTAGATGCGTTGCATGTCGTTCTGGGATATCTGCTGACTATATGCGCTCAGTGTCAGTAGCGTCCATATAAATAATATACCTTTTCTCATGTCTTTACTTTTGGAACAGCCAGTCAACCTCGGTAGAAGGACCATTGAGGCCACAGTCGCGTGGATGGATTGTGCTATCCGTAAAACCAGCCACCATCAAGATGCCTTTGGGCAGGCGCAAGGTATGGCGACCAGCAGGTAGCGAGTATTGGTGGATATTGACTTTGGGCATCTGTACCATGCTGATGGCATTGGTCAAGATGGGCTCTGCCTGACCATATTCATTACCCGTTGCATCAATCTCCAGTTTGGGTGCCTTGGCCCACTTCGAATCGTCATCCTTGAATAAACCCACCAGCACCTTGACGGGCTTTTCGCTTTCAAATTCGAGCGTCGTTCCCACTATGCGGGTGGTGTCGCGATTCAGCATAAGGGCTTGTAGGCCAACCAACTCTGGCGCAACAGAATCGACGGGAGTGTCAGTACGCTTTTCGAAGAGAATGGCCCCTTTCTGCAGTGTGACGGTGGTTCCTTGATAGTTAATCTTCGCATTGTTTGCTGGCAGTATCTTTACATCTGTCTGGGCCACAGGGTGCTTCAGTTTCTCAATGTTCTCCTTAAAAACGTTCAGTTCCTCTTGATAGACCACCGCCAGTTCTGCCCAGGTTTTCATCTTGCCGTTATCGCCACCCACAGGGATGCGCCGTTGGGCTGTTTGCATGGAGTTGGCATAAAGATACCACTCGCTCGTCATGCGGCTCAGTTCCTGCCAGATGCTGAGGCTTTGCTCAAGCCAGACGACAGCGGTCTCCAAATGGCTGATGTCCTGAGTCCACTTGTAGCGCAGCACCTCGGCGGCAGCACGTACCTTCAGTTGGAATGCCTTGGCGAAGGATGCATAGCACAGGAAGTCGTTCCACACCCGCTGGTATTCATCGGCATGACGGGTGGGCTTGGCAGCGGCGGCCCTCATCTCGGCAAGGGCTCTATCACCATGATTGGCACACTGGTCGACAATGTCGAAGGGCAGCTCGCCAATATGCTTCTCGCCTTTGTACTCCTTTTCCACATATTCGATGAGTTTTTCGCCTTGGGGACCGCAACTCTCGTAGAAGCCTGGATAGATGGTGTATTTATATGGGTTGACCAACTCGCCCATTGTCATGCCAAGAAGTAACGTCTGGCGGTTACCCTCGGTGATGCCGAAACGACGGAGCAGTTTGGGGGCAATTTCGCCAGCCTCGTCATAGGCATTGAGCAGATGTCCCGCAGCAATGGTGTCGATGCCATAATACGCAGCCAACTCCTTCTTCCAATAAGTCTTGTCCTCGCCGCGCTGGTCATTCCACGCATAGCGGCCCCATGTCTTATACCACATCCAGTCACGATCCAACTGCTTCAGTCGTTCGCCGTTGGGCAACTTGTCGGCAGTGTAGGGCCAGTCCCAGTAGGAGGCCTGCGGATAGAGGTGCAGCCCCTTTGAGTGGTGCACGCGATGCATGGCCTGTACAGTCTTCTGGGTGAAGGCCGGTGATGACCAGCGCCACGGTTCGAGATTGGCCAGAATATGTACGTTGTCGATGTGTACAGGGGCTGCGGCAGCCAGTTGGCGATGCGTCTCTCCCCACGGGCCGCCGGGCTCGTAGGTGGTCAGCGACTCGCCCGTGTATTTCGACATCGTATAGATGTTAGGGTAGAGGGGCAGCGACTCCTTTAGTACCAGCGGGCCGTCGGTGTCGTGGGAACGCAGCACGATAGGGGGAAGTCCCGACGGAAAACCGTCGAGAGTGGTGGCGCGTCCGCTGGCGGCCAGACCGTCCTTGATACCCGGGATGATGGTCTCCTTCATCCATGTCACGTCATCATCAATCGTTGCCATCGCCTCGCCAAGACACACCAGCAAACCAACATTCGGATATTTCTCGATAAAGGCAGCAATACTCTTGCGTGTGTAGTCGCTGATGAGCGGTGTGATAGGACGGTGACGGTCTTGAGTCTTCAGTCCATAGTGATCGGCAAAGGGCTTGCTCAGAATGATGTTATAGAACATCTGGATGACCCAGATACCGCGTCTGTCTGCTTCGTGAGTAAGGAAAGAAAACATCTCCTCGTTTTTCTTGAATGTTTCCTCGTCGACCTCCAAAGCAAAAGGATAGTCTTTTAGCTTTACCAGTGAGGCAAAGGGATGACCATTCCACAGATACAGTGAGTTCATCTTGTTTTCCACCATCATGTCGAGATACTTCACCCACTCCTCTTTGTCGTAGAACCACGGGAAATTCTCTGGCGTGTAGGGGTACTCATACACTGCATGACCGGGCAGATACACCGTTTTCTGCAGTCCGATGCAGGTGCCACGCATCACCATACCCGGTGTTTCCTGCGTTTCTTCAATATCCAGCGACCCCTTCTGTCGGATGCGGTCAACAAGCTCTACGCAGCCGTAGATGACCCCTGTAGCATCGTTTCCCGATACCTTGATGCCCTTTTTGTCTTTTGTGATGGTGAACCCTTCTGCGGGTCCGCTGTTCGAACAAGACAAATAGATATGTTGCTTGCCATTCTTGTTGACGGGATAGCCCATGCTGTTGAGGCTCTTCTCCAGATATTCCTGAGCATAGCGCTCACGGGGAGAGGACTTGGTACTGCTCTTGATGAATACACTCTGTGCCTGAACAATGGTACAGAGGAACATCATGATGATGGTGGCACGAATTTTCATAGATTATTTCAGTTTGCTGAGATCAATTTGTTTATAGGCCATGCGCTGACGGCGCCAGGTGTATACGCAATGCAATGTGCCGTCACGGCCTTGGATGATGCAGGGGTAGGAGTACTGACTGATGGGCGAGTCTTCCAGTGTCAGCACATGACGCCAGTTGGTCCCGTCGTCGCTCAGTGCGATGGAGCATGGGGTGCGCACACCTTTAGGGGTGCCCGGCAGGGTGGAGAAATCGTTGTATATCAGTGCGTGACGTCCATCCTGCAGGGTGACAGCATCGGTGCCGCTCTGGTTGTTGGGGACGCGGAGCAGGGTGACCTTTGTCCAGCTGTCGCCATTGTCACTGGAGAACGATGTGGCAATACGCCCGTTGCGCGTGCGCATCAGCACCTGCAGGCGACCATCCTTTAACTTCAGAATAGAAGGCTGGATGCAGTCAATGGGTTTCATGCCGTTCTTGTCGAAATCGCCACTTTGGTCGGGAACCTCCCAAGGGTCAACGATGCTGACAGTGCCGGTGGCGGGCATCTTCTCTGTGCGCAGGGCCAGTTCGGCTTCCACGGGCCCTACATATTTCCATGTATTGGTCTTCAGGTCAAGAATCTCCATGTGGAATTTCCAGCCGTTTTTCTCTGTGCTGGACGGACATAACAGACGACCGTCAATGAGTTCCGGCTTGTTCTTGATGGGCCCCAGATAGTTTTCTGGCAATGGCTCTTTGTCGCTCCACGTACGTCCGCCGTCCTTTGATTTGCACAGCCAGCCCGTCCAGTCGGCAACACGCGTACCTATTTTGAAGAAAAGCCACAACTCACCATTGGGCATCTCATAGAGCACGGGATTGTAGCAGGCCTTGCGCTTCAGTGTGGCCCCCTTGCCATAGAGTTTGGGATTCTTGATAGGTCCCACATGGGCATCGGTGGTCTCGTCGGTAATTCCCGACAGTCCGCCGATGTTGTTGTAGGCCCCACCCAGTTCAAAGACGCCGTCGGCAGCCAGAATCGGTGCACTCCATGTGTCTTGTCCTTTCTTCTTGATGTTTACCCAGATACACACGTCGGGGTGCCCTTCGTAGGTACCGCCGAAATAGGCTGCCACCAAGTCGCCCTTTTTGTTTTCAACGATGGTAGATGCATGGCAGGAGGGGAAAGAGGCTTGTTCGTAGAGGAACTGGTCTTTCATGATGGCCGGATGTGCCGTTGGAATATCGCATGAGAAATGGTAGCTCCCAGAGCCGATGGTCTTCATCGTTCCATCGGGCATATAGACGTCAGCCGTGGTGTTGCAGGGAATGGTGACGTCCCACTCCAGGTGCTGCAGATTCTTTTTCCAGTGGCTCTTGATGGTGCCGTATGGCGAGTCAAAGCTGACGTTGGCCCATTCGCAGTCTTGAATCTCGAAGGCAGGTTTCAGGACAATGTGCTTGTAGGCCGTGTAGGCCGTTGTATAGGCCGAGGCAGTGCCTCGGCTTACGTGACTGGCCTGGCGGATGCCGCCCAGGTATTGGTAGCACCAGGTGAGCAGGTCGCCCAGCAGCATCACATGGTTGCCGCTGTTCATCTTGGGCGATGCCTTGTCGCCATTCCATAGTTCCCAGATGGTGGTGGCACCGTTTTCTGTCATATATCCCCATGACGGATAGGTCTTCTGAGTAGCCAGCATATAGGCAACGTCAGCAAAGCCGTTGTCGCTCAGTCCTCTCATCAGCCAAGATATGCCAATGACGCCACACGACAGATGCCGGTCGTTTGTGACGCAGATGTTGTGTATGACATGTTTCGCCACATCAGCCTTGCAGTCGTCGGGCACAATGCCGATGGCCAAGGGCAGTATATTTGCTGTCACGGTATTGTTGCCATAGTAGATACTGTCAGGATAGAGCACATGCCCGGGGCGCGGAGAGGTGCCTCGCTTGATGGTCAGGAACCGCTTGTTGAAGGCTGCTGTCATCTGTTCACGGATGGGCTTCCATAGTTCGGCCTCACAGCCCCACTGCTCCATCAGCTGCAGGGTGCGGATGATGTAAGCTGTGGAGATGAGCGACACATCCGTCTTGCGGGCTGGATCCTGCGAGTGGATGAGTTCCAGCTTTTCGGGTGGCACGCACCAGTCGCCATATTTGCCACAGAGGATGATGCCCTCCTCACTGTATTCTTCGATGATATGCTGCACCCACTTCTTGATGTGGGGATAGCTGCGCTCAATGGCCTCGCGATTGCCGAACTGGCGCCACAGCATGTCGCACGAGAATGGTAGTGCTGCTGCCCACGCCACATCGTCGCTATAGTAGTTCCAGAAGGCTGGCGCTACATCGGGAATACAGCCGTCCGTGCGTTGTGCTTCGCAGATGTCGCGCATCCACTTGGTGTAGAGTCGCTCGTTGTCGAACAGGAAACTCTCACCCAGCGACCCCATGGTGCGATCGCCCAGCCACGGCTGTCGCTCGTCACGCTGCGGACAGTCTGTGGGCATGCCCTTGTAGTTGTCGATAATGCCCCAGAAGGCATTGCGCATCACTTTGTTCAAGATGGTGTCTGAACACTCGAAGCGTCCCGTCTGTTGCATCGCGTCGGCAACGACCATAGCCACCAGTTGGCTCGGTCTGAGCTCCTTCATGCCTGAAATCTCTACATAGCGGAAACCGTGGTAGACAAAGGTGGGATGCCATTCCTGCTCTTTGTTCCAGATGAGTGATGCTGTTTCTTTTCCGCTACACACATAAATATCCTCAGAGCGGGCATTGCGCAGGTTCTCTGTATAGAGTGTGCCGTCAGGATTCAGCTTCTCGGCATAGCGGATGCGGATGGTATCTCCTGCATTGCCTACGGGCATCATAGAAACCCATCCGGCCAGGTTCTGCCCGAAGTCAACAATATAGGTGTTGGGCCTGTCCTTGATGGCCTTCAATGGGCTTGTCTGGTCGGCATTTACAGGCGCCAAACTGCTTCGCACGGACACGCCAGGCGTCATTTGTGCGCGCAGCCAGGCTTGTGGGATGTCGGTGCGCTCGGCCTTCATCCATGACGAGTCGTCGAAGCCCACCTCACTCCAGCCCTTCATCTCCATGCGGGCATCGTATTCTTCTCCATCATATTCGTTGTTGGCGCGGATAGGACCGTTGGCGGTCACCTTCCATCCTTTGTCGTCTGTCTGCAAGCGTTGTGTGGTGCCGTCCGCATATTCCACAATCACATTGATTCGGCACTTTGGAAAACCGAACGTGTGAATCTTGTAGGGCTTGTGCTGCTGCATGGGGAAGAGACGACCGTTGCCCAGAATGATGCCCAGGCAGAGCTGAGAGGTGCGGGGAGAGAGGTGAGAGGTAATATCGTAGGTGTTGTAATAGATGGTCTTGCGGTAGTCGGAAGGAACGGGCTGCAGCATACCGTCGCACAAGCGTTGGCCATTGACATAGAAGTCATGCAGTCCGATGCCGGCCACAAAGGCTGTTGCGCGCTTCACCTCCTTGTCTTTCAGCTGGAACTCTCTGCGCAGATAGCGGGCCGCCATGCGTGTGTGCATGCCGCGCTCCTCACCCGGCAACAGTCTTTCCAGACCTATCCAGTAGCCACGCCATTTGCTTTCGTCCAGCAGTCCGATGCCGAAGCCTTCCTCGCTGCTCCACTCCGATTCCCCTGCGGTGGTCCATACTTTCACCTTCCATGAGCACGTGGCGCCGCTTTGTAATTTCTTGCCAGCGTAGGGTATCCACAGCTGCTGGTCGCTCTCCACCTTGCCCGTGTTCCATACTTCGCCATGGTCATCGCTGACCACCAACTGATAGGATGTCTGTCGGACATCTTGTTTGCTCGACACGATCTGCCATGAGAATCGGGGCTTGTCGGTATCGATGCCCAGAGGCTTCTCCATATTTTCCACCCGCAGATGGGTGACACTGACATCGGGTTTTGTTGCTTGCTTTTTGCTGGCCATTCCTATGATGGGAACCCATGCCAATAAAATGATAATAAGTCTTTTCATTGGTGTAAGATGTCGTCTTTCCACTATTCGTTCAGGTCGCGTTCCTTGGCTTTGTATCCGTCGGGAGAAAGTTCTTTTTGCTCTTTGGTCAGATAGTTCTTACTGCTGTCAATGGCAATGAGCACACCGTCTTCCACACGAGCCGACTGCGGGTGATAGCGGAAAGTGAGCACCTTCGAATCGAATTCGCCCAGATAGGTCAGTTTGCCCGTGGCTGCCGTCATCCACCACACGTTCTTCTTTTGGCCGCTGATCTTGGTCAGGTCAAGCTGCATCTGGTTGCCGTTGTAGTTATACACCAGCAGGTAGTCGTTGCCACGCGTAGCAATCAGCCGGTTGTATTGTTCCCCATTGGACACAATGATGCTTTGGTCTGGCACACGCTCAAAGTAGGGGAAGGTGAGGATGAGGCGCTTCAGATACTGCATCTGACTGAATCCAGGGTCTTTCAGCCCCTGATACCACGTCTTCACATCGCCGGCATCGCCATAGCTGGTGGGGTAGCCGGGCTTCAGCATCTGCATGATGGCATTGTGGCCGTAGGTGTGTCCGCACGAGCCGGCAAACACGCTCCAATAGGCATATCGGCGCACGTCGTAGTCCTGCCAGCGCGGCTCGTTGGTGTCGTGCAGCCCCATGGGGATGTCTTCATACGATGGCTCAGCATCAAGCACAGGCTTGATGGGATTGTATTTCCATGTCGAGTCGACATACATCCAGTTGTCTTCCTCGGTGTTGTCGGGGATAGGATATTCGGCATTGCCCATGCGCTGCCCATACTTGCGGTGTCCACTCTGGAACGTATGAAAATCCATCCATCCGGCCTTGCTCCACCATTTGGCCGATGTGTAGCGACCGCGGGGGTGGTAGGTCATGAGGTGGTTCTTGTCGATAGACTTGATGGTGGTGGCCAGTGCCTCCCACACTTCCGACTTGATGTCGCCCTGAATGTCGCCACCCATAAACCAGATGATGTTGGGTTTTGACTTATAGCGGTTGGCCAGGAAGGTGCCATACTTCTTGGCATCGTCGACGCTCAGCTTGCCGGCCTTCACCAATCCGCCCCAGATGCACACCATGCCGATGTAGATGCCGTGCTGTTCGGCCATGTCAATGATATAGTCCATGTGGTCCCAGTAGGTGTAGACGCCAGCCATGCCGGACTTTCCGGCTTTTCCTGATTGCTTGGTGAAGGCATCCATGTTCCAGCCATCCACGTTTGACATCTGTCCGTAGATATTGACGGCAGGCACCCCGTCGATGGTCTGCACCTGCACCACGTTATAGCCTGCCTTGGCACACGACTGCAGATACCATTCTGCTTCAGCACGGTCTAGTCGCTCAGGCAGCAGCCATCCTGTCTCGCCTTGCCAGAAGAAGGGCTGCCCGTTCTCAAACTGCAGATAACGCTGGTTATCCGACACACGTAACTTGCCGTTGTCCCACGGTTTGTTGACTGCTTGTGCTGTGATAGTCAGCAGCACAAGACACAACATCATGATGTTTTTCTTCATAGTTTGTAGATACATATATATAAATAAAGACTGACGAGCATGTGAAATGTCGTCAGTCTTCAGAAAAAGTGCACACCGGAACCGACCCGCTGTGCACTCTTGCCTCTTGCCTCTTGCTTCTTGCCTCTTACAACTGGTACTCCAGCATCACCATGGAGAATGGCTTCAGGGCGATGCCGAACTTCTTCTGGGCCTTGATGGTCTCCTTCACGGGTGCTATGGGCTGCTTCTCGTAGTTGTTCTCGTCGTTGGCATTGCCTTCGAGCACCGTCTTGACGGCGGCTTTCTTGATGGGGAACCGGCTCAGGTTGACATCAAACGTCTTTTCCTTGTCGCCGGCGTTCACCAGTTTCACAAAGAGTTTGCGCGTCTTGACATTCAGCACCACGCTCTGGCCCTGCAGCTTGCCGCTTTCCTGGTCTTTGGGCAGCCCTTTCCAGCGGGGAGCCTCGTCGGGCGAGTCGATCGTCACACAGTCGCCATAGTAGTACTGGCCGCTCGACTGTCCGAACAGCTGCTGCACATAGTAGCTACAAGTCAGATAGGGACGCTCGTTGTCAAAGTAGATGAGGTCTGGATTCCAGTTGGTGTTGGTCTTCTTGGCGAAGAGGGGAGCGTAAGATGTCATCGCCACGACATCGCCATTGGCCTCGACGTGCAGCAGATACAGTCCCTCGGCCAGTGCATCGATGAGCTTCTTGTCCTTGGCGGCATACTCGCCCAGATACACCTTGGTCTTACGGTCGCGGGGATAGTAGTTGTACTGGCGCGAAGAGAGGAAGTAGGCGTTGGGCTCATAGTAGTGCTCGTCGATGACAGGCATGCCCAGTTCGCCGGCCAGTTTCCATCCGTTTTCCAAGTCGGGGTTGCCGGGATGTGAGCCAGGGCCGGCAGTACCCACAATCACGATGTCGGGATACTTTTCTGTCACCTTCTGATAGAGATAGCGGAAACGCTCGCAGAACTCCGGGCTGATGCGCTCTTCGTTGCCCAGGCCGAGATACTTCAGGTGGAACGGCTCCGGATGACCGGCGTCGGCACGCATCTTCGCCCACTTGTTGGTGGCGGGGTCGCCATTGGCCCACTCGATGAGGTCGATGGCTTCAGCCACCCACTCGTCCATCTCCGACATGGGCACCACGTCTTGTGCCTGCTCCTTCATGCCCCAGCCGCCATTAGTGCCCTGGCAGCTCACGCCACAAGGCAGGATGGGAAGCGGCTGCATGCCCAGGTCTTCGCAGAACTGGAAATACTCAAAGTATCCCAGCCCCATGCTCTGGTGGTAGCCCCACGTGTTCTTCAGTCCGCGGCGTGTCTCCTTGGGACCGATGGTGGTCTTCCAACGGTAGGTGTCCCAGAAGCCGTCACCGCCGCCATGTACTACACATCCGCCCGGAAAGCGCATGAACTTGGGCTGCAGAGCGGCCAGAGCCTCGGCCAGGTCTTTGCGCAGACCGTGTCCTTTATAGGTTTCTTGCGGCATGAGCGACACCATGTCGATATCCATCACGCCCTGCTGGAGCATCAGAATCTGCAGGGTGGCCTTCTGGCAATCAGCATTCGGCGCGAGCACGGCGTCGTATTTCTTCCACTCCTTGCTGTCGGCTGTAATCGTGGCATCAGCCAGCAGTTTGGGATCTTTGCCCCATCCCTGAGGCTCTACCAGTGCAATGCGCACCTGCTTGGCCTGGCCGATGTTGCGCAGAAATGCGGAGAAGTTATACTGGGCTCCTGCTTTCACGCTGATACCATCGAAGCCGTCGTTCTCAATACCGTAGCCCTTCCATCCCTTGTAGTCATAGAACTCCTTCACACGCTCGGCTGTCAGTCGCATGTAGGTGGGGTTGTTGGGGTGGAGGCTATTGTCTTTGCGAACCTCCAGCATGCCCAGCGAGTGACCAGGTCGCAGCACCCTCCATGAAGTGCCTGCTCCCCATCCGTCGCGCTCGGAGGGATTGTACTCAAACGAGCCGTTTTCAATGAGCTCGGCATAGAGACCGCCATCGGCACTCGACGAGATGTCCTCGAAGAAGATGCCAATCAGTTCGTCACTAATTGCCTTGCCACCTTTGGGCGCGTTCATCGGTTTTTGGGCGTTGATGCCCAGCGTGGCTGCCAACAGGAGAGCAGCGCATGTTGTTAGTCTTTTCATATTGTTATTGTAGCTGATTAGAATAATTTTGTATGCAAAGATACGAATAAATCTTCAAACCACCATCACTGGGATGCTAAATGCTACATAAAGAAAACATTTTGCAACATTTCTGCTATTGCAGGATGTATTCAGCGCCCATTTTGGTCATCAGGGTGTAGAGATTGTTTCGTTTGTCGTATTTAAGACCCTTGCCCTTGAGCGGGGTGTTGGAGCGTAGTTGGCAGAGGCCTCCCTTACGCGAGCGGATAAACGCCTTGGTGAGCTTGCCGTCTTTCCACTGGATGTCAACCTCGAAGCCTCCACGGGCCACGAGCCCTTTCACTGCCCCTTCCTGCCATGCTGCGGGCAGGGCCGGCAGCAGGTAGATGAATCCTTCTCCTGCCTGAGAGCCTGACGAGGGCACACCATCGTAGCTCTGCATCAGCATTTCGGCGATACCCGCCGTACAGCCGAAGTTGCCGTCAATCTGGAAGGGTGGATGGGCGTCGAACAGGTTGGGATAGGTGCCGCCACGCTGCTTCACCGTTCCGAAGATGAGGAAGGTGTCGGCAGTCAGCGTCAGCTGGTCCTTAATCAGCTTATAGGCATGCTCGCCATCCAGCAGACGGGCCCAGGAGCAGACCTTCCAGCCCATCGACCAGCCTGTTGACACGTCGCCGCGTGCCTGGAGCGACTTGCGGGCAGCCTCCCACAGCGCAGGGGTGCGCGTGGGCGATATCTGATAGGAAGGGAAGAGACCATAGAGATGCGAGAAATGGCGATGGTCGTCCTTGGGGTCGTCCAGATCGTCGAGCCATTCCTGCAACTGGCCCCAACGGCCTATCTGCATGGGGGGAAGTTGGTTTAATTGAGATTGGAGAATGGAGAATAGAGAATTGTTGATGCCCAGAATCTTGGCGGCTTCGAGCACATTGGTATAGAGCTCTGTCACAATCTGGTTGTCCATGGTCACACCGGCGTCGAGGGGCGTGGGGCGTCCTTTGCCGCCATGCTCAGGCGACTCGCCAGGGCATACCACCAGCCATCCCTTCGTGGGATGTTTCTGCAGGGTTTGTGTGAAGAAACGGGCGGCATCGAGCATGATGGGGAAGTGCTCACGAAGGAAATCTTCGTCGCGGGTGTAGAGATAGTGCTCCCACAGGTGTCGGCACAGCCAGGCTGCTCCCACGGGCCACAGTCCCGTCTGTGCACGGTCCACAGGTCCCGTGATGCGCCACTGGTCGGTGTTGTGATGCAGCACCCAGCCCTCGGCTCCATACATGTCACGGGCTGTCTGCTTGCCCTGTTCGTAGCATTCGCGAATCAGCTTGAACAGCGGTTCGTTCAGCTCCGTCAGGTTGCAGACTTCCGCAGGCCAGTAGTTCATCTCCAGATTGATGTTGGTGGTGTATTTAGAGTCCCACGAAGGGAACATCTTTTCGTTCCAGATGCCCTGCAGGTTGGCGGGGTTCATGTTGTCGGGCTGCGAGCTGCTGATTAGCAAGTAGCGACCAAACTGGAAGTAGGTGGCTACGAGGTGGTTGTCGGGGCCCGACGGTGACCCGGCGGGAGCAGTGGAGAAGTGTTCGATGCGCTTGTTCATGGGCACATGGGCATACTGGTCGGGACCCAGGTCGAGCGTCACCCGGTCGTAGTAGTGCTTATAGGTCTTTTCGTGCAAGGCTTTCAGCGCTTCGTAGCCCATGGCCATAGCACCGTGCAGGCGTTCGCGAGACTGCTGGGCCTCGTCGCCGCTGATGTCTTTGTAGCTCTTCACATTGGTGCCCACCGTGATATAGAACGTGGCCTCGTCGGCACCCACCACACTGATGATGCCGTTGCTCTGGCTCACCTTTCCTCCTCCTCGGGTGTCCACAGCCATACGTCCCATGAAGCGCACCTTGCCTTTCAGCCCCTCGTGCTTGCTGGAAACGCCCAGCAGCGTGGCCTCCAGTTCTTCACCTCCCGTCAGCACGTTTTCGTGGGGCGATGTCATTGAGGCTGTGAAGGTGATCTTGCCTTTCTCGCTGGCTGTCAGATGGATGGCGATGACGTGGTGGCCGCCGAGTGGGGCAATGGTCTCGCGTTCATACTGCACGCCGTCCACCGTATAGCGCACCATGCTTCGGGCGTGGTCCAGGTCCAGCGAGCGTTCGTAGTTCTGATAGCTGGCATGGCCGGGCATGGCGAGGTAGAGGTCGCCAAAGGGCTGGTAGGGCATGCCCATGTTTTTTCCGGCGGCATTGGGCATCACCTTCTGGTTGGCCAGCTCCTGCGCTTCCTTGTATTTGCCTTCGAAGATGAGTCTCCTCACCTCGGGCAGCGCGTCCTTGGCGCTGGGGTTTACCACCTGGTTGGGCTGGCCGGCCCAGATGGTCTCTTCGTTGATTTGCAGATGCTCCACGGCAGGTGTGCCATACACCATCGCGCCCATCACGCCATTGCCGATGGGCAGTGCTTGGGTCCATGTCTGTGCGGGTTGGTTGTACCACAGTCGGTATTCGCGTGCTGTCATCGCTATAGCGACTATCATTCCTATAACAAAACAGGTCAGTTTTTTCATCATTGCTTCGAGTGTCTATATATAAAAGACTGACGACGTGCCGTTTTGTCATCGGAGGGGCGGTGCTAACTGCTCCCAGGGCGATGGCGCCTGCGAATTAATGGGAAGCTTCGGCAAACTGGCCGAAGTATTTCAGACAGACATCTCGCCACTCGCGGGGCTGGAAGTCGAGCGGACCGTTCTTGGTCTGCAGGATGACATTGGGGCGGAACTGTCCGTCGAGTGGCTTGAACTCTGAGACGGCCTGCTTCACACGGTCTTCGCCCTTGTGGTTGGCACCATACACGAAGCAGCGCCACATCACGATGCCGATTTCTGGCTGTGGACCCTTGGCTGTTGCCTTTTGGCTGGAGGCCGCAGCCAGCGCATCGGCCAGCATGTTGGCACCGTCGGCATGCGTGCGCCCAAAGTCGCCGGGGCCGGGCTGCCCCTCGCTGTTGGCCTTTACCAGGAATCCGCCAAAGTCGGGAATCAACTTGTAGATTTCCTTCGCCTTCTTCTGCCACCACCTGATGACGCTTTTGTCCAGCGGGTCGGCTGTCTTCGTCTCTTTCAGTGCCATGGGTGTGGCGAAGTTGATGCTCAGGTACACCTTGATACCATAGGGACGCAGCAGGTTGGCAATCTTCTGTACTTCCTTCAGATAGGGCGTCGTCAGCATCTTCGGCGATGCGTTCACGTTGTTCAGCACCGTGCCGTTGATGCCGATGGAGGCATTGGCGCGGGCGTAGTCTTGGATTAATTGAGAATGGAGACTGGAGGATGGAGAATGGTCTGCGCTCCAGAAGATGCTGTTGCCGGCATAGCCGCGTTCTATCGAGCCGTCCAGATTGTCCCAGTGGTTGAGCAGGCGCAGCGAGAAGGCTGGATGCGACTCACCACTCTCGCCGCGCAACAGGGCATAGGTGCCATAGAGCAGACCGGCATCGCGTCGGGCCGTGATGGTGGTGCCGTTGATGCGATATCCGTCGTCATCGGGCATCGAGGCATCTATCTTCAGCGTGACGTGCTCTCCGTTGTAGTAGGTCTCCAGCTCCTGCTTGGCTATCTGGATGGTTGGCGACAGCGTCTCTGTGGTCACCTGTGCCTTGTTCACGGGCTGATAGCGCAGCCACAATTCGTGTCCGTCTTCTGCCTGCATGCTGAGGCCCAGAGTGATGATGTAAACTGATAATAAAAGTTTCTTCAACATATTTCCTGAGGTTTCGTTATTTCCGTTTGCAAAGGTACAAAGAAGTGGGGATAACGCCAAAGAAGATCATGAAAAAGTGCCGCCTTCCTGCTGAAGGGCGACACTTTCTAAATGAATATGGCTAAAGGGTTATAGAGAATTACAGGGGATAGTCCTCAAAGGCATAGAGCACGGTGCTCAGATAGCGCTCACCGGTATCGGGCAGCAGCACCACGATTTTCTTGCCTTTGTTCTCCGGACGCTTGGCCACCTGGATGGCGGCATAGAGAGCAGCACCGGCGGAGATGCCTACCAGCAGACCTTCTGACTGGGCGATTTCACGACCCGTGCGGATGGCATCGTCGTTCTCTACATCGAACACCTCGTCGATGACCTGAGCGTCGTAGGTCTTGGGCACGAAGCCGGCACCGATGCCCTGAATCTTGTGGGGACCGCTCTGTCCGCCGTTCAACACGGGGCTCGACTTGGGCTCCACGGCAATAATCTTCACCTGGGGATTCTGCTCCTTCAGGTATTTGCCTGCGCCCGAGATGGTACCGCCGGTACCCACACCGCCGATGAAGATGTCTACCTGGCCATCGGTGTCACGCCAAATCTCAGGACCAGTGGTCTGATAGTGCTTCTCGGGGTTGGCGCCGTTTTCAAACTGCTGCAGGATGACACTGCCGGGAATCTCGTCGCGCAGCGCCTCGGCGGCACGGATGGCACCTGGCATGCCGTCTTTACCAGAGGTAAGGCGCACCTCGGCACCGTAGGCCTTCACGAGGTTTCTGCGCTCTATGCTCATGGTTTCAGGCATGGTAAGGATAAGATGGTAGCCCTTGACGGCACTGACCAGTGCCAATCCTACGCCTGTGTTGCCACTGGTGGGTTCGATGATGGTGGCTCCGGGTTTCAGAATGCCCTTCTTCTCAGCATCCTCTATCATGGCCAGCGCAATGCGGTCTTTCACACTGCCACCGGGGTTGAAATACTCTACTTTGGCGATAACGGGAGTCGACAGCCCCTTTGCCTTTGAATACTTGTTGAGCTCTAAGAGAGGAGTGTTGCCAACGAGCTCAGTCAGCTGTTTTGCAATGTTTGCCATAATCTTATCCTTTTATTAAATACGTTAATATGTTACAATGTCTTTAAATCGTTACTATGTCTTTCCGACGCTGCAAAGGTACGGCGATTTTCGCAGTGCTACAATCGCCTGTTTGCGGCATTTCGCATACCATATGTTTGGTATTCGTGTCAAATGTAGAATTCGGAGGGGTCTATCAGCCCGGCACGCAGGGCATACTTCACGGCTTCGTGGGCCGTGTTGATGCCCAGTTTGCGGAAGATGTTCTTGCGGTGCGTGGTGATGGTGTGGATGCTGGAGAACCGCTCAGCGGCAATCTCTTTGGTGGTCTTGCCCTGGGCGATGGCCTTGACAATCTCCATCTCGGTGGTGGTCAGAATGCTGGGCGTCTCCTCTTCCTGCTGCTGGGTGATGATGGTTTCCAGGGCACGCTGACTGAGGTAGCGGGTGTGCCGGTTGACCGAATTCAGTGCTTCGCGTATCTCGCTCAGAGGACCATCCTTGAACACCACGCTGAACTGGTGGGAGGAGTAGACCATGCGACGAATGAACTGTGGCGTGAGCTCATCGCTGATGAGAATCCAGTCTGACAGGCAGAAACGTTCGGCAATAATCAACAGTTGGTCTTCGTCGGCGAAGTCGAACAGGGTGTAGTCGAGCCATACCACGGCACTCTGGTGCTGTTTGAGCAGCTCTACAAGACCTGCCCTGTCTGATGCGCGATATACTGCATAGTTCTCGTCTTTCTGCAGCAGGCTCTCCAAGGCGTACCGCGTCAGTTCCTGATTGTCGGCTAAAATAAAATTTCTCATCGTGATGTTGGTTTGTCGGGTGCGAAATTACTAAATTTGACACAATCTGCCAAATCTTTTCAGGGATTTGGCAGATTACCTTGTTACTTTTTTACCTTTTTACCTCAAATCTTGTCCAGTGCCTGAGCGAGGTCGTCGATGATGTCGTCGATATGCTCTGTGCCGATGGAGAGACGGATGGTAGATGGGGTGATGTGCTGCTCGGCCAACTCCTCGGGCGAGAGCTGCGAGTGGGTGGTGGTGTAGGGGTGGATCACCAGACTCTTTACGTCGGCCACATTGGCCAGCAGCGAGAAGATCTGCAGTGCATCGATGAACTTCCATGCCTCTTCCTGTCCACCCTTGATCTCGAAGGTGAAGATAGAACCGCCACCATTGGGGAAGTACTTCTGGTAGAGCTGATGGTCGGGATGGCTCTCCAGGGCAGGATGGTTGACCTTGGCCACCTTGGGATGGTTCTTCAGGAAGTCGACCACCTTGAGGGCGTTCTCCACATGTCGCTCCACACGCAGCGATAGCGTCTCTACACCCTGCAAGAGGATGAAGGCATTGAAGGGCGAGATGGCAGCACCGGTGTCGCGCAGGATGACGGCACGGATGCGGGTTACGTAGGCAGCAGCACCCACGGCGTCGGCAAAGACAATGCCATGATAGGAGGGATCGGGCTTGGCCAGCGTGGGGAACTTGTCGGGGTTGGCCTTCCAGTCGAACTTGCCACCATCGACGATGACACCGCCGAGGCTGGTGCCATGACCACCGAGGAACTTCGTGGCAGAGTGGACCACGATGTCGGCGCCGTGCTCCAGCGGACGAATCAGGTAGGGTGTGCCGAAGGTGTTGTCGACAATCAGGGGAACGTTGTGCTTGTGAGCCACTTCAGCTACACCTTCGATGTTCAGCACGTCAGAGTTGGGGTTGCCGAAGGTCTCGGCTATGATGGCTTTTGTGTTGGGCTTGATGGATGCCTCCAGAGCTGCCAGGTCGTTCACATTGACGATGGTGTTCTCAATGCCCTGAGTGGCCAGCGTGTGGGTAATCAGGTTGTAGGTGCCACCATACAGGTTGTCGGCTCCTACAACGTGGTCGCCAGCCTGCACAATGTTCTGCAGGGCGTAGGTGATGGCGGCAGCACCCGAGGCCACAGCCAGTCCGGCCACACCACCCTCAAGGGCAGCCACGCGATCCTCGAAGACTCCCTGTGTAGAGTTGGTCAGGCGGCCATAGATATTACCGGCATCGCGCAGACCGAAGCGGTCGGCGGCATGCTGTGAGTTGTGGAACACATAGCTGGTGGTCTGATAGATGGGCACGGCACGTGCATCGGTAGCGGGGTCGGCCTGTTCCTGGCCTACATGGAGTTGCAAAGTCTCGAAGCGATAGTTCTTGTTACTCATAATCTTATCCTTTCTTCTTTTATTGTTAATATGTTACTATGTCTTTAGAAGTTATTCTGTCCTTTTGACGGTGCAAAGGTACTGTATTTGGAAATATTCTCCAAATTTCTTGCTTATTTCAGAAAATATACCTAAATTTGCAGCGCAAAAAGAAAATATTTCCGTTTGGGGCTCTCGCAGAGTCCGCAGACAGAATATTTTTCTATTTACGGGTTATTTTTATGGTTTATGATAGATAGTTATGGCAGAAATACTCGATGAAACCGACCTGCAGATACTGAAGACACTGCAGAGAAATGCTAAGTTGACCACCAAGGAGCTGGCTGATGCCGTGCACCTGACGCCTACCCCCGTTTTTGAACGCCAGAAACGGTTGGAGAAGAAGGGCTATATCAAGAGGTACGTGGCTATTCTGGATGCGGAGAAACTGAATTTGGGACTGTTGGTGTTCTGCAAGGTGAAGTTGAAGCAGATCAACCACGAGATAGCCGATGCCTTTGTTCGCCGCATTCAGCGCATCCCCGAGGTCACCGAGTGCTATAACACCTCTGGCGCGTACGATTATCTGTTAAAGGTACGCGCCAGAGACATGAAGCAGTATCAGGAGTTTGTGCTCACCAAACTTGGTGATATCGACAGTGTGGGCTCCATCGAGAGCACCTTTGTGATGAGTGAGGTGAAGCAGTCGGCAGCAGTGCCGATTCTATAGAGAGGGAGAATGTTGGCCGAAGCATTATTCTCACTTCGCTTCCTTCACGCGGTTTACTTTCTCGGTATATTCGGCCACTTTGGCACTCACCGTACAGTGGATGTCACGGCTTGACGATCCGATGCTGAAGGTGTACTGTCCGGCCTCGGTCTTCCACTGCGAGTTGGCTTCATCGAACGATGCCAGGTCGCGTACGGCCACCTGCATGGTGAGCGTCTGGCTCTCGCCCGGCTGCAGCAGACGGGTCTTGGCAAAGGTCTTCAGCTCGTGCACGGGCTTGTCCAGTTCACCCTTGGGGGCGGTGACATACACCTGGGCCACCTCCTTGCCAGCCACAGCGCCCGTGTTCTTCACCGTGACACTGATGGTTGCCCCCTCGCCGTTCACCTTCACGGCGGGCTTGGAGAAGGCAAAGGTGGTATAGCTCAGACCATAGCCGAAGGGGTAGGCCACCGGCTTCTGGTAGGTGTCGAAATAACGGTAGCCCACATAGATGCCTTCCTCGTGGTTGGTGAAGCTCTCGTTGGGGATGCCGCTGTCCCAGCCCTGCATCTCGCGATAGGAGTACATGTCGTAATCCTGTGGGAAGTTCTTGGTAGAGGGATGGTCGGCAGCAGCCACGGGCCATGTCATGGTGAGCTTGCCGCTGGGGTTGGCCTTGCCAGTCAGCACGTCGGCCACACTGTTGCCGCCCTCCTCGCCGGGCTGCCAGGCACAGAGGATGGCATCCACACGGTCGCGCCATGAACAGGTCTCCATCACACTGCCGCTGTTGATGATGACGATGACGGGTTTGCCCTGGGCATGGAACTGGTCGCTCACGCGGAATATCATGTCTTGCTCCATCTTTGTGAGGTTGAACTCGCCGTCGATGCGACGGTCCATGCCCTCACCAGCCTGACGCCCGATGGTGATGATGGCGGCATCGGCCTCCTTCACCTCGTGGGCCACACAGCGTTCGGATATCTCTATCTCGTCGAGCTTCGGCTGTCCCTGGTCGAGGAACCACATCATGGGGTTCTTGTCGGCCTTCAACTTGGCCTTGGCATATTTCACATAGTTCTGGTAAATCTCGGTGAGCAGCGGAGTGGTGCTGACGCCCACATTCTTCAGTCCCTGCACCATGTCCACCACGTAAGGCACGTTGACACAGCCGGAGCCCAGACCACCTGAGAAGAAGTCGTAGCTGTTCACACCAAAGAGGGCCACGGTCTTCAGGTTGCGCATGGGCAACACGGGCGCAGCCATTTGCTCATTACTCATTCCTAATGTTTCATTTTTTAATAGAACCATGCCTTCGGTAGAACTCTGACGGGTCACCTGTGCGTGAGCGTCAAGGTCGGGCTTGCCGCTCTGGTGTCCCTTGAAACGGGGCGTCTTCACGATATACTCCAGCATGCGGCGCACATTCTGGTCCACCCACTTGATGTCCAGCCGTCCGGCCTTCACATCGGCCACGATGTCCTCCACCTGTGCTGGGTAGCCGGGCATCAGCAGGTCGTTGCCGGCCTCTACCTCCTGACGTACGGGCAGGTCGGCGCGCTTGCCTATCCAGTCGGTCATTACGATGCCGTTGAAGCCCCATTCGTCGCGCAGAATGGTGGTCAGCAAGTCCTTGTCGCCCTGGGCATAGACACCGTTTACCTTATTATAAGATGACATCACCGTCCAGGGGTTGGCGCCTCTTACGGTCATCTCGAAGCCTTTCAGATACAGCTCGCGCAGGGCGCGTGCCGACAGACGCTCGTCTACCTTGGTGCGGGCCGTCTCCTGCGAGTTCACGGCATAGTGCTTGATGCTCACGCCCACACCCTGGCTCTGGATACCCTTCACCACGGCGGTGCCGATGAGACCCGTCACAATCGGGTCTTCAGAGTAGTATTCGAAGTTACGTCCGCAGAGCGGGTTGCGGTGCAGGTTCAGGCCCGGGCCGAGGATGACGTCACAGCCATACTCCAGCGTCTCGTTGCCGATGGCCCGTCCCACCTGCTCCACCAGCTCGGTGTTCCAGGTAGAGGCCAGACAGGTGCCGATGGGGAATCCCGTGGCATAGTAGGTCTTCGGGTCGTTGTCGCGATGGGCGTCGATATGCACGCCGGCAGGACCGTCGCACATCACCGTGGCGGGGATGCCCAGCCGTGGAATCTCTACCGTGGTGCCTGCTGCACCGGCCACCAGCTTCTTCTGATGGCCCAGCATGGCACCCGAGCCCACGAATCCGTCGTTACCGCCGCCCACCAGCAACTGGGCTTTCTCTTCCAGTGTCATCGCTGCCATCACCTCGTCGATATTATCGGCTCTCAGTTTGGGTTGTCCACTCATTGTCGTCATCGTTAGCATGGCCGCAAGGGCCGTTGTCATGGTTCGCTTCATTGTTGTCGGTAAAATAGTCATAATTGGTTGTGCAAAGTTACGAAAAGTATTTGAGGTAGCAAAGAAAATTCCGTTTTTCTTGGTTTTTTCCTCACTTATTCGTACCTTTGCACCCAAAAATATAATTTTTGGATGCGAGGATGGGCTGCACCTCGGCATAGAGCAAGCTCTCTGCGCTCGGTTTGCACCATCCTTTTCACCCAATTCCATATATAATTAGGTATGCAGGATATCAGAAACATAGCGATTATCGCACATGTAGACCACGGCAAGACGACGCTCGTGGACAAGATGATGCTGGCAGGCAACCTGTTCCGTGAGGGTCAGAACCTGTCGAGCCAAGTGTTGGATGCTAACGACTTGGAGCGCGAACGCGGCATCACCATTCTTTCGAAGAATGTTAGCATCAACTGGAAAGGCGTGAAAATCAATATCATCGACACCCCGGGACACTCCGACTTCGGTGGCGAGGTGGAGCGCGTGCTCAATATGGCCGACGGTTGTCTGCTGCTGGTGGATGCCTTCGAAGGCCCCATGCCGCAGACCCGCTTCGTGCTGCAAAAGGCGCTGCAGATAGGCCTGAAGCCCATCGTGGTGGTGAACAAGGTGGACAAGCCCAATTGTCGGCCCGAGGAGGTCTACGAGATGGTGTTCGACCTGATGTTCTCGCTCAATGCCACCGAGGATCAGCTTGACTTCCCCGTGGTCTATGGCTCGGCCAAGAACGGCTGGATGGGCGAGGACTATAACAAGCCCACCACCGACATCACCTATCTGCTGGACAAGATTATCGAGGTGATTCCCGCTCCCCAGCAGCTGGAGGGCACGCCCCAGATGCTCATCACCTCGCTCGACTACAGCTCGTATACGGGCCGTATCGCTGTGGGGCGCGTGCATCGCGGCTGTCTGAAAGATGGACAGCAGGTCACCATCGCCCATCGCGACGGCTCGATGGAGAAGACGAAGATCAAGGAGCTGCACACCTTCGACGGCATGGGCCACCAGCGCACCGACAGCGTGGACTGTGGCGACATCTGTGCCGTGATCGGTCTGGAGAAGTTCGAGATTGGCGACACCATCTGCGATATCGAGAATCCGGAGCCCCTGCCGCCCATCGCCATCGACGAGCCCACCATGTCGATGCTCTTCCAGATCAACGACTCGCCGTTCTTCGGCAAGGAGGGAAAGTTTGTCACCTCGCGCCATATCAACGACCGTCTGGAGAAGGAACTGGAGAAGAACCTCGCCCTGCGTGTGGAGCCCTTTGAAGACTCTACCGACAAGTGGGTGGTCTCTGGACGTGGCGTGCTGCACCTCTCCGTGCTCATCGAGACCATGCGCCGCGAGGGCTACGAACTGCAGGTGGGACAGCCGCAGGTGATCTATAAGGAAGCCTCCCCCGTCCCCTCCGAGGGAGGGGAGCAGCTGCGCTCCACTAACCGCAGGCCACACCCCTCCCTCGGAGGGGACGGGGGAGGCCTGTATGAGCCTATCGAGGAGCTCACCATCAACGTGCCCGAGGAGTTCGCCTCGAAGATGATCGACATGGTGACGCGCCGCAAGGGCGAGATGACCTCGATGGAGAGCCAGGGCGAGCGCACCAACATCGAGTTCGACATCCCCTCGCGCGGCATCATCGGTCTGCGCACCAACGTGCTCACCGCCTCACAGGGCGAGGCCATCATGGCCCACCGCTTCAAGGAGTATCAGCCCTACAAGGGGGAGATAGAGCGCCGCGTCAACGGCTCGATGATAGCCCTCGAGACAGGCAACGCCTTTGCCTATGCCATCGACAAGCTACAAGACCGCGGCAAGTTCTTCATCGACCCGGGCGAGGACGTATACA
>Ga0326514_10000637_pt1 | contig 23658 bp, 31 predicted proteins | sample 3_2548_0518_D_FD_203653 | JGI IMG/M metagenome (GOLD analysis project Ga0326514, IMG submission 203653) | Bovine rumen microbial communities from UC Davis, California, United States - 3_2548_0518 | ecosystem: Host-associated > Mammals > Digestive system > Stomach > Rumen | place: USA... | reverse complement strand
CAGATCATTGAAGGTATTGAAGAGGGTGTTGCTTCTGCTATTGCTCCGTTCATGCTCGAAATGTTGACAGCAGTGAAGCAGAACAAGAAGACCGGAGACAATGTCATTGAGATTGACGGTGAAAGATTTGCACGAATAATGACGAAGTATCAGAAACGCATATACATGCGTGAAGTAGCATTTTAAAAGGAGGTAGTATGGCAATATTAAGATTTAACGGAACAGACATTACGCCTGAACCTTCCGAAATGAACATATCGATTGCAGACTTATCATCTGACGACAGCGGAAGAACTTCACGCAGTGGTTCATTGAATAAAATCGTTATCGCAAGAAAAAGAACAATTCACCTTTCATGGAACAACATTACACAGGCAGAAGCAAAAACCATTCTTACGAACTTGCGAAGCGGTACAGATCCTACTTTTGTTTCCGTTACGTATGACGGCGATCCTGAATACTCATATGCTGTAACAAAGGTATTCGCATACGGAGACATTAGTGTTGCATTTCAACAGGTATGGGTTGGCGGTCGAAAGCGTTATTCCCACCTTACCTTTGATTTAATAGAGAAGTGATGATATGTATACATACGATGTAGATACACAACTTGAAGCAGGCCGTTATCCGATCCTGAAAATGGAAGCATATGATGTCACATACAACGGCCCTGGATATGTCCGATGGATGACACGGAACAGCGAAAAGGACATAACACCTGAATTCATAGATATAAGTTCGATTAAAGTGGAAGTTGCTATGTCCTCAGATAATTCATTCACACCTGGCGGGTGTATTCCCGCCACGGTGTCTTTCAGAATATTAAGGGGAAGCGGTCTCACATTAAATCCAGTAGAACTTCCGAAAAATGCGGGAGATTATTCGGTGTTGTATAGACCACGCATATACTACCAAGATGTTAACGGGAATCTTTATCTTGGTGCGTGTGTTCTTCCGTACATGATTCTTCGTGAAAAGATCCTATCAAGAGGACACTCACAATCATATAATCTGACCTTTGAAGATGAACTGTGTATGCTGGATTACATGGAATATGATGTCGCAACTAAATATGGCTATCCATGGGGTTCTGTTATCAGCTTCATTTTAGAAACGGTCGGACTTGCAGGAACGAACGAACAAGGCGCGTCAGATTCCGGAATTGTTTCAAACATCACGACAAACAGCACGTGCTACTATCAAGGCGAACCAATGTCAGGGAGACAGGCTCTTTCATATATCCTGCAAATGCATGGTGCGTTTGCAAAGATGAATGAAAATGGAAAGCTCCATATTCTGGAACTGAACGACAGCGGGAATACAACAGACGCATCAATGCATCAGAACTATGTTTCAGATGTATATTTTACAAATCCTGACTGCGGTAATGGTGGTATTTGGGACAGCATCAAGATTTATGGATATGATGAAGAAACACCAACTGGCAACTTTCCAAAGAAGTACATACTGAAAGGAAATCCGTTTGTAACATCAGGGAACAAATCTACATATGCTTCACCACTCAGTATAAGATTGCAATCACATGATCCACGAGAAAATAGAGGGCCTGAAATCGAATGTCGGTATAATGTGAATTTCGAACTCGGGGATCTTGTAAAGTTCAACTACAATCTGATTCCAAGTACAATAACAAACACAATCGTATTGATCACTCGTATCAGATGGGACGGCGGAGCATATTGTCAGATTTATGGACCAATACATGAGGAGTATAACCGACTATGATTATACACGAAGAAGTCATTTTAGATGACAATCAATACGATTATGTTCATTCGGATGAGTTTTATGTTTTAAGCAGAAGTGACGGCGAATTGCTATGGGACGACTTACAACTGACAGGCGAATACACATATGAAGAGACAGAAAATAAGATCGGAGAAAAGAACGATTATGAAAAGGCAGTTTTAATTCTTCTAGGAGGGGATGTCTAATGGTTATATATGAAACACAAGGCAACCGCATCAAAGCATACAGCGACCGTGATGTGATGATTCACGGCGGGTATCCAGAAGCGGATTATGTCTTTGCAACTGATCCAGCAAACGCAGGCAGAACATACACGGAGACGGACATTCCCATTGAGAACGATCCAACCGTGGAAGAAAAAGCCTCAGCGTTCGATATTTTAACGGGGGAAGAGACATGACAATAGTAGAAAAAGCGAGATTGCTCCGTCCGCTGATTGAAAAGGCTTCCGCTTCTCTCTCAGATGCGGACGCCTTCGGAGCACCGGAACTGTTTCCCAAATGGAAAGTAGGAATCGAATACAAGACAGGCGACCGCATACGATACGGGAAAGACCTTTATAAGGTCTTACAGAACCACACATCACAGGCAGACTGGACACCAGACACGGCAGTTTCTTTGTATGTCAAAGTATCTGATCCTGCTATTGAATGGCCCGATTGGGTACAACCGACAGGATCACATGATGCATACATGACAGGCGATAAGGTTTCACACAATGAGAAGCACTGGGTCTCTCAGATTGACAACAACGTATGGGAGCCAGGAATCTACGGGTGGTCAGAGCGATGATAGTACAGATCTTAATTGCAGTTTTCGCAAGTACTGGATTCTGGGCAGTTGTCAACACGATCCTTCAAGGACGCAGGGACAGAAAGACACAGTACAGCGAGAAGATCCTGACACTGGAATCAGGCGTCCGTGGTCTGCTTCATGAAAAGCTCATTGAACGGTGTGAATATTTTCTATCACGTGGAAGCATAACAGAAGGAGAACTCCGCGATCTGGACGAATACATCTACGAACCATACAAAGGACTGAACGGGAACGGTACAGGAGATGCATATATACAGAAAGTCCGTGATCTTTTATTCATGAGAGGAGAATGATATGAACGATCTTGTTTTTACGATTATCAAGGCTGTTGTCTATGTTTTATTTGCTGTGATTGCACGGTACATGATCCCGTGGATTATGACTAAGGCTAAGTCTTCAAAGTACGAACTGCTGTCTTTAATCGTTGAAGACGCTGTAAGGGCGTTCGAACAGACAATCACAGGACAAGGAGAAGGAGCAAAAAGAAAAGAACTGGTAAAGGAATATGTAATCAGAATGTGTGACGAATACCATATTCCCGTTTATACAGAACAATTGGACGCATTAATCGAAAGTGCTGTTGAAGCGATTAACACAGAAAGGGGATTACTGAAATGACAATTATATCTCAGGAAAGAAAAAGCTTTAAGACAGGAGATTTGCCGGGTTCGGTATATGTAGTCCTTTACAATGCTACCGCTCCATCTAGTTTGTCGATGGACGGTGAAGACATCGGACTGACAGACGGTGATGAAATCGCCGTGGGTAGTATGTTGCTCACTCCTGAAAAAAGATATATCTACGGAGACGCAGGCGCTTTTGTTGAACTTTCTTGGTAAGAGGTGAAGCATGAAAGCAAAAGATTTCTTAAATGCAACAATGTACGGCGGGGGCGGTTCGTCCCCGTCCGGTATAATCGAAATTACAGAGAACGGCGAAGTTGATGTCTCTACTTATGCCGTGGCAAGCGTGAATGTACCAAATCCCAGTACAGGTGTTATAAACATCTCAGAGAACGGCACATACGATGTATCACAGAAGGCAAACGCCGTTGTTGATGTTTCACCTGTCGAACCGATAGACAACGGAATCAACATCTATGACTATGACGGCAGGGTTTTAAAAGCATATGCAACATGGTCTGATTTTCAGGAAGCAGGACTTCCGACACCGCCAGATCATTCAAACGATGAAGTTCCTTTAACCTTTGATGGCTGGACAACATATGTGGAAGGACCGTCTGAAATCGGAGCGTTGTATCATCCGACAGATGACAAGACACATATCATCGTTGAAGTCACTGATGAAGAGTTCCGAAAAATGGTAGTAAACTGCCAGAACTCAACAGCAAGCGAAAGCACGGGAACAATTGACTGGGGCGACAATACAACAAGCGAACTGAACTACGATGCACCAACAACTCATGTATATTCTGCTGTTGGTCGGTATCACATCAAGATCACGCACACAAACTATAATCTGAATCAGTGCAACGGCACAGACTACAAGGCAATCGCATTTATCACAAGAAATGATATATCATCATGGACAAATAGTGACGGCTTCCCTGTTGATCATTCTGCTGTTATATATATTGCACTCGCTTCACAGGTAAATCTGGGTTTCCGTGCATTTCACTGGATGAAAGGACTGCGTGCAGTTGTTATGCCGGCAGGCACTCGTATCTTGCCGGGATCATTGTTCGCATACTCTGGAATCACACATGTAAACTTACCTGTACTTGAAGCGACAACTGACGGACTGTTTTCTGCTTGTTTTTCTCTCCGCTCCTGCTGTTTCTGTGTAGGAAGTCATTTTGCCTTTAACGGCAAGGCTTTTGTTTTCTGCTATTCGTTGGAGCGTATTGTGACGAATTACTTGTCCGCTTGGTATGAATACGGATACAGACAGTGCGTGAAACTGCGTTGTGTTCGTTTGCTCGGGAATCTGAAAGAAATCGTCGCAAATGCGTTTAACAGTTGCTATTCGCTGAAAGAGATCATTGCACCAGATAAAACGCTCAAAATCGGAGCAAACGCTTTCGAATCGTGTTATTCTCTCCAAACAGTAGAAGTAGCAGGCTTTTCGTCCATCGCGAACAACGCTTTTTTGAATTCCGCTCCGAAACTGATTATCAGAACACAGACAGAACCTGGAACACTGAATGCTGATCTTTCAAACATAAGCTATATCTATGCACCACAGGAATTCATTGACAACGCTCAATCTGCAACCAACTGGACAAACTACACATCAAAGATGCGTGCATTAGAAGATTACACCGTTGATGGCACTACATCAGGTGCGTTAGATCCAACAAAGATTTAAGGCGGAGAGATCCGCCTTTTTTTCTTCTTTTTAAGGAGGCCATATGAACCTTTGTAAAACTGAACAGGAATATATCGAGAAAATCGCTCCTGCCGTTCAAAGAGCGTGCAAAAGGTACGGCTATCTGCCGTCAGTCTTAATCGCACAAAGTTGCCTTGAAAATGGCTTTGCTATTTTTTGTTACTTTGACAATCCACAAATCGAACTCCTGCTTAAACATAACAACATGGTCGGAATCAAGAGCGACCTCTTGAACTCTTCATGGAATGACAAGACGGTATGGACAGGTGAAAGTCTGACAAAAGAAACACCAGAAGAAGAAGGCGGAAAAAAAATCATCATCACTGACAGCTTCAGAAAGTATGACACGATAGAACGCTCCTTCGCTGATTTTCTGCTGTTCTTGAAATATGCAAGCAACAACGGGAAAGGCGGAACTCCGAAATACGGTGACGCTGTTCTATCCATCAAAGATCCTGCAACGCTCATTGAAGCAGTTAGAAGCAGGGGATACGCAACGGACAGCTCATACAGTAAAAGCGTCATGCGTATTGTGAACAAGCACAATCTCACAAAGTATGACGACCTTTCAGGTGTAAAACCAACCGAATATGTACCAGGAGAAAAGGATATGGGAATAAACAGGAAATATATCACGACCAACAACACCAATTCATCGAATGATCCGCAGTACATCGTCATCCATAATACAGACAACTTTAACAGGGGTGCTGATGCACTGGCACACGCAAAGGCACTTTATCAGGGCGACATTGAAGGTATGTCATGGCACTATGTGACGGACGACCACTCTGTGTATCAATGTGTGGCTCATAATCGAGGAGCATGGCATGTGGGAAAAAACTACGGTTCTCACAATCTTTTCGGCATCGTCAATAATCGGAACAGCATCGGTATTGAAATGTGTGTAAATGCTGGATATGACTACGAGCAGGCGTTCCAGAATACTGTATCATTGACAAAGCACCTGATGAAGGAACTGAACATTTCTGTTGATCGTGTTCTCCAACACTACGACGTATGCTCCAAGGACTGTCCTTCACAGATCCGTAAAAGGGGAGACTGGGGAAGATTTAAAGCACTGATCGGGGGAGATGATTCGCTTCGAAGAGGAGACAAAGGAGAAGCGGTCAGACAGATGCAGGAGATGTTGATTGTCTGCGGTTATCCATGCGGAAGAACAGGAGCAGACGGCGACTTCGGGAAGAACACGGAGAACGCCGTAAAATCGCTTCAGACGACTTACAGCCTTACAGTCGATGGAATTTACAACAAAGCCACCAGGGACACGCTGACGGCTTTATACGGGGCCCGTAAGGACAGACGCGTCAGTGCCGGTGCAACTATGGTCAACTCTGTAAAAAAAATCACTGAGACAGCGAGGACGCAGGGGTGGGTATATGGGGACAGCCGAACCGCTATCCCGTGTAATGACAAAAAAATCTCTTGTGATCGCCTTGTTTCGAGAGCATTGTACGATATGGGGTTCACAGATCAACGAAAAGGTGGTGAGACCTGTGCCACTCTTCCTGAATACCTTACCGCTCATGGATGGACAAAGGTTGACATCGACAACATCAAGACAGGTGCGGTCGTTGGTGTTCGTACAAAGGGTAAGACATACATTGATCATGTGTTTGTCATTGCTTCTTTCAATCAGGGAGTATGTAGCAAATATGACACAGGAAGCCAGGAACGGATCAACACTGTCCAGCCGTTCAAGAATGTACCGCTCATTGAATGGTCTGACAAAGAGTTCGTGTGTGCGTGGAATCCGCCTGCGTGGTACTCTTCTTCGAAGCCGGGGAAGTGGATCAGCGGAATCGACTACTCTCCTGTTTTCAACGCTGTATACTATTTGAAAACACATAAGAATATAAAAGCAAAATTCGGAAATGACAAAAGAAAAGCATTTGACTACTTCTTGGAAACAGGTATGTCAGAAGGTGATCAGGCATACGCTGGATTCAATCCGAAAGCATATAAGAACAGATACGCTGATTTACGGACTGCTTTCGGTGATGACTGGGAAAAGTACTACACGCATTACATTCAGTACGGCAGGAAGGAAGGTCGTATCGGGACATGAGGGGCTGTATGGCCCCTCTCTTTTTTGTTTTCCGAATTAGTAAATGTTGCACAATTTTTCTTTTCATTTTTGTCTACTTTTCACGAAATTCATTTTTTCTATTCGGGAAAACACTTTTCACGCATTTTCGCTCATTTGGTGCAAAAACGCTGATTTAGACGTGATATAATACTCTTGAAAGGGGGTATTATATGGAATTGATACAAGATCGATTAATGGAGATTTACGAAGCTGTTGGTTGTATGTGTGAATTAGCAGAGAAGATCACAGAAGAGGAGGCAAAGGACATCTACAACGAAAACGAAGACAGAACCTTACAGCATACGCTGTTCTGTCTTACAATGCAGACACAGGAAAATCTGTCCACCGTTGCAATGATGATCAAAGGCAGAGAAATAAAACTGGAAGAAGAACGGGAAACAGATAAAGAAGCAATTGATGACCTCGATGGATTGTTCATGTGAAAAGACGGCTTATGCCGTCTTTTTTGCTAAAATATTTTTCGTTTTTCGGCATATCTCATACGAAACCGAAAACGCCAAAAAGAAAGGAAGGATTTTAGTATGAGAGAAAATAATATTTATTGGGAAGACTATGAAAAGCAGTTGCAGGACGCTGGAATAACACCATGGGATCAGATGCAGGACATTCACAACCTGATTAAAGGCAAGGACGATTCATACGATGGAATCAGGGACGGCTTACAGGCAATGGAAGGAATCCTCACAAACGGAACGACCAAAAGAGGACGCAAGACATACACCATGGATGATTTAGCAGAATTCATCTGTATACCAGCACACAGACTTGATATGATTGTAAAGCAGTTCCCGTTAATCGAAAGACCGATCGGGGACGGAAGATACAATGTTTGGAGAGATCTTTCCCCGCAGGCGATAGAAGAATGCAAACTTCTTCACTGGATTTTCATCGAACTGGGAACCATAGCAAGGAGAATCAAAGGTGGCGAGACATACCAGCCAAGGGAATAATGATCGTAAAAGAAAAGACGGCTTAGTTGCCGTCTAATTCTTCTCTTTCTAATACTTCTCTTATTTTTTTTCTATTGTTAACAATATCCGTCACTAGTTCTGTGACAATTTCACGCGTGCATTTTTCAATTTTATCCATGTCAGGGTAACCATTTTTTGCTCTAGGAAGTTTAATGGTTGTTCTATTTACCCTTAACATATGAGCAAAAAACATTTCGTGTAATGGCTTCATGACAAAACCAGAAGGCTTATACTTATACTTATACATATTCATGAATTTGTCTACCCAACAAGGTCCCGGCTGATAGGTAGCATACAAGACATTTTCATCAACAGGAGCCACAATACACTTGCCTTCGCAGTTGTAATAAGAGCAATATCCAATAACGCCATCTTCAGTTATAATCGGAAACCTGTATTCTTCGTCCTTCTCTTCAGAATAGTTATCGTCACTAATTTCATCACCACTCCTTATTGCGAACAACTCATCCACATAATACGTCATCCATTTACTAGTATCAATCATAATTTTGTACCTCTCTCATAAAATTACTATGTTGTCTCGTGATGTTGTTGTAATGCTAATAATCTCCCTCTCTTCCGCTAATTGTATCACATTCCGAATCAGCGGGCTACAAAAATCACAAAGAAAATTGCAATATCCAATGAAAAGACGGCTTATGCCGTCTTTTTCATACACATACCTTTTCCATGTAGCAATCCAAAAAATCTTCTGACACACCGCATAAATGTCGATGTGTACACATGAAATACAACTCCTCTACCGCTGAATACGGGAAATATCGTGTATTCAGATCGCGGAATTGCGTTTTGTTTGCTTCTTGCACCACTTTATCACGTAATTCATCAGACGCCACAATCACATATCTTATCTCCCATTTTCTGGGTAACTTGTCTTTTAAACCTTTCATCCTTGTCAATCCTGATGTTACGCCAGTTGAATGTTCCACCTCCATAACAGCAGGAACATTGCTCCCATTTTCGAACCAAATACAATCAATAAAACGAGCACAGCCTTCAGCACCGGGAAAAGCACTTATACTTGTCTCATTTGCTAAGTGATCTACGATGCCAGGTTGTGACAGCAACGGTTTGTCTTTATATATGATTCCTTTGTCATTTTGTGCTATCCACGTTCTATAACCTAACTGCAAGCCAATAAGATACAAAGCAATCTGTATTTGTGTATGACGGCGAACAACATCAATGTCCATTGAATGGTTGTCAAGCGTATATCCTGCTGGAATAACAACGCCATCATATGTAACAGTTTTAGAAGGTATCTCAGATACCTCCATGTTTCTCACTTCTAATTCGACCAGCTTTCCTTCTTCATGCGGTATGTCAGGTCTCCAAATCAGATGTTTATGTCCATGCTTTACAGAACAGCGACCACCTAAATCTTCAATTCGTCCAGGATAACAATAATAAAACTCAGGCGTTACTGCCATCAACGCTTCAAGTACAGAGCGTGTATTATAAGACGCACCAAGTACACGGTCAAAACTAATCGGTTCACCTTCTGTTAAAGCATTTGCAATACGCCAAATCATCTGTGAAGATATACTCTCAACAATGGAACTGAAAAATGTTCCACCCCGAACAGGTATCCACCGCCTGAACAATATCGGACCTTCTGGCAAAACGACATCTTCTATTCGTATCAGTCCTCTATTATTGGGACTGATATAATTATAATCTACACCACGAGGAAGAGATGCAATTGCATAAACAATGTTTCTTGCCGTGATTTTCATAGCATGAAGTCCTTTATAGTTTTTGCGATTCCATTCGCCAAAACAAACGGAACACCGTTTCCGATCGTCTTAAACTTGTCTGTCAATGACATTTCAGGTGGCAGAACGAACTCAGCAGGGAGCGTCTGCAAAGACATCGCTTCTGCAACGGTCAATCGCCGTTCTTTGTATGGATGGAGATGCACTTCATTATTTCCATATGCTACGGTTGGAGAATACCGCCAGCGATGAAGCCGTTTGTATGATTTTTTAGCATCATCACCTTCGGCAATGACTTTCATTTTTGCCAGCCCCGCTTTCGGTGTGAAGCAGTCATCACAATTCGGATGGTTCTCGACATCATTCTTTTCGAACCAATGTTGGACGGTCAATTCACGAATAATACCATCAGGGCATGGTCTTATGCTATCCACTTCAAACGGCTCAACATCAGGCCACGGCAGAGCTTTCACTTCATCAAGATCATACCGCATATATTTTTGCCATTCAAAGGCGGAGATGTCCTTCCCCAATCTCTTATGAACGCCAAACAGCAGTATTCTGTCCCGATCCTGCGGTGCACCAAATTCCAGTGCATTCGTCAAACGATCTGTCAAATCGTAATGAACAGACAGCGACGCTTTCAGTTCTTCATAGAACGCTCTGTGTTTAGCAGTACGCCACAATCCTTTCACATTCTCGAACAGAAAAAAATCTGGTTGCTGTTCCAAAATCAGGTTTACATAAGATTGTGACAATTTACCATTATCGCCTGATCGTCCTTTCTGCTTCCCTGCTATGGAAAAGTCAGGACATGGAGGACCGCCGATAAATCCAACCATATCAGAAGCATTCATGATGCCTGCTAGTTCGTCACGTCTTACTGTTAAGTATTCGTTTACATCGATGTTAGCATAACCGAACACTGGCCTCCGCATTCCCATCTCACTTCTCGAATACTGGTATGCGTGCATGAACGCAGGAAAAAACTCATTCACGAGGTCAATCTCGAACCCCGCCTTTTCAAATCCTAAATCCAGGAAGCCACTCCCAGAGAAAAAAGATAGTATCCTCATACGCAGATTGTATCACATTCAGAATCGGCGGGCCACAAATAATTTCCAAAAAGTTTTTTACAAGCTATTGTATACATTTTAGCATTTATCTATTTTTTACCACTATATATTGTTCCAATTCACCGAATGACACCATTTTTTCTGTCCTGGAGAACGGCAAAGTCCATGTGGCCGGGCATACCTCCTATAGAAAAAATTGTAGGAGGTGCTGTTATGCACGCAGAGAATCTGAATGAGACCTTGAATTTTTTCGTCATCCGGGGCACAATTGACTTTGCCAGCGTTATCGGAGTCTCGAGGACTCAGATTATGGATAACATATTAGAAAAGATACATCCGTACAAACTAACCAAATGCAGTGACAGAAAGAACAGATGGACAACATACATCAAACTGAAAGGAGGTGTAAGAGAAAAAATTGTGGCACGGTCAGAAGAAGCACTGAAAGAAAAACTGATGATACGCTACAAGGACATTATCGAGAAATTAGAAGAAGAAGAAAAAGCAGAGAAAGAAAAAGAAGCAGAAAAAGAGCGGAAAGCAACACATCCTTCAATGAATGATCTGTATCAGGAATTCATGGACTACAAAATGAAGGTGGTAAGTCCCTCAACGATCGATGCATATGTGAAATCGTATAAACGGTTTTACCAAAACGATCCGATCGCTGACAAACCGCTGGAAGAGATCACAAAGCCGGAACTTGAAACATGGCTGATCGCTCATGTAGATAAGTATGAAATGGACAAAAAGGCATACCACAAGTTCAGCGTAGTGTTCAGCCAACTCTGTGAATATGCTTGCTATGAGCGGAAGCTGAGCCACAATCCTTTTAATGACATCAACACCAAACATATCCACATAAGAAAGACAAAGCGGAAGTCATCAAAGGAAAAGGCATTCTCGAAAGAGGAAGCCATGATTCTTCAAAAGACAGCCATGGACGATTTCACAGCAAAGCCGTCATGCGTCCCGCTTGCTATCAACTTCGTATTTCTTACAGGTCTCAGAATCGGTGAAGCCGTGGCTCTGAAATGGGAAGATGTTGACTGGAATAGAAAGAAGCTCCGTGTCTGCAGAAGTGAGCGGAAGGTTCAGGAACCGACAGAAGATTACAAGTCTTTGAAGCGTAACAGCCAGCGGTACGAGATCGTTAATACCAAAGGCGAATATGGACCTCGCGAGGTTGATCTTCCCGATGACGCTCTGTATCTTCTCGGAATGTTGCAAGACTACTACGAAGAGAACGGCATCGAATCTGAATGGCTGTTCGCACACAAGACAGGGAAGATCCATGACAGAGCGTTAGACCTGAGAATCAGGAAGCTGTGCAGAATAGCAGGCATTCCTGAACGGTCGCTCCACAAATGCAGAAGCACTTATGTGTCGATGCTCGTAGATTCTGGAATGTCGTATCGCAGGATTGCGGAAGAGGTCGGTCATCGTCAAATTCTGACAACCATGAACAATTACGCATTCGATATTGAAGAGGATGCACAGAACAGGATCTATGTGAACTCGTTAGGGTTCTCAAAGGTTCTCAACATGCATAAATATGCAACACCCCCGGAAGCCGTATAAATAAAGGCTTCCAGGGGCATTACTCCCGTAGCGAGAGGGGGACTTGAACCCCTCATATCCTGGAATTATCCCAGTAAAATAAGGCTCCGAAACGCTGAAAGTTCGAAAGGTTCTCAAAAGGTTCTCAACCTTTCGTGCATATTATACACTAGAAACGTATGAAGTGCAAACGGAAAGAGGCTCAGACGAGCCTCTTTTCTGTACTTTTTGTATTACATTTTGTGATCTTCTTACGAGCATCTGCTCATTTCCGCATACAGCGGAGCAAGATCAACATCATCGTAGTAGAACTCTTCATCATACACTGCTTCATTATTCAGGTCCTCATATTCATGCGTCATGTCTCTGAATGTTCTTTCAATTTCATTTTTATTCATAGTTTTTTTCCTTTCTTTCTTTTTGGGTGGGGAACAGGTGCTGGAACCTGCTCCCCGATGGTTGATTTCATCGAAAGGAGTGCTTTCGCTTACACACTAGATATGCTGAAAAACAAAAAATATTTTCATCAGAAAATCATATCTTTAAAAGTTCTCCTGCTTCTTTCAGCAGTCTGTACACTGTTCGGGTCGAAATCAGCAGGCATGAAGCTATGTCTTTCACGGTCTGACCAAGCAAAAACTTTCTTCGAATTACTTCCGCTTCTCTTTCATCAATGTCGATCAGCTTGTCTTCGATGTCCCGTTTCAACGCTTCGGTGTTCTTTTTTTGTGTCTGCAAGTCTTCCAGCATCTCCTCGATTCGGATCATATAATCGGAAAGATCAGAATGACCGCTACCACGTGGCATACCGTCATAACACATGGCTCTTGCTCCAAGACGGCTTTCACGATACTGTTCGATGTTCGCTGTCAATCTCTTCTCCGTCTGGACAGAGGATACATACATGTCAAGAAGCGACTGTTTTCTTAATGATTCGTGCATCTTCGTTCCCCCTTTCCAGTTCAACGTACCGATCCCACAGCGGAGACGGTTTGATTTTCAGAAGTGCTGTCATCAGATCAAATGGCATCTTTCCACGAAGTCCATATTCAAACTGTAGAGTTCCAAGTTCTTCAATCGGTTTCCCTTTGCTTAGATGACTTGCATAATTGTAATAGGTATACATACTTTTACACTCCTTCCTTTCTTTTTACACGAAGCAGTTCTCCCAGCGTTGTATTCCTGACAGGATCTGTTCGGATGCAATCGTATAATGTAGATCCTGCACCATCACAGAGCATGACAACACCGGAGATACCTCTCGAAACAGCGACATACAACAGAGGACGATTCAACATATTCTGTGCTTCTGTCGGAAGAATGATGATCGGTACACGATAACCGCTTCCCTGACTTTTATGGATCGAAATGGCATACGACAGACTGATATTTTCCATACAGCCTGAGAAATCCACCTTCCGCCCGTCTTCCATTTCAACAACGACACCATCTTCAACGATCTCGTGAACGATTCCAGTATCTCCGTTGTATACTTTCAAGGAATAATCATTTGACAGACAGATCACAGGTTCTCCGACTTCATATTCACGCTGTGATGCCGGGAAGAACATTCTGTGTGCGGAAGCGTTCAGCGTTTCCACTGATAATGTGTATTTGCTCTGTCTTACAGGACACAGGATTTTGACATCAGAGATTGAGAGACCGTCTTTAAATACGAGTTTCTTCATCCAACCAAGAGCGCGTTTCGCAATCTTTTCCTGATCCAGATGATTTTCAATACGGAAACCTGAACCGCTTACAAGGTTGAAATTCCCGTCCTTTATACGCTGGACATTTTCTTTGATAAGTGGATTCGCTGAGCGGTGTGTCTGTGTAAGATGACAGACAGGTATTCGCATACAATCGATCAGATCACCGAATACATTGCCTTCGCGTATAGAAGGAAGCTGATCCTGATCTCCGATCAACAGCAGACGAGAACTGCTCTCACGACAGCATTGCAGGATCACATCGAACAGAAAGATATCCAGCATCGAAGCTTCATCACATATCACAAGCGAATTAGTGGGGATCTCTTTCGCATGACCGTATGTGCCGTCAATGTTCGGGAATAAAGAAAAAGTCCTGTGTATAGTCCCTGCATCTGGTCTTCCCGTTGCTTCTGAAAGTCTTCTGGACGCAACACCAGTCGGAGCAATCAGGACAACATTCCCGTCATATCCGTCTGCTATCGCTTTTGCTACACAACTTGTCTTTCCTGTTCCGGGCCCGCCTGTCAATATGGCAACAGGCTCACCGCTAAGGCTTAGAACCGCTTCTTTTTGGCTTTCATCGAGATGATCATCAGTTTCAGTAATCTTTGTCCCGACACCGACTTTTGCAATGATTTCTTTCAGATTTCTTGCAATTCTTCTTTCTGTCATTCCGATAGCAGAATCAGTGACCGAATCGTTCTCTTTGTCATATTCGTAATATTCTGAGATGGCTTGATATAACAGGAAGTGCGGTACAGGTTCAGGAAGTATCCTGTCACACTGTCGAATCAGTTGAGGAAGCAGTGCGTATGTAGATCCAGAAGAAACGATGTACTTATATGCGAGTTTTACAACAGCAATCATTCTGTATGGATTAAACGGAGATGCTTCCTTGAACTTTTCTTCGACAGCGAAAAAGTCAGCACCAAAGCAGGACAATATATGCGGATTTTCGGGAAGCAAGAAACTGGATTTGTTTTTGAATTCCTTATATACTGCCTTTGCAATCGCTTCTTTTTCTTCCTGACTTTCAACTATTCCTTCGAGAGCATTCAGGACATAAATATAATCATAACCTTTTTTGATATTCGTTTTCGTTCTTTTCATGACAGGACACCTCCTTACGGCAGAATGTCCTTATCCAGAAAGTCATCATCGAACAGATCGCCATCAATGTCTTCAGGTTCTACGATCTTCTTTTTCTTGCTCTTTCCGCCTTTTCTTCCTGATTCTTCTCTCACGAGCATCAATCTACGAGTGTCAGAGATACGCGGAACAAGACCTTGAAAGGCTAACATGATGGAAAGCATCAAGCCACTATCAAGCTCAACATCTATGCTTTCACAATATTCACGCAGACTATCTACGGTCAGCGGGTCTCCATCTAATGTGTATACAAAAATTGCACGGGATAAAATAAGACTTGCGATGCCGGCCTCTTTATTCGTAAATCCAAGAGCCTTTGCATCTTCTTCGAGTTTAAGAACGGCGGTCAAACCGTCACGTGTGAGATTACATTTTTCCAATTTTTCAGACATGATTTTATTCCTTCCTTTCTTTTGGATATTGTCAGAGATATGCGGGAAAATGAATTAATATTTTAACAGTTTGCTGATATTTATTCCCATATCTCTGAATGAATACTGAAACAATGGCGGTGTATGGGTGAGCCATATTGTTTCAGCAGATTGATCGGAGTTCCCACCTGTCCGAGTGAAAACGAACAGGCGGGGATTTATTACATCTTAGACTTACTTTCAGCGTATACTTCGGGATCTACTACAAGCAGAGCGTGTTTATAGTTGCCACCAAGAAGACTGCCTGTACTGATCCATTTCGTGCCATTTGGATTGGTCAATGCTCCCTCATTGATCCTCCAGCCTTCGGGCATCTCATAAAATACTTTTACATCTTTCATATATCAGGTTCCTTTCTTAAAACGGATCGCTTGCTTTCAGTGTGGGTTTCCAGTGCGACAGCATATCATCTACTTCTTTACGGGTCTTTGTAGGAATACCAAGTGCTTCTGCTTCTGAAACAGTTCCATTGATAAGTCTTGCCATTTCGTCAGTTGTATAAAGGTGGCTCGGTTTGATGATTAAATAAAAGTAGAATAAATTGCCCGCAGAATTGATATATGTTCGACCAGTTGGACACAGATGAAGTATCGGGTGTTTTTTCCAATCAACGAAGTCACGGAGCATGATCGAACCAGTCTTCGAATTGATATCAATTACACCATATTCAGACATCAGAAAGTTTTTGCATTCCGACATTGACAGTCCCATGGCTTTTGCAATATTTCCACAAAGAACATGAAAATATGCATTAGCAGAGAGTGAACGCTTTCTTGTGTATGGAGAAGCTGAACATTTCAGCTTCTCCTTATTCATCAGTTCTTCAAAATCTTTTGCAGGCTGTTCTGTTTCGATAGTTACGATTGTTTTTTTTCCATCAGGAGATACAGAGAGACCTGATATAGTTCCGGTAAATTTCACTTCATTCATGATCTGCTTTCCCTCCATCATCAATGGAACGGAAGATTTTCAAGATCATCTTCATCAATTTCAAATCCCGCTAAAAAGTCCTTGTTTTGATAGGTCTGATAGCTGGCAATCAGTTTGTCAAAGTTCCTTATAGTAGCCTTCAAATAATCAGGTTCGATGTCTAAAACATTAGTGACTTTGAACTGTTGACATAAATACCATTCTGGAACACGGAATTTATAAAGCAAATCTTTAATTTTTCTTTCGATATATTTTTTGTCTTCTTCGCTCGTCCATTCCGATCTCGGTCTTTTCCCCTCTGTTTTCTTCTCTGTTGTTTTTCCTTTTTTGTCTTCCGTCTTTGTTTCTGTCTTTGTTTCTGTCTTTGTTTCTGGTTTTGTTTCTGGTTTTGTTTCTGTCTTTCTTTCCGTCTTCTGTTCGGTCTTCTGTTCCGTTGCCGGTTCTGTCTTCTGTTCTGTTGTCACTTCTGTCTTTTCTTCTTCTTCGGTCTTTCCTTCTGTGAACTCTTGGGTCCAGCTATTTACAACTTTCTCCATGTTTTTGATTGTTCCCCTCAGTTTAGCAAGAGGCACCTCTTTTAAATCAGAAACACCGAAACGCTCTTCGACAAAGTCAACAGGGATACATCTTTCACGCAGAAGTTTTTTCAGCATTTCGATCGTCTTCTCGATTTCTTCTTCGGTGGGCTGTTCCGGGACGTCGTTCTTTTTTCCGTATGTAAAAACAATTTTCTGTGTATCTAAATTTTTGATAACAAGATATGAAATACGGCGTTTGTCGTTATATTGAATGTCAACAACCTTGAAATGGTCTTTTACAGACTTACCAGTAGGCGGTGCAACCAGCAGATCTGCACGGATCCAAATAAAAGGTGCCGTATACAGTTCGCGCCCGATGTTCCAGCAAATGCAACATCTTTTGAAAGAATCTGAAGCCAGACCTTTTTCTGCTTCTGAATTAGATTCTGTTCCTGTATCTTCTTTACTTATCCACTGCTGTTTTTCTTCGTCCCAGATTGAAATGGTGCAGTTTGCGTTGTCCCTTGAATAATGTTTCTGCCAGTTCAAAGGACCAACAGTTTCATCGAGTAGATTCATGCCACACCGGGCATCTTGATAAAGGAGCAAAGAGAGACCGTTCTGTTTTACGATCCCGACACGGACTTCGATTTCATCCGCTCTCAACAACCGAAAATTCAATGTTTTATTCATGGTAACTTCCTTTCTCCGCGATACCGTCGCGGTCGGTGTAAAACATGGGTGTTTTATCTTTGGGTTGTAAGAGATATGCCGAAAAACGAAAAATAATTTCATCGACTCCGCATCTCCGATGTTTTCACGGACATCTTTTTTTTCGTTTCCCCTGTATCCCTTTGCCGTAGATATGCTGAAAAACGAAAAAAATTTTTGTTGTCGACAACGAAAATCGGGAAAAAGTTTTCCAGGACAGAAAAAATTTCTCGGAATCGATACGGATGGATGTCACTTTTCAAAAAAATTTTTGTCCTGAAAAACATGGACACAAATGGACACAAAAAAACTGCGTCATCTTACTGACACAGCGGGATTTTCGGTGTATGGCAGGTTATTGACATGGAATTTGAAGACCTGATTTTTCATATGTCACGTATGTGACGTGATTTGTAATAAGAAGAGATGGCACGTATATGACGCAGAAAAGACTGTATGTCATGTATTTGACTTGAAAAGAAAGGACACGGCCTTAGCAAAACTGCAATGTGTTTGTGTTTGCTTCGTTTTGCTTGCGTTTGCTTAAAGCAAAATTAAGCAAAACTGATTTTGCTTCCGTTTGCTTAAAGCAAAATTAAGCAAAACTGTTTTTGCTTGCGTTTGCTTAAAGCAAAACTAAGCACGCGCACTTTTGCTTGGCATTTGCTTCCAATAATAAATAATAAAAAAGAAAAACAAGGTCACTTTGACGGCTTTTGCCGTCTTTTGTGTCGGTCAAGCCGACACTTTATATGATTTTGCTGTCAGGACGGGAAGCACCGGGTTGGATACATTCAAAAGCACAGGACGAAAAGGGACCTCACGCGATTAAGCGACATTATCTCTGATATGATTTAATGACATCATCGGTCTGCCGTAATGTCTGCTCTGCTTTGATGTACACGGATCGTGCTTTAAATGAAAAACTGCTCCACCTTCAGAGCGGTCCTACTAACTGCACCTTGTATGACATCATCGAAGCGTGCTCACTGCCATCGATTCGTCCCATGATATCGTGCATAAAGAACAATCCATAATATATATATGAGTGCTTTTCAAAAGCACCAGCAACTACTCACACCGTCCCATTTTAATGGCAGTATCGAATTAAACCAAATCCCTGCGGTGTCAAACTGTATCGCTTTAAACCTTATATGGCATGGTATTTCGATATAATCGCACCTTTCCAGCATATCTGTTTTGACGTTCGTTTAAAACGATACCAAGAAAGGAGTACATCATGTATGAGGAACAAATCTACTATGGCTACGCAAGGATCTCAACTCAGAAACAAAGTATTGACAGACAAATTCGGAACATTCAATCACAGTTCCCGGAGGCACAGATCGTTCAGGAAACTTACACGGGCACGACGACTCGCAGGCCACGTTGGGAGCGATTACGAAAAACAGTGCTACAAGATGTGGCAAGCGGAAAAAAGGCAACTATCGTATTTGATGCGGTCAGTAGAATGAGCAGGAACGCAGAGGAAGGATTTGCATTGTATCAGGAACTGTATGACGCAGGCGTGGAGTTGGTGTTTCTGAAAGAACATCACATTGACACAGCGACATACAAGAAGGCTCTGGATGTATCCATTCCAGAGACAGGAACAAGCGTGGATCTCCTTTTGAACGGTGTCCGTGCTTATCTCATGGAACTTGCCAAAGAACAGATCCGTATTGCATTCGACCAGGCGGAAAAGGAAGTGTCTGATCTTCATAGAAGAACCGCAGAAGGTCTGCAGACGGCAAAGCTGAACGGCAAGCGGGTAGGACGGCAACACGGCGAGACAGTCATCACTGCAAAACAGAAGCGAGGTATTGAGATCATCAGGACTAAGAACAAAGACTTTGTCCCGAATGGATTTTCAGATGCCGATTGTATGCGTCTCATCGGATGCGGAAGGGGAGCGTATTACAAATATAAAAAAATTGTGCGTGAAAGCATGGAATCCGCATAATAAAGATTTTTCACGAATATTGTAAATAATGCTTGACTGTCACAGCAAAATATGTTATAGTGTATATTGGAATAAGTGGGTGGACACGCCCACTTTTTTTAATCCTTTCTTTATTTTTGGGTGCTCGGGCCGTTATGGGTGACGGTCCGGGTATTTTTATTATCGAGGAAAGGGGTATGGATTTTAGAAAATTATCAGATGAAGTTATATGGTCTTACTATGACCGAAAGGCATCCGCCACCTGGCCAGAGTTAGCAGACATAATCGCACACGACCAAGGGGTGACAATCAGTGCTGAAAGTTTGAGAAAGCGAATGACGGCACTTAAAAAGAGCCATGAAGCGGATTTTACGCCAGACGGTGAACAGTTTCGGGACCTGGAAATAAAAAAGCAGATCTTCAGAGATGAGCGGAACGGCTGGTCAAAACAGAACAGGGATCAGGCACGGACGGAAGCTAACATTCAAATGTTAGAAAAGAAACTGGAAGAAGTCAGCATCCTCTTCGGTACCACTCCTGCTCCACGAATAGCAGGACAACAACGGCGTACAATGATCATCATCTGTTCGGACTGGCATATCGGATTGGACTTTCAATCAATATACGGAGACTATTCGGTACAGATCGCACACAAACGACTACAAACATACATAGACCGCATAACAGCATTACAACAACTTTTTCACTGTGAAGAAGCCGTCATCATGACTGTCGGAGACCTTATTCACGGTGCAATTCACAGGACTTGTCAGATTCAGAGCCGGGAAACCGTAGTCGACCAGGTCAAAGACGCTACGGAAGCACTCACAAATCTCATCTTTTCCCTGCTTCTGATTTTCCCACATATACGACTTACAGGTTCCACAGGTAACCATTCACGATTGACAGAGGACAAAAGCTCTTCTCTTCGTGATGAACGACTGGACGACCTTATAAACTGGATGACTGCAAAACTCTTACAGAATGAGCCACGATTCGAATATATCAAACCGATTGATTCAACGATAGCAGACATCATGATTTACGAGCATGAAGTCCTTGGTGTTCACGGCGATTTTGACAGAGCAAGCAAAAACGGGATCATGGGACTGGTAACATCACTCCATCGATTTCCTGAATTGATCTGCACAGGACATATGCATTCGCCGGCATTCATGGAAGCACAAGGCGTTCAACTTGTTCAAGGTGGTAGTTTATGCGGTTCTGGTGATGATTACACCACGACAAAAAGATTGTCCGGGAAACCATCACAGACAGCGATTATTATTTCGGAGGCGGGATTGGAAAGTATTCACCCGATACAGTTATGACAATTACAGTCTATGGAGAACCAATAGGAAAAGGCAGACCACGATTTACCAAGAATGGTCATATATACACGCCTGCTCGAACAAAAGAATATGAAAAGAAGATCCGTACAGCATTCATGGAGCAGACAGGCGAAAAACTTGACGGTCCGATTTACGCACACCTGACAGCATATATGCGTATCCCTGAAAGTGCACCAAAGAAAAGAAAGCAGGACATGGAAGAAGGAAAGATCAGACCTGAAATTAAACCGGATCTCGATAACATTGTAAAATGTCTGGACGCTCTGAACGGTCTTGCATTTGATGATGATAAGTCCATTGTTGCAGTTGTCGCAGAGAAATGGTATTCGAACACACCACGGCTTGAAATAGTCTTGGAACAACTCTGAAAATATTTTTCGTTTTTCAGCATATCCTATACAAACCAAAAGAAAGGAAGGATATGCTTATGGAAACATCAGAAAAGAAAAGACAGTATTTAAAGACATACTACGAAAAACACAAAGAAGAAATCAAACAGTACAAAAAGGCATACCGTGAAGAGCACAAAGAAGAAATCAACAGAAAAGATCGTGAGAGATACAGAAGAAAAAAAGAAATTGTTCAGGACATAAACATCACAACAGAAATTGAACTCCTGAAAGCAGAAAAGAAAACAAAACTTTCGAACGCTAAGATTGAAGCACTTCAAACGACACAGAGACGGCTTAACTACTTTGCAAATCGTATGTATGATCGAAAACTGATCTATGACATCGCTGTAAAGCGTACATCACTTATAAGACAGGCAAAGACAATTAAAGAAGTGGATGAAGTCACAAATCCAAAGTATCCCAACGCAAAGTACGGGATCGAAGCAGAGGAAATCATCTGGTGGGGTGAAATATCTCTCGTTCGTCCTTTGACGAATGATGAATGTGATAGATACACGACACTTGTTAATAAGTTTTATCAAAAATAAAGAAGTAGTCCCGGTCATACGGGATAGTGGGCGTCAGTGTGCGTCCAGTCGTCGATTGCCGGCGCAAAGCCCCGAAGCCCACGTCTCTAAGCGAAGCGTAGGCGGGGGGTAATTCACGAGGAGGTGCGCATATGAGTTGCAAAGAATTTTATGACGCTGGATTTTCCAGTTTCGAAGATTACGAAAAAGCACTGCGTGAATGGTGCAAAGATGACAGTGAAGAGTTTTTTAACAAAGCGTTGAGTATTGCAAAAAAGATCTATTATGACAACGAAGACGGACCTGAACCGATAGTTAAAGAAATGGATCTGGATATTGGAAAACTTAAATATGAGAAAGAGTTGATCGCAGAGATCGAAGACCATTTCGATATTACAGATCCAGCAGGCTGGATCGAATCTACTTTTATTGATTGTGCAAATAAATTTCACTTTGATAATGTCATTGCAAAGATAAAGAAAATCACAATAAACGAAACACCAAACAGTTTGACCACAGATTTAGATGGTGCTGTTATTCCGATATCTGGAAGCATCCACATTTTCTTTGAATGTTTTTCCAACTTTGGTAGCCATGAATTTACTATCCATGCTTCTCTTTCAGAAGATCGGAAAGTGATTGATGCTTTCCCAGAAGGAGAAGGCACACTGATATATGATTACCTTGATTATAAAAATAGAGGGAAGACCTGCGGACAGTGTCTGTATTGTGAGCCTGTCTGGGTAGAACACGAAGCGTTTGGTGATGTATATTACATGAAGTGCAAGTTAAAAGACCGCGTAGTTGACTTGAAGAATGATAACTTGCCTGTGTGTCTTGATTTTAAGGATGATGAACTTGCACTGAACAGATGGATAGCTGAATGGCCACCAGAACTCAGAAATGCGTACATCGAAAGATACGGACTTAAAGACATACATTATACGTTTTTACCGACTTGTAAATGCGAACATCGAAAGATAGGGATTAATGACATTGATTATCCATTTTTACCAATTTGCTTATAAAAGTTGATAGATGCGGACTTAATAGCCCGCATCTATTCATTGGTGAATAAATCAAAAGAAAGGATTTAAAAATGAAATACAGAGAATATTACGAAAAGATGCAGAAAGAAAGCGTAAATGATAGACGCAGTGAAATGATTGTAAAAGCATTAGATAACATTCTTGATGACATATGTAACGAATACAGAAGAACGATAACGAAATACGGAGAGATCAGGATTGACGGCGACACTCTGAAAATCAAATTCCCTGCAACGCAGGAAATATACGGCGGAGCATGTTTGTCAGGGTTAGAAGAGATCTGTTGAAAGGAAAAGGTGATAGATATGACATTCAAAGAATCGTATAAGTTTTTTGATGATTTAACAGCAGACTATAAAAAGAACAAAAGGCTGTATGATGCATTGCAGAAAGCAGTTATAGTTATCGATGCTTTACGGGAAGAAAACAAACGCTTGAAGGCTGAACTCGACAAATACACTGATTGCAAAAAGGAAGAGGTGTTCACATGACAATAGACGGTTGGATAATATTTTTCGTTATTGCATTTTTGATTG
>Ga0326514_10000636_pt1 | contig 23704 bp, 30 predicted proteins | sample 3_2548_0518_D_FD_203653 | JGI IMG/M metagenome (GOLD analysis project Ga0326514, IMG submission 203653) | Bovine rumen microbial communities from UC Davis, California, United States - 3_2548_0518 | ecosystem: Host-associated > Mammals > Digestive system > Stomach > Rumen | place: USA... | reverse complement strand
GAACGAAACCGTCGTTGCCAATCGAAAACTTGAGACCAAAGCATCAAACCTGGATGAAAAATGCAATGAATTACTTTCTAGAGTAGAAGCCGCTGAAGAGATGGTTATGAGCTATCAGCAAGCGTATGCTAATATGTATGCGAATGCACTCGGCGTATATCTCAAGGAACTGCCAGTTACAGCTACCACAAGTGTAACAGATCTTAAAAATATGATCGTGGCAGGCACATCTACAGCAAGTATTCCGGCGGGACCGGATACATACGATGCAGATGAAGAACTCGAAGACTTTGTAGAAGACGAAGAATTTGATGATGATGCATTGTACAGTGCTGGGATGGTAACAATCTAAAATGAAAAAATTAACTATAAGGAGTAAAAGACAATGATTAGAAAGACTACAAAACGTCCGTCTAGCGCAGTTGCTCCTCGTCGTACTATTACGGCAGGCACAAGCATTACAGCAGGTGCTAGACAGCGTCAGGCTAAGAAGCCGGTAATGTCCGCTACAATGGCAAAGCTTACTCCGGAGCAGAGACGTTTCGCTCAGCAGCTCCAGAGCAACGTGAAGAGAACAACATCTATCACAGCAGCAACAAACACATCTAATATCGCAGCTCGTCCGGATTTCCTCGAGCTCCTTCCGCTGTTTGTTCAGCAGCTGATCGTTACTGATGTAGTTGGTTCAGTAGCAATGAACTCTCGTCAGCAGCTCATTCCGTACTTCAAGTACGTTGCAGAGAATACCAAAGGAGAGACCCACAAGGGTGACATCCTTAACAGCCCATTTGTTAACCGTCAGGGTGTTGATCCTAACTTTACCGGACGCATCGTTAAGAACGAAGCTGTTGCAGCTTCTACTCTTGCATATGTTCCGGTACTTCCGGGTTCTGTAACCGTTTCAGTTGACAATGGCACAGCAGTTACAAAGCTTACAGATGATGGTGCAGGAAACCTTGTAGACGCTACAGGAACTTCCGCAGGTACTATCGATTATGCACTTGGTACTCTTACAGGTGTAACAGGCGATGTTACAGCAACATATCAGTACGATAACGAGACTGTAGGTCCGGATGCAAATGGCAACTACGGTGCTAAGATGGCAAAAGGTTACCTTCAGCTTGATGAGATCAACCTCGTTGCAGAAGCTCATGAGATCGCTTCTTATTGGAGCATCTACAGTGCTTTCGCAGCACAGCAGGAGTACGGCGGAAACATTGCCGATCTTGCAAAAGAGGCAGCATTCGGTGAGCTTACAGCAGAGATCAATAGCTACTGCTTCAACGAGCTTGCTAAAGCAGCTTCTTACAAGCCGCAGTTTAACTGGGATGCTTCTCCGGTACTTTCAGGAGCAGTTGTTCCGAGTGATTACCTCAACATGCTGAAGCTTAAGTTCGGTCAGGCATCTGCATCTATCTACAATGCAACACGCCTTACTCGTCCGAACAGAATTATCGCTGGTACATCAGCAGCTGAGTACATCGCAATGATCCAGGGATTTGAGGCAGCTCCGGCAGCTGATCAGGTAGGTCCGTACAAGTTCGGTACTCTTGATCAGTTCGAGATCTACGTATCTCCTGACTTCGACATCAATACATGGGTTATGTGCGCTAAGTCTAACGACATTCGTCGTAACTCAGCACTCTTTGGCGAATACATGGCTATGGTGTCTACTCCGGAGATCGGACTTGCCGACGCAAGTGTTCAGTCAGGAGCAGCTACCATGTACGGTTTCAAGGTTGTAAATCCTGCGACTATCGTATCAGGAAAGATCTTGGGTGCTTTCTAATTAGCGCTTAGATCAAAAACGAGGTCAAATCTCAGACCAAAGCAATTTCACATATTCGTGTTAACTTAAATCTCACTGTAGCTCTTTTCTCTTAACGGGGAAAGAGCTACTTTTTAACACTGGTATAAATGCGAATAATCGTTATATTACATATAGGAGGATACATAATGAATGAAAAAAGATGCCTAATTTGTGGAGATCTATTCATCCCCACTCGTAGCACTCAGAAATATTGTAACAAACTAGTGCTTAAAAAGTGTAAAGTATGCGGGGAAGAATTTGCAGCCAAATGTGCTCCTGGTCAGCTTTCTGTATGTAGCAAGCCTGAATGCAAAGAAGCTGCACGTAATGGAGTCAGTAACAACTTGCCCCCTCGTATATGCAGACAATGCGGAGAGGAGTTTAAGCCCACAAATGTAAAACAGCATTACTGCAATCAAGAGAAATCCAAATCGTGTCCTATATGTAGTAAACTAATCACTTATAAATGTGGGCCATTTGTCAAGGAAACGTGTAGTGTGCATTGTCAGGCACAGTATGTGAAGCAAAAGCGAAATGCATCTGCGCAATTACTTACTAAGAAATGCAAATGGTGCGGAAAAGAGTTTCATCCTAAGGAGGTTAGGGAAGAATACTGCGAAGGTCCGCACTACCAGACGTGCGCGATATGCGGGAAGAAGTTTGAAATTGATGTGAAACGTCATCCGGATACGAGTACTTGTTCGAAGGAGTGTATGGGCAAGTTGATGTCACAGAATCACGATTATATCAAAGGAGCTGCAACTCATAAAGCTAATTTATTCAAGAAGTACGGAGTTACTAATTCAATGCGTATCCCAGGGATAGTAGAACATTTGAAGCAAGCTAACTTAGATAGATATGGAGCTGAATGGTACACTCAAACTGACGAGTATAGGGATCGAGTACAACAAACTTGCCTAGATAAATACGGAGTAGATCATCATTTGAAAGCAGAATCAATTATTCAGAAACGGAAACACACTGTCAAGCAGAAGTATAATACCGATAATGTATTCAAGAATGAAAAAGTCAAATGCAAGATAAGACAGACTATGTTGAAGAAATACGGAGTAGAGTATCCTGCTCAAAGTCCTCAGATACGTGCTAAAGCTGCCAAAACTGCAAGAGTTTCAGGATTAGAGCAGCGTATTTGCCTACTGCTTGACAATTATGGCATCGCCTATATTCATAGATACATGCTCTCTAGCCGGGGTTACAGTCATGAATTTGATTTTTATTTACCTCAATATAAAATGCTTATTGATGCAGATGGAATCTACTTTCATAGCTATCTAGAAGATCCTGACGGAGAGAAAATACGTGAGGATTATGACGATGTAAGGCTTTATCTTGTGCCAGAGGATCATCGTTTCCATGTTATTGTGGAAGGGACAGAAGAGCAGCAACTAAAGCAATTAGTTGATCTAATAGAGAGATGTGCAGGCAGTTTGTCTGATTATGATTCGGCTATCTTTGAATGGTGCAGGTCCATATCATTCCCGTATCCTAACTATACATCTGAGCGACTTAATAATGATTGGAAACATTTACAATCATATAAGAATGATAAATACGTTCCTCAATGCAGGATAGGTCAATCCTTGATAAAACAATTTCATAAATCTATTTATAAGTGTCATGTAGGTAATAACTTGTCTCCTTACGAAGGATGGTATAATGATGATAAGCTGAAACAAGTTATCCGAAATCGATTGATCTACATAAATAGAATTGACCCATCCAAAGTACTCGCTGGATTCAACATAAGTAAAACGTGCCCGTGCGTTTCAACATTCAATCCCATATTAGCTAGATACTTAACATTGAAATACCTAGCTGATTATAGTTCTGTGTTTGACCCATTCTCGGGATTTTCAGGAAGGCTATTAGGAGTAGCATCTGTAGGATTGCGTTACCTGGGACACGATCTTAATGAAGTTGCAGTTGCAGAATCTAACGAAATAATAAGATTCTTGCATCTAGACCCGCATTGTTATTCAGTAACACAGCGTGATATATTTGATTCATCTGGCACATATGAATGTTTATTAACTTGCCCACCGTACGGCACAAAGGAGAAATACAACTCCGAGACTGTATTTCAAACTTGCGATGAATGGATCAAAGAATGCTTAGATAGGTTCAAGTGCAATAGATATGTATTTGTAGTTGATGAAACTGCGGATTTCAGTGAATATGTAACAGAAGAAATTACATCAGCATCGCATTTCGCTAAAGTTACAGAGAAAGTGGTTGTAATTACTAAATGAGTAGACTTCCGACTCTGCCAATTCATATCATATACTCCAAATCGTTATGTAATATAGATAGTTGTTATAAGGAGGGCTATTTCTAAATGAATAGATATGTTTTTGACTTCACTTATGTTTACGAAGACGGAAAAGAACTAGATTCTTCGCTTTCTGTAGTGACGGATAGTCTGAATACAGCGTGGAAGCATGCGTTTAACTACAGCAAGTGTGTGAGTAAGCTGGAAGACAATGTGTTGCGTAGGATCGAACTGGTGAAGGTCGAGACAGGCATTCCGGGGAAGGAGAATGAATGATGAGCAAATCGTTTCTTATGAACACGACGTATATTGGAGACGGATGGCTCTATACTATGAGCAATGACTTAGTGCTAACTAAGCGGAAGGTTAAAGTATACAAATGGGATACTCTACCTAATTCATATGTGCTAGATAAAGGACTTACTCAGGTGCGAGTAGATCAGGCGGAAGGAGTACTTACAAAGCGACGTATCTGGACGCTTAAAGATGATGATGAAGCAGTAATACAAAAATACATCGAGTATGAAACCAAGCAGATTGAAGCTGCTATCAAAGCCATCAACGCAGCAGAAATTAACATACCTAAGATGCAAGAATGGATTGGAAATCCTACAATAACAGAAAGGACAGATCAACGGTGAGAGCTATGAAAAACATGACGCCAGAACACGCTAAAGCAAAATTAGAACAGCTTAGACAATTGCACGAAGCAGACGATCCTATCCTCTGCGGTGCGTTAGACATTGCTATTGCCGCAATTGAGAAGGCAGATTGTGACGATTGCATAAGCAGGGATGCAGTGGCTCAGTTATTGAGCAACGCGGGCTTAGGTACAGATGTAGAACTGAAACTACAATCACAGCTAGCTGACCTTCCGGCAGTAGCACCCAAGACGAAAATAGCCGAATGGATTGTTCAATGAATTCGCTATGAAAATCGTTATATAATATGAACACTATAACAGCTATAGAACTGTATTACAAACAGGAGGTAAAATGGAATGGAAAAGAAAAATTACAGTTTCTACATGCCCGAAGATTTTGACGCTAAACTTCAGAGTATCGCGGAGCGCGATAGCACCATTGCAGCGCTCTCAAAGAGTCAAGCACTCTACTACATCATCTCTAAAGTTGATAGCCACAAATTAGATTTGGATAAGCTAAATCCAGAGGGTAAGTAAGAACCATAGCAAACGCCATCATATGAACCTTAAATATTGTTGAGATTGAATCACAGGGGATGAGATCCTTGTGATTGCATAACACGAAATGTAACAATACATTATTACATTTTACAGGAGGTTAAGTAAGATGGCAACAATCAAAATAGTTTACTCCGCTATCGATGCTCCTACCGCCAGCGTAGTTAATCAGATCTGTGCTACTTTCGTTCCGACGAACGCAGCAGCTGATAACGCAGTTTTCGAAGGCACCTATTATGATACAAACGTAGCAGGAATGGGTGAGGGTATGGCAGCAGAGAAGTTCTTTAAGGACAGCGTTGCTCATCCGGGTCTTGTACTTGCTCTCAAGAAAGCAGTAGAGGATGGAGAGTACGAATTCGATACAGACGACAACGATACAATCATGTACCTCGAAGAGGTTGCTGATGCTGTCGCTGATCAGGGATTTGCAATCACTGTATCAAAAAACTAAAAGAGCCGTTCAAGGTTGATGGCAAGCTATATGCTAGTCTGGGCGAAGCTATCTCGGCAGCTGCAGCAAAAGGCGGAACAGTCCGCCTGATGGAAAATGCTACCAACGCAGGAATATCAGTTCCCGAAAATGGTAACTTCGTCCTGGACCTCAACGGTCATCAGTTAGAAATGACTGGACCAGGGTCAGGCTCGAGCGGCACAGAAACAAATGGTATGCAACTTCTGAAAGGCTCGACTATCGTCATCAAAAATGGTAAACTTGTATTTAATGATAGTCGATTGAAGATGGGCATACAAAACTACGCTAACCTAACGCTTAACAACGTACGAGTTAGCGGCGGACCTACAATTCAATACGTTGTATCTAACAACTACGGAAATGTAGTGTTCGAGAACAAGACTTCTATTACACCGACAGGCAATCATGTAGCATTTGATTGTTGGTACGGACTTGCAAGTAGCGGTGTCTACGATGTCCCAGGTGTATTCGTTACAGTAGCTGATAATTCAGTTAAAGTCAACGGAAAAGTCGAGTTTGGTAAACAAAGCAGGGCAAGTGAATCTGATTTCGCAGAACACGCGAGCATCACATGTCCGCAAGAGATGGATCTAGACGTGTCGATTCTAAATCCGCCGTGTACATGGACTACTGATTCTAGCACAGGTATGAAGACACTTAAGTATCAGCTAGCTGATTAGCCCAATGATCCGTCTTCAGATACAGACGAGACAGAAGTTACGCCCTAGATTGAACCAATTAAAGGCGTATAATACTTCTATAGGAGTAATATACCGGACTCTTATAGAGTGATGATATTCACGTAGGAGGGCATCAGTAATGACAATGGAAGAAATCGTCGACCAAGTCAGTTTTGAGCTGGGGCTTCCTGCAAACGATAATGTAGAAAACTTACAAGTTGATAAGGCAGTACTCATTGCATTCAGAGAGCTGAAGCGATACATCAAGACACCTGTAGAGAAGACCGTGCCTTTTCAGACACGCATCAAACTCAAAGATGTCGGGATCTACACGCTTAAAGTATTAAACGTGCAAGCTTCTAAGCCTAGGATAGGTCTTACAATGAGTAGCATCGACAGCGGTAACGTCTTTCAAGTTGCCGCTTCTGTCAATGTCTACAGCGCTATTGGAAACACTAGCAACATTAACATAGACCCTATCATGACTGAAATGGGAATGGCCCAAGTAAGAAATTCATTATCAACCGATTTTCAGTGGGATTATGATTCAAGTAATGACGTAGTCTACTGCACACACAGAGATCCGCGTCCTGCCGCAGTTACAATTCGATACGTTCCGGATTTTCAGGATGTATCAGAAATCAAAAATAACACCTGGCTAGATTACTTGATCAGATTAAGCGAAGCCCACATGAAGAAGGCATTAGGCCGAACACGTTCTAAATACAAGATATCCGGTTCTAATGTCGAGCTTGATGGAGAGATTCTATTGCAAGAAGCTAATACCGAATTAGATCAGATTCGGGAAGAGCTAGAAGGCAAGAAGAATAAATTGCTTGGAAACATGCTAAACTAATAAACTTTAACAAGGAGGAAAAAGGATTATGTATATCCAGAAAAAGTCTAAGAAAGCCGTAAAGGCTTCTACAAATCGCAAAGTACGTCGTGCAGTACGTGCAGCTGAGGAGCTCGCAGAGGAGGAAATCGTTGAGGATGCACCGGTAGCCGATGTCGAGGTTGCTGATGAAGCATCTGATCTTCTTTTCGAGGCTGAGGATGTAGCAGAGCTCATCGCAGAAGTAACAGACGAGGATGTAGCTGTCACTGTTGAGGATGACATCGTTACATTCGAGGTTGGCGAGGATGAGTTCGTTGTTGAGGCTGAGGGAGATGAGGAGATTCTTGAGTCTACCCGCAAGCCGCTCAAGGGCAAGAAGGGCGTAAAGGCTTCTCGCAAAGTTACAAAGCGTCAGGCTCGTCGCTAATCAGCATCTAGTTGATACACAGCTAACAATAACCTCAAGCCCGCCGGTCGGCAATAGTCAGACGGGCGGGCTTTTACATTTAGGAGGGAATACATGGCAGATACTAAACAGAAAATAGAGGCTGCAGGCCTACTTTCTACACTTATGAAATCATTATTCGGAAATATCGGTGACATATTGAATTCGGCTGCCGAATACGAAGAGGAAATGGGTGTCCTTAAACAAGTGACACGAATACCGCTGCAAGACACAAGCACCGGAAGAACCTACACATTGACTATAAAGCTATCGCCTGTCAAGGACAAAGATAGCTTGTATTATATAGAAGCAGAAACAGATGCTCCTAATTTCGATGTAGCATCTATCAATGCAAGGACGATTCGATTAGATAACAAGACGATGGATGCATTTAACAAAATGATAGAGGAGCTTATTGCAAAAAATGGATTAGAGAATCGCGACGATGAATCAACCGAGGATGATGCAGATACTGCGGAAGAAGCTGAAAAGTCAGACATGACCTTGACACAGGAGGCTGAAATCAACGATCTAGAAAACGACCTGAAACAAGAACTCCGTAGCACTCAGTATAGCGCAGTAAACGAGGATGGAGAAAAGGTATATGTACATGTCGATTTTGTAGAAGATAAAGTAAGCAGCGTCTGCACACTTGAGTTCTCCGTCTACGATAATGCGGGACAGATAATGAACTATCCTAAATCAACTTACGAATGCAGCACCGTTGATGAATACGGAAACACACTATCGTTTGCACCATTTTACAACGAAGTAGGCGAATGCATCAGTGAGTATGCAGCTGATAACGGACTGACAATGGATAAATCATCGCTAGCAGCTAGCAGCATAGTAAGTGCAAAGCTATTCAAGGCATCAGATCAAGACGAAATAGAGGTCCGAGCAATCAAAGCTAGTTGCGATGCTAGAAAAGCAATGAATGTAATATATGCAGTGGCTCAATCAGATGAACTTAATGAATTGTTAGAGGCAGGATCAGAGCCTGTAGCAGTCGAAATCGTTGAAACCGATGACGGATACGATGTAAACACAATTGACGAAGTGGACACATCAAGTTGTTATTGTGACCTGTTCAAGGAAGTATGCATTGCTAATTCTACACTTAATACTTATCAATGGGCAATAGGCTTACGAGCATGGAACGATGATCCGTTCCTAGGCAGTTGTCAGTATCCAGTTTCCAACTTCTTAGACAGCTGTGCTATCTGGGTCATCAGCCACACAGACAAGTTCCCGACTACGATCGGAGCCTTCGGAAATGACTGCACTGACCTCGATAATCTTAAAGAGGACGGAAATATATCAGTCGAAAAGGTACAGGAAGCAACTATTGCATTACTAACAGGCATTGTCGAAATTGTTGATATATATTATGTCAACTTAAACCACGAGGAGCAGAAAGTGGTAGATGAATTCATGAATGAAGTGAATCGCCTGTTAGCTTATGCTTAAAATCGTTAAATATAGTGCAAAGAGTCCAAAAAGCTTTTTGCACTATTTCTTTGAAAAAGTCTTGACTTTCGGCACAGTTGGTATTATAATATACGTGTCGGAAAACATAAGTCGCAACAGAGCGTCTTTGTACATCAATCTGAATACTATGTTAATAACACGCCGTCTTGTAAGGTGCTCTCTTATGTTTTCCGACAGAAACTTAAGTGATGTGTACAACAGACGGCGTTTTATTTTTGAAAGGAGAGCCAAGAATGGCGCCTTATGAAAAAATGATTAAAATAATTGGAAGGTGGACTATTACAGTTGAATTAGAATATTTAGGAGATGACTATCCGATTGCTGCTAGTTCTGGTTCAACCATCAAGCCCTTGATGCTTCCTGACGGTTCTGAAGATACATTAGCTGTAGAAGAGTATGAAGATTTCGTGATCAATCTTCTGGGTGTGTTTGATCGACGCGATTTCGAAGTAATCGAAGAAAGAGAACGCCCTTATTCTCATTCTTATTACTATGACTTAGTCAAGAAAGATCAATTTAATAAAAAAGATTACAAATACATATTATATATTCGAGTTTCTGACCATGAATTAGGGCCTGAGCGGAAGCAAAATCAGCGAAAATGGTTTAGCGATCATTCAGAGGCACAGAAGACTCCAAAATCTAAGTCTAAGCAGCGATGGAAATTAAAGCGATTGACTGTAAATAAAGATGCATACTATAGTTATGATGAAGCACTTGACGATATTGAAGATCGTCTGATTTCAATGTAACTATGCTGTGTGTCGGAAAATATGTACAACAGACGGCGTTTCACTATGGAAGGAGAATTAGAGATGAAAAGATGGATAATGTATGATAGCATCTACAACAATTCTACTCTATTAGAATTAGAAGTTGATGTCAATTTGTACGATGAATCCAGTGAAATCGCAAGTAGTACTAAGTTCTACGACTCAATGGATACAGCATTCTACAGTTTTGAAGAAGATTTACTCAATGCCTGTGAAATACACGAATTTGAACTAGAAGATTGCTATTCAAGCAACAACCCGAACAGCGATTCTTTGTATTACATACTTACTAAGACAAATGAAGAAGGCACTAAACTTAAGATATTTTTGAAAATAAGAATATCAGATCACACAGTTTCAGATAGACCGGGGAGTAAGTATGTAGATAGAGATGCTAAGTACGTCAAAGATCAAGCACAGAAATTAGCGATGGAGAGATACAACCAGAAAAGAGGATGGAGAGCTAGACGGATAGACATAGTGTTTGATGACGACCACTATACTTCTTACGAGCAAGCACTCCGTGCAATTGAAAATAGGCTAGATGAATTTGATCCTGAATGAATCTTGTTTGATTCTATTCAGGAACAGAGTAAATCGTTATATAATGTGAATCAACACGTCAATCTTATATAAGTAGTGTAGCAGGTGTTTCTTTATGGATATGAAAGATCTCAATAAAATCAAAACCATAGAAAAAGCCTGCGGGAATAGATATCTCGCAATTAAAATACTTTCTAAGCACGCACGTCAGCTAGGCGAGAAGAATAAAGTTTACCATATTTCAGAGTCTAAATTGCTTGAATGGATACTTACAGGAGAGTGCCCTTACACGAAGAACGAGTTAGCACTAAGGAAGCTAATCTCAGAAAATGTAGACAACATATATGATTATCTCAGTGATGTAGATGACGAACTAGTATGCGATCGAGTAACTGAGTTATATAAGCAGTCGATCCGGAAACGTCGGCTACAGAGCTGCACAGATAAAGATATCAGTCCGGGAAGACGAAGTAGGATAAACATTCTTCTCAGGATGATATGGTACCAATTCACAACACCATAGGAGGATAGTATTAAATGGATTCATACTTAGAAAGTTTGACTAAGAAGTCAGAAGAAGCAATCGACGCAGCTGTTGAGGAAACAGTTGAAGCTGAGGAAACAGTTGAAGCTGAGGAACCTGTCGAAGTTGAAGAAACTGTTGAAGAAATCGATGATTCTAACGCAGCCGAAGAAACTGAAGATCTTACAGTCGAGGAACCGGCTGAAGAAGATAAGGAGGATGAGGCTGAAGAGCAGGTTGACGAGGAAGCACCTGAAGAGGCTGAGGATGCTGCTAAAGCAGAGCCTGTAGATGAACCTGACGACAAACCTGCTCTTCAAGCCGCAAGCTCTGAAGTAACTCATCAAGCAGGAGAACTGATCAACGTAGTGGGAATCAGGGTATTCAATACGCCTAGTTTCGATCAGCCGTTCAGAATAATTAGCGGTAACGTAACATACGATGGAAAAGTAGACGGATTCATTCGAATTGAATACATGAAATCCGGTTTTGGCATGGTTAAAGGGTATACTCCAGATATCAAGTAATCACGGTTATAACTAATTTCTCATTTTATCCTCATACTGTCACTGCAGGGCAGCTTGTAAAAGGCTGTCCTGCAACTATGTTCAGATCGTCATGTAACTAAAATCGTTATGTAATACACAGATACAGATTCAAACTGGAGGACTATAATGGCAGAAGAAAAGTTGAATCCGCAGCAGCAAGAGGCAGTTGATGCAAATGATCGAACGATCTTATGCCTTGCAGGAGCCGGGAGCGGGAAGACAAAAACACTTACCAAGCGAATAGAACGACTTGTTCGAGACGGCGTAGATCCTAAGTCTATACTTTCGCTAACATTCACCAATGCAGCTGCATTCGAGATGAAAGAGCGATATAAGAAACTTCAAGGATTAGACCTAGCTAAAGGAACTCCTGAATTCAGGACATTTCATAGTTTCTGCTATTCCATCATTGTTAAAGACTTTGAGGTACGAAAACGCTTAGGCTATACATCCGTTCCAGAAATCTGCGATGATAACAAGCTGAAAGAAATCCGGACCCGCATTAAGATGCAGATAGGCTGTGAATTAACAGATGCCCAGCTTGAGAATAACGTGCAACTCAATAAAAAAGATCAAGCTAAAAAGATGCTATTCAATAAGGCACTTATCAAGGAAATCAAAAAGCTTAACGTAATAACATTTGACATAATGTGCTACAACGTGTGCGAATTATTCGAAACAGACGATGACTGTATCAAGAAATACAAGCAGCAATATCAATATATACAAGTAGATGAGGCACAGGATTCAGACCCTAAACAGATTAGATTTCTTGAGTCCTTTCCAGAAACTACTCATTTCTTCTTATGTGCCGACGCTCTGCAGAATATATATCAGTTCAGAGGGTGCACCAATCAATTTGTCAAAGTAATATCACGTGCACCTGGATGGAAAATAATCAAGCTTTACAAGAATTACAGGTCGACTGTTGAAATCTGCGAATATGCAAACAAGTTCAGTTCGTACGCTGACGAGAGCTATCGAATACCGATGGAAGGTCAACGTCATGGAGAAGCTGTTAAGACCATATACGGATCTAATGCGAATTACTATCAAGCAGTTGACGAGGACCATCTGAGCCAGCTTATTGAGATGCTTCAAACTAATCGAACTGAAAGTGCAATCTTATGTAGAAGCAACAAAGAATGCCAATGTGTAAGGCACGCATTAGAAGACGCAGGAATAGACTTCAGTTCAAGTCACAAGTCAACGGATACGCTTAATTACTTAAATGGTGCGTTAGACAACGAATATCTGGTTGAGTGGCTTTCATCTATGTTAGACACAAAAGAATACGGTGATTACATTAGACTTTCAGCTCAGGTGGATGATCCGGGATTGCAATGGTTTTATAACCTATACGGCAATCATAATAAGATCAAGCAAGCGGGAAACAAGATAAAACGTATAAGAACAATCGCATCTGGACCGGATACACCTAAAGTTAAGTTTGAAAAGATAACTAAGATGCTTAATATCAAGTCCAAATGTGAATTTGATGATTCAACTGTAATATCTAACCGAGAGTTAGTTGAGCAGATTCGTGATCAGATCGAAGATTACGAAGAAAACAAAGTGTACGTAGGGACTATTCATTCCGCAAAGGGACTGGAATATGATGCTGTATATGTTATGGGAGTAAACGAAACTCTATTCCGTCTAGGGACTGAGGAAATGAATAATCTTTATTATGTAGCATTAACTAGAGCAAAGAATCATTTAACAGTATTTAGGAGGTAAACAGAATGGCAAGGAAAACAAAGATCAAAGAAACAGATCCATCACTCTCACCTAAAGAAGCACGAGCACTTGATTACCTTAGGCGGCACGGCAGCATCACTCAGGATGAAGCAAGAGAAGCGTTAGGAGATAGCAGACTAGCAGTAAGCATCATGGGTCTGCGACGTAAGGGGTACGAAATCCCCTGCATACGCATAGACATTCAGAATCGCTACGGGGAGCCAACCTGGTATGGAGAGTATATCTTACACGAATAAAGAATTGTTTACATTTCTAGTTGCTGAAAAGCAATGTGCACTGCAGAAACTAGAATGCAATCGACATTGTGCAGATTGTCCCTACTTTACTGAGGCTGCACAGACGATGTATAGCCAATTGATCGAGATGATCAAAGCAAGAGACCCTGAACTCTACTTCGTAGACGAACTAGAACAGATTAAAAGTATCATGAGGAGGAAAACAAAATGAAGCTTCAATTTAAGAAACTGTATGAAAATGCACTTGCACCTACTCGCGGAAGCGAGCAGGCAGCAGGTTATGATCTGTACGCTAATGTACCAGATATTGCGAATCCGAATAATTCGAGTAAGCTAGTAGCTTCAGGTGAAACAGCAATGATAGGGACAGGTATTGCAGTAGCTATTCCTGACGGTTATTTTGGAGCAATATATGCAAGGAGCGGTATTGCAACCAAACAGGGCCTTAGACCGGCTAATTGCGTAGGAGTGATCGACAGTGACTATCGAGGCGAGCTAATAGTTGCACTTCACAATGATTCAACAGGACCTAAGGTAATTGAAAAGGGCGAGCGTATTGCACAGCTTGTAATTCAGCCTTATCAGTCAGTCGAATTAGAAGAAGTAACAGATCTAAGCGATACAGCTAGAGGAGAAGGCGGTTTCGGCAGCACTGGTAAGAACTAAGGAGGTCTCACGTGGCTAAGAAGGTATTCATTTCACTCCCTCTTGCAAATAAGTCAGTAAAATCTGTTCGAGAAGCGTGGAACAGTGCTATTGAGCAAGTTAGAGATTATCTCAACGAGCCTTTTGAAGTGATTCAAAGCTTATCAGTGGATGATCCTCCAAAAGCGATTAAATCTGCAAGTCTGTGGTATCTTGGATATTCGCTACAAAAACTTGCAGAAGCTGACATAGCGTACTTCTCTAGAGGGTGGCAAACTGCTCGAGGATGCAAGATCGAATACGAAGCAGCGTGGGAGTACGACATAGATGTACTCACATTCGACGGAGTGTGGGAGGTATTAGAACATAGAAAGCAAGTGGAGGCTGAGAACCATGATCGGAAAGTTTGATGAACCTAAAGGTCAGCAAACTGAAATGTTGCTGAAATCAATCGCAACACGTCTTTCAGGTAGAGACGATTGCAGAAAAACCTGTTATCGAGTGACTATTGACCATAACGGTGTAAACATGTTACCGCACATTGAGGTGTTTCCAAATCGTTATCATAGACAAGATAAAGACAAGATAGATGTTGTGTCTTACATACATCACTACAAGATGCCTAATGCACTTCTGTCTGATTTTGTATTTGGTACTTACGAATATCAACTTTCAGTAGACGGTAAGAAAAGGAAATGGAGGAAAGTAGAATGAGGATAACTAAAGTTAGCATATCCGGAATGCACAAAGCGCATGATAAAACATACGAATTAAATCCCGGAACGACTTATTTCGTCGGAGAAAACGGAACAGGAAAGTCAACCATCTTGGAGGCGATACAGCTTGCACTTTTAGGATATATTCCCGGATACGCCAAGACTAAAGAAGGTATCATGAAACACGCATCCGGGAAGTTCATGGAAGTAAGTATCGAGCTGGATTCTAATATTACAATAGATCGTACTTGGGTTAGAAGCAGTTCAGGAGCAGTTAACTCAGAATGCTCTGTAACTGGCTACGATGGCGATCTGCTCGAATTGCTAAAGGGAATTGAATTGCCCGTATTTGATTTCAATGAGTTTACTTCCATGACTGCTAATAAGTTGAAGGAATGGTTCATATCATTTCTTCCTAGCTCTGAAAAATCATTAAACATCGCTAAGATGCTCAAAGATGAGTTGAAAGGGCGACAGCTCCCTTCTGATGCTTTAATGAAAGAGGCTACAGATTGGATCAAAGCTAGCCCACTCAAAGGTGTAGACCTAATAAAGGGGCTAAACAGCTATCTGAAAGAAGAACAGTCCTTCATCAAAGGGCAGGTATCGAAGCTTCAGGGTACAATTGAATCACTTATATATTATGATGATGCACCTGACCTAGACGTAAACGAGCTGAATAGTAGATTAAGTGAATTGAATCAAAAGAAGTCAGCATTGATGCGAATGCAAGCAGACAAAGCAGCTTGGGACAAAATGAAAGTCCAGGTTGACCTTCTCAAAGCTTCACTCAAAGGCGATTCATATGAGACCGATCCAACAGTCATAGAAACCAGTAAAAAGATTGAGGCTCTTCTTAAAGAAGTAGAGCAGTCCAAGGAGCAATTCGAGAAGCAAGATGCTAAACTCAAGAAGCTACAAACTGAATTGCTCAGTATACCATCAGCGAGTGCTAATTGCCCGTATACTAACACATTGTGTGAAACTGCTAAGAATCTAGCGGAGACTAGTCAAAGTAAGCGTGCAGAAATAACTAAGAAGATAGAAGCTTGTAAAGCCGAGATGTCCAACAATGATGTGCTAGCTATGCAGCAGAAGCAGAATGGGATTGGAACGCTAAACAGTCAGTTAGCAGAACTTCGGAACAAATATTCACACCTAGCCCTGATGCAAAATCAAATAGGCCCCGAACCTTCAATAGAGAGCGAAGAAACAATAGAGAAAATTGATGCAGAAATCAACGAAGTTCAAGATAGTTTAGTAAAGATCGCAGCTAATGAGCGATACGACGAGCTTACACAGCAAGTAACTGCAGACAAATTCGAGAAAGAAAATGACTTAGAAGTTTTGAAGGTATGGATCAAATTCACGGATGCAAATGGTCTACAGACTACTGTGATGAATGAGCCGTTCCAAAACTTATCAGGCGATATGTCAAAATATCTTACACAGATGTTCGGAAAGGAAACTACAGCCGAATTCAACCTGGCAACTAAAGCTAACTCGTTCAGTTTTGGAATATCTAGAGATGGGCATTATATCGAGTTCGATTGCCTTTCATCCGGCGAAAGATGTCTATTTACACTTGCGCTGATGACGTGTATACTCAATCGGTCTGAGAGTGAAATTAGAACTATCTTAGTAGACGATTTGCTGGACCATCTAGACGGGGCTAATGCTGACTCATTATTCAAATCGTTACAGAATATACAAGATATACAGTTCATCCTTGCTGGTGTAAAAGAATGCAAAGAAGCATCTATTTGCAAGCCAGTTTGATGATACATCGCACCCATTGAACTTTTAGAAAGGAGGTCGGATATGTTATTCGTAGAAACTTTTCGTAAGGGTAAGAAAACATCGGAAGACATTGAGTTGCAGTTCGAGGTAGTTAGAAAGGACTACAATCGCGACCTCGCTAAACTGCGCAAGAAGTATCAGAAATTATTTGCAGCTATCGCACTAAACTACAACGAATCGCTGCAGAAAACTACAAGATAGGAGAAGATATAAAATGGCTACTAAAGCAACTTTAATCGATTTCATTTCAGAGAAGTTTGAAGGTCCTAACGGCATTCCAGTTTCTAAAGCGAAACTAGAATCGTTCAAGAAATCCGACCTTGAAGAGTTCATCGAAGCAAAAGATGTCTCTGAAGAATTTGCAGAGTGGGAAACTCAGAAAGCTAACTAGGCAACTTATCGCAAGCTGCATAATTTTTTACCTTACTTTCACCGGAGCGCAGATCAGATGACCTGTGCTCCGGGCTTTTTGAATTATAGCGAATACTAACTTCTAGGACCTTTTATAGTTTCTAGAGAACTTTGGTTTTACTTTTAGTTAAGGAGGTCAATATGGCTCAAACAATTATAGCCAACCTTCCAACTACATCGGAAATAAACCCTCAGAGCTATGTGATAATTGAGAGGCCTGGAATAGGCAAAGGCACTTACAAATCTACTGTAAAAGATTTGCAAGATGCAATCACAGTTCACGCTACTGTAGAGCAGGAAGATGACGTTACAACTATCACTGTATCAGATATAAATGGCACTACACAGGAAACTATTGTAACTCCTACAGCTAAGATATCTGATAACGGTGACAACACAGCTACTATAACTATAACAGATACTCACGGAGTTACTAGCGAGACTATTGTCAGTCGAGTTGAATTAGATGTTGAACCTACTCCAGATAGTCCGAATCTTCTGACATCAGGATCTATTTACACAATGCAGTCTGCACTTGAAGACCGAATCGGGCTTGCGGAAGATCGACTCGGAGTAGTAGAAGAGCGGGCTGACGCTGACGATGTCCGAATGGATAGTATGGATGCTCGGATGGATCGTATCGATCAAAGGATAGACGCACTTGAACAACGTATATTTAACGTAGAGTCAGTAGCCGACCATGCGATTGTTGTCGAAGATGGTAACAGGTTACCGAAGCCGTTCAAGGTAGCTGGCGAAGTATTTGCGGACCTGAAAGATGCAATGCTTGCAGCTGCTGCAAATGGCAGGCCACTTGTACTTATTGACGACGCTGACAATTCAGGAGTGTCAATCCCGAGCGGTACTAATGTGACAGTTGACTTGAACGGATATACACTTAACATGACAGGACCAGGGGCAGGTTCTCATGGCACAGAAACAAATGGTATGCAACTTCTTAAAGACTCTAATATTACATTCAAGAATGGTAAGATCAGATTCAACGATAGTAGACTCAAGATGGGCATACAGAACTACTCGAATTTGACATTGGATAATATAGACATTTCAGGAGGCCCAACGATACAATATGTTGTTTCTAACAATTTTGGAAACATCGTATTTACCAACAAGACAAAGATAACTCCGTCAGCTAATCAAGTTGCATTTGATGTATGGTATGGACTGTCACCTGCATACTATGACGGAGTGAATGTGAGAATAACCGATACAAGTGTTCAAATCAACGGAAAGATAGAGTTTGGAAAACAGCGAGGAGCGTCAGGTGAAATGTTTGCCGAACACGCAAGCCTTACTTGTCCAACCGATATGGTTGATGTAGATAGAAATCTTTCTCTACTCACTAGGCCTTGTCATTGGTCAGCTAATCTTGATGGTTCTAGAACGCTTAGATACTGGATTGAAGAACAGGAGGGCTGAGGTAACAAATGCGTGAAATTTTTAATGAAGGTCGTGTTGTAGGTCTATCGAGCTGGGAGTTGTATGTAAGACATTTACTTTCCAAAAATCCCACTGCTACGCCGCTAAACGAACAAGAATGGCTGTCAGCTTCTCTCTCATCTAATGTATCAATGATACTTAGAATTCCTGAAGGTACGCCTCGAGGAGTTCACGATTTTAAGCTCCCTGAAAACAGTGAGTTATGCGGATGCTCAGTCATTTACGCATCTATCTTTGACGGGAGCGTTACTGTAGATGAATCAGGTAACTGGGCAACCAGAATAGATGATTACGGCAAGTTAATACGCAACGATTACGAAGTAGGTCCGGAAACTCCGGGTGAGCCTGAAAATGTCCCTGTTGCAGATGATCCGTTAGAAATGACAGACGACTTCATCGAATCATGTAAAGATTACATTAAGGTAACAAACGGACTGATGGTTCAACCTGGTGAGTGGAACTTTAATACTTATTATGAAACAGTCCTTACACAGTCTGAGCAGGAGGTAACAACTCAACAATATGAAGAACTCTTAGCTCCAATGACTGACATGATTGCAGCAAAGTCGCTTGAGCCGGATATGGCTAGAACCGGATTTATTAGACTCGCTATAACAGGCGACATTACACGTGACACACTTATTTTACTTCACGGATTTTCGTACAAGTCGTTGGTAGAGGGAGAGGTTGGATATGAATACGTTCCTGATCTAGGTAAACCTGAAAGTGGCGGCTTCTTAGGACCTGCTAGGTTCCCTTGGGGATGTGAAATTGTATTCGTAGTTTCTAACGAAGTATTACGTGCTCTAATGTCTGGGCCAGAACCGCCAATTGGGCCGCCAGTACCTGAATGGGTCAACGAATGGAATCCAAGCTGGAAATCTATGGAGGGTACAGATACATGAAAAGACTTATATATGCAAGCTATTCGCCGGGTACACTGATTAAGAAAGTTGGAAAGTACCTCAATGATGTGATAGACGGGACTTATAAGATAGCATTTCACCCAATGGAATGTGAAATATTCATGAGAATGTATTATCAGATTCCTAATGTGAAAGAATCATTTGATGAGATGAAGTTTATCATCAGCGTTACGTCTTATCAAAATAAGTTAAGAATTAACTTAACTGAGGATGACGAATATGAGAAAACAATTGGTCAGCTTATACTATTTCCAGAAGAGTTAACTGATCTCCCAATTGTCCGTAAGCGTGTATTACAGATGATTAAGAAAGCAATCAGCAAAGAGTTTAGAGAGTTCGACTTTATCTACTAAGGAGCAAATATGAAATTCAGACAAGTTACTGCTAATAAGTACATAGGTCAAGCCGGTTATAACTTAATTAGGATGAAAAACGGTCGATTTGCTATTTGTAAAGGCTCAACCATGGCTAAGTGGGGTACAGGGTTTCAAACAGTGAAATCGGCTGAATTCTTTCTAGCTCACCGGGACATCACAGCCGCTACAGAAAATAAGTTACCTATCAACGATGATGATTTAGATTTTGTAAGTACTGTGTACGGAGCTCAATGGAAGGGAAACAATCAGCTCGTTTCTGATACATTTACGCTTACTATTCCAAATGACTTCTATAAGAATCATCAAGTTAAGTTGAAAGCTAACGTAACCGGTGACCCTGATAAAATGATTGACGACATACAGCAGCTACTTGTAGAGCTCGATGCACTTGCTGACCCTGTATTTAGTTCGGTAACTTATAGAGGAACAGAACTACGATCAATCTTAGCCAAAAGCACACGTAGGAGCAGTCGAGATATTGTAAAGGATCTTATTCGTGTTAAATCATCTAACATATGGTCATACGGAGTAGAAGTCAAAGACAAAGATTTTACTGTAGGCGATGTATATGTTCAGTTCAAGGGCAAGAATGGAGGACCTGACGACGTTTACAAGTATTATGATGTTCCTGTTAAGTTGTGGAGAAAATTCGTTGGTGCTCCATCCAAGGGTGCATTCTTATGGAAGTACCTCAGAAACAACTTCTACTACAGCAAGCTGACAGGTGATAAGAAAGGTGTCTTGCCTAACGCAGTCAATTAAATCTAAATATAATAATAGCCGATCTGATTGTCAGCTCGGCTATTTCTATGTACTATATTATTAAGCATACATTTAATTAAATGAAAATTAAATTAACTGACCAGTTAATTAAATGTATCTCTAATTGCAATTCTATCAGTGAGTATGTTATACAACTTTTCTTTCGCTTTGGGTAAAGCTGCTTTTAATTTTTCAAATGGGATGCATAGCAGCTCAGAAAGTTTAGAAAGATCGTCATCATCTAGATCTTTCTCTCGGTCTACCAATTCATGAATCAACATGTCCTCTATGTTATCATAGTCATCTGAATAAAGGTCAAGTGGTTCGATGAATTTATTTTCAGACTGTGTAAACATCGCATGTGTTTCAAAATCAGCTACATAGAGTGATCCAAATATCGCTTGCAATGCAGTTTTCTTCTCATATGAAAGATCAACGTCTTTCAGATCTTCATAGGTAACTTTAGCCCAATGCTTGCCTAGCTGATTTCCCGCTTCCATACAAAGTGCGCGTCTTAGCGAATACTTAACTTCGTCTAATTCACGTTCCATACATTCAGTTATGCGGGGCTTGAAGAATACACCGAAAGCAACATCTGTCCGATATTTGTCAGTGTTGAATCGATACTTGTGCCAGAGCTCACAGAAATGTGACAACGCAGATTGAAACTTATCTTCATACGATATGTATGAATTGTTGACAAACTTGTGCGAAGCAATGTAGCCGAAAAACGTATAATTCAGCTCAATAATTGCATCTCGAATGTCTAGATATTTTTCCCTATCCTCCAGGCTCGTCTGAGGGAGGTAATCGTACAGCTCCAAAGTTCTCTGCTTTCTAAACTCAGCCTCTGTAAGTTCATCTTTATTCAATTTCGATGGATATTTTGCATCAATTACTTTCCAATCAACCCACTTGTTGTTGCTCATAGATTAACTCAGTCCTTCTTTGTTGAATTTTTCAGGTCTAGTTCTCATGAATTTTTTGCAAGAATTCTGCTATTAGACGGGCATTCTTATGCCCTTCGATGGGTTGTAGATTGAATTAGCAGATCATGTAAAAGAAATGCTTCCTCTTTCAATGGGCTTAAATCACTTCAAGCCCTTCTACATTACATAACGATTCTCGAAAATGGAACCACCACATATATTATAAGACAAAAATCTATAAAAATAAAGAGGAACTTTAAGTTTCTTCAAAAAAGTTTTAACATACTACTTGAGCATAATACATCAATATCACTCTTTCGAGAATCTTACAGGTTCTAGCTCCTCAATATACTTGTCAATCAATGAGTTATACTCTGACACGGATTTAGCTTCCGTAGCCACTAAGTCCAGGCTCATCTTACTCACATAAGATACAGAATGACTCTCCATAAGTGGATCGTCGTGTTCAATCCACTTGAATGTCAGACCACATACAGGAACTTGCTCATTGATTCCTTTAGATACAATTTCTTGGGGAAGACCAGTGATAACTGCCGCTGATCTAACTGTTCCAAATATCTTGTCTAACTCAGCACACCATAACTTTTTCTTTCGATCATTACCTCGTTGGAAAGTAGATGTTGCATTCGCCTGTTGTGAAATAATTTCAAGATTCTCAGCCCTATTATCATCTTTCTTTCCGTTTCGGTGATTCACTACAGGATGCTTTATAGAAGGATCAGCAGCGTCTAAGAAAGCATCCGCTACTAATTTGTGCACACTAAATTGTTTCCCTTTATAGGAAACAAACTTGTACCCATCTGATGTACTCTGATTCAGAATTACATATTCTGTACGAGTCTTGAACAGCCTAACTCTACCTTTGTCAGATACTTCAATGTCGGCGGGCAAGAAAGATATAGGTTTCCAATGTTCCATAATATCACTTCCTTCTTAATTCGATGTTGTATGTTACTACAGTACATATTATAAGATATAATTCTTGAAAAGTCAAGATATATTTATATTCAATTACGATTATTATTTCAATATCACCTAGGATTAAAGGTCAACCAGGATGAAATTTTCAACAATCACAGATATAGTGAATGTTTCTAGATATTTAAGAATCACCTCTATAAGTGCTAATTGAGCGATTGAATTTATAAGAATAACTCCTATAGGTACAAAACTGAATAAACACAAACAACTACTATAGAGGTGATTCTTAAATATCTACCAACTAAATTAAGGACTATAGTCCAAATTCTGGCCACATATAACAATATATCAGATAACATAAAACAAAAAACATTGATATCAAGCCCTCTCACCTTTCAACAGATGTATTCTGTCCACAGATTGTTCGCAGAGATTCTCAGATGTTTCCGCACCGCTGATTTATGTCTACTTTTCATTCCGCAGAGCATCTTTTTGTAACTTTCAAATGACGGTCATATGGCTGTAAAAGAACCTTCATATGATAGAAAAACTTTTTTGGATTTTTCAAAAATAACAGTTGATTTCTTGAATGAGATAACATATAATACAAATTACTCACCCTTAAAAGGTCAAAGGGACAATTTTCTTGAAATCAACATAAGAGGGGTAACAATTATGATGAAATTATCTAAATCAATCAAGCTCAAAATAACTGCAGATTCTTGCACTTCTAGAAACAAGGCCTACTTGACTACAAGTTAACTACTTGGATCGTTATGTAAGACGAGGAGCATTTACTTCAGAGTAAGCGGAGGACAGTTAGTGTGCCTAAGAATTCTAGACCTGATATACAAGTTCTAGAAGCTCGAGTATCACGTCTTAAAGCTCAGCTTCTTGAATATAAAGAGATTAGGACATATGATATCACTAAGCAGCGACTACGTCGTGTATCTAGCGAGTTAGAAGAATGCATGGTGATAATTGCTGAAATTACTGATAAAGGTGATTCTAATTCTCGACGTCTATTAGCTCTTAAAGAGCCCGAAAGCCCTCGTGACAATGAGTTCGAGGATGATGGTGATCTGGCAGATATTCTTTTTGTTGATACTATCGATGCAGAT
>Ga0326514_10000635_pt1 | contig 23710 bp, 19 predicted proteins | sample 3_2548_0518_D_FD_203653 | JGI IMG/M metagenome (GOLD analysis project Ga0326514, IMG submission 203653) | Bovine rumen microbial communities from UC Davis, California, United States - 3_2548_0518 | ecosystem: Host-associated > Mammals > Digestive system > Stomach > Rumen | place: USA... | reverse complement strand
CCTGCTGTTTCCCCTGCCTCCCCGACGAGGGGCGGGTGTGGGCAGAGCCCACGGTTTTAAAAAGGCGCCGGAAATCCGACGCCTATGTTTCCCGATTTACGGGACATTTTCATTTTTGCTTGACAGCGAATTCAGTGTTTTCCATATTTTTCATATTTTCTATATTTTTATATTTTTTCAGCGAGCTCAGTTGTTCCTGTATTTCTTTCTTCTGAAAAGTGGAATATCCTCTGAAAGTTCGTCTGAGCTATCCTGATCATCCAGGTCTTCCTCGGATATTGGTGAAGGATATCCTGATTTTCTTTCTTCCATATATACACTTCTATTACGTTCCCGCGTTACTTTGTAAGGATCATATATCTTTGTATCTTCTGAGAAAGAAAGGCGTGAATATTTCTCTCTTTCCTCTCTGTAAAGTTCCTTCTCCCGACGGTACAGTTCCTCTTCTCTTCTGTCAAGTTCTTCTTGCATGCGTCTCTGTTTTCTTGCAATTCGGGGGCCTGTAACAGATACTCTCGCAGACCATCCCATAAGCCTTACCAGCATGATGCCGGCAAGAACTCCAATTGAATCGATTCCTACATCTCTTGCGGACGGTCCTCTTCCATCGACGAAAGACTGATGATATTCATCGCCGCATGCATACCCGACACAGATCAATCCCACCAGCAACACAAGCAGTATTCCTCTTACGCCATATACATAAAGCGGAAAAGATACTGCTACGGCAAGCAGAAAATATTCCGTCATGTGGGCGCCTTTTCTGACATATGGATTAATGGCTGCTGTCTTTTCATCAATCTGCCACTCGTCCCAGCTCTGATTTGTCACAGTGGCAACCGTACTCACTATCTTTCGGCTGATTCCATAGCTTTCTGCTGATGAATCTACCGCTGACTGTGCAGAAAACGAATAGATCATGTACATCAGAAGTAAAGCCGGAATGAAAGATAATGGTTTCAGAAATGTGCTAACCTTCATATCTTCGTATTCCTCCGATTGCTGTATCTTAACACCTGCTCTGCTGCAAGTCCATAATCTGCCGTTTTTCTTAAGAAAGATATAAGAAAAGAGAGAGCAGTTCCCTGCCCTCTCTTTGAGATCATCTATAATCAGAGATCACTCCTGATCAACTGATCCTGAATTCTCTTCTGCCGGGGTATCCTCCAGGCTGATGGAATCATCCTGGTCTGTAGTTTCCAGCATGTCCGGGAGATCCATATTTTCAGATACGAGTTCTCCCTCCGGAATATCTACTTCGCTTGTATCCAGCTTAACAGAACGGTAACGCTTCATACCGGTACCAGCCGGAATCAGCTTACCAATAATAACGTTCTCCATCGGTCCAACCAGATGGTCTACCTTACCCTTGATTGCCGCATCAGTCAGGACCTTGGTAGTCTCCTGGAATGACGCTGCTGACAGGAAGGATTCAGTTGCCAGAGAAGCCTTGGTGATACCGAGGAGTACCTGGCTTGAAGTAGCCTCCTTAAGTCCTCTTTCCCTGAGCTTTTCATTTACTGCATCGAGTTCGAGTCCATCGATTAAAGTTCCGGGAAGCATCTGTGAATCTCCCTGATCCACAACACGCACCTTCTTCATCATCTGACGGACAAGGACTTCAATGTGCTTATCCGAGATCTCAACACCCTGCAGTCTGTAAACCCTCTGGACCTCACGAAGCAGATAATTCTGAACTGCATCGACACCTTTGATCTTCATCAGATCGTGTGGATTGACAGAACCTTCGATCAGCTGGTCACCTGCCTCGACGTAATCGCCTTCCTGCAGATAAGTTCCGTCATCTTTATGCTTGATTTCCGTTCCGAATGGTTTCAGATAGGTCTTGGATTCGCCAGTCTCATCATTCGTTACGATAATCTCTGTTTTCTTATCGTTCTCCGAGAAATGAATCTTTCCGGAGATATCGGAAATGATTGCCATACCTTTCGGCCTGCGTGCTTCAAACAACTCTTCGACACGAGGAAGACCCTGTGTGATATCTCCACCCGCAACACCACCGGTATGGAATGTTCTCATGGTCAGCTGGGTACCAGGCTCACCGATAGACTGTGCAGCAATGATACCAACCGGCTCTCCAACCTGCACTGGCTCTCCGGTAGCCATGTTGGAGCCATAGCACTTTGCACAGATTCCAATACGACTGCGGCATGTAAGAATACTACGGATCTTCACACGAGTGATCGGCTTTCCTTCAGCATCGACGCCCTCACTCATGATCTTCTCTGCTCTTGCAGGTGTGATCATGTGGTTTGCCTTGACAAGTACATTACCGTCCTTGTCGCAAATTGTCTCAGCAGCATAACGCCCGGTGATTCTCTCCTGCAGCGATTCGATCATTTCCTTGCCGTATGCAAACTTGGTGATGTATCTCCCGGGAATCTCTTTTCTTCCCTCACAGCAATCAAGTTCTCTGATGACCAGATCCTGAGATACGACAACCATTCGGCGGGTCAGGTATCCGGAGTCAGCAGTACGCAGAGCCGTATCAGAAAGTCCCTTACGTGCTCCATGTGCTGACATGAAATATTCCAGGACATCAAGTCCTTCACGGAAGTTGGACTTGATCGGAAGTTCAATCGTGTGACCAGTTGTATCTGCCATCAGTCCACGCATACCTGCAAGCTGCTTGATCTGTTTATCAGAACCACGTGCTCCGGAATCCGCCATCATAAAGATGTTGTTGTATTTATCAAGACCATCCAGCAGATCATGAGTCAGTTCATCATCAGTCTTCTTCCATGTGTCGACAACTGCGCGGTAACGCTCAGTGTCAGTAGAAAGACCTCTTCTGAACTTCATATTAATCTTATCAACTGCTTTCTGAGCTTTCGTCAGAAGTTCTGTCTTCTCCTTCGGAACAGTCATATCCGAGATAGAGATAGAGATGCAGGCTCTGGTGGAATACCCATATCCCATAGCCTTCACATTATCAAGGACTTCTGCTGTCTTTGTAGCACCGTGAATATTAATGACTCTCTCAAGGACCTTCTTCTGATCCTTCTTCTTGACCAGACGGTCGACTTCAAGTTTCAGCTCATTGCCCGGAATACTGCGGTCTACAAATCCCAGATCCTGCGGGATTACCTCATTGTAGAGGAATCTTCCGAAGGTTGATTCAACCAGATCGGTTACGACTCTTCCGTCAGGCATCTTTCTGGACATTCTGACCTTGATTCTGGACTGCAGGGAGATGTACTTATTCTCATAAGCAAGTCTTGCTTCATTCAGGTTCTTGAATACCATGCCCTCACCGATCGAGCCCGGTCTCTCCTGTGTCAGGTAATAGATTCCAAGAACCATATCCTGAGATGGTACAGGAACCATACCACCATCAGACGGCTTCAGGAAGTTGTTCGGTGACAGCATAAGGAAGCGGCACTCAGCCTGAGCTTCTACGGTCAGCGGAACATGGATTGCCATCTGGTCACCATCGAAGTCCGCATTGAATCCTGCGCAGACGAGCGGGTGAAGCTTCAGTGCCTTGCCTTCTACAAGGATCGGTTCGAATGCCTGAATACCAAGTCTATGAAGCGTAGGAGCCCGGTTCAGCATGACCGGATGATCTTTGATAACGTCTTCCAGTACATCCCACACGCCCGGTTCAAGGCGCTCAACCATCTTCTTTGCATTCTTAATATTGTGGCTGATCTTTCTTGCCACCAGTTCTTTCATGACAAACGGCTTAAACAGCTCGATTGCCATCTCCTTCGGAACGCCGCACTGATAGATCTTCATCTCAGGGCCGACAACAATAACAGAACGGCCTGAATAGTCGACACGCTTGCCAAGCAGGTTCTGGCGGAAACGTCCGCTCTTACCTTTCAGCATGTCAGACAGAGACTTGAGAGCTCGATTACCAGGTCCGGTAACCGGACGTCCTCTTCTTCCGTTATCGATCAGTGCATCAACCGCCTCTTGAAGCATTCTCTTCTCGTTGCGGACAATGATGTCCGGAGCACCAAGTTCAAGGAGTCTCTTCAGACGGTTATTTCTGTTGATAATTCTTCTGTACAGATCATTCAGGTCAGACGTAGCAAATCGGCCGCCATCCAGCTGTACCATCGGCCGGAGATCCGGCGGAATGACCGGGATAACAGTCAGGATCATCCATTCCGGCTTATTTCCAGACTCACGGAAAGCTTCTACCACTTCAAGGCGCTTTACGATCTTAAGTTTCTGCTGGGCTGTAGCTGTCTCAAGCTTTTTCTTAAGGCGTTTGCTCAGATCTTCCAGATCGATATCCATAAGAAGCTGTCTGACTGCTTCTGCACCCATCTGGGCCTTGAAAGCATGGGTTCCAAGTTCGCGGATTCTGAACTGATAATTATGCGGTTCTGTTTTCTCCATGTCACTTGCGGCTTCTGAACCGATTTCTTTAATTAAAGCCGCCGCACCGGCGTCACGGACATGTTTCTCATATTCCGTCTCGGTAAGAGTCTGCTTATAGGCAAGACCAGTTACCGGATCAGACTTTCCATCGATTGATCCGAATTTTTCAGGATTTTCATCGGCAGTATTGGGATCAAGAACAACATACTTTGCAAAGTAAAGTACCTTTTCCAGTTCCTTTGGTGACATATCCAGGATAAGGCCCATTCTTGATGGAATACCCTTAAAGTACCAGATATGTGAGACAGGGGCAGCAAGGCAGATGCAACCCATTCTTTCACGTCTTACGCTGGACTTTGTGACCTCAACACCGCAGCGGTCACAGATCATATTCTTATAGCGGATCTTCTTATACTTTCCGCAATGGCACTCCCAATCCTTGACCGGTCCGAAAATTCTTTCACAGAACAGACCATCTGTCTCAGGCTTCAGGGTTCTGTAGTTAATGGTTTCGGGCTTCTTAACCTCGCCAAGCTCACCGTGTCTTGTTGCCCATTCCTTAATTCGTTCCGGAGACGCAAGACTGATCTTGATTGCGTCAAACGACATGGACTGAGCCACTTCATTCGAAGTATTTTCCGGCATGAAAGCACTCCTTTCACTCATTGTCATCGGTTACGCCATCGTAACCATCTTCCTGGACATCAAGCGCATCTCCTGACGAAGATTCATCAGAACCAACGTCCTGTGCGGAAGCATTCTCATCGATTGCTTCACCGTTCTCATCCTGCAGCTGCATTCCGTGAGAAGCAAAAGATTCTCTCTCTCTGTATCTTGTATCACGGTCATCATCAAAAAGATGTCTCATATCAGTGTCACCATAATCGACATTCTCGATGATCTTTACTTCTGTACCATCATCGTTCAGTACACGCACATCAAGTGCAAGAGACTGAAGCTCTTTCAGAAGGACCTTGAAAGATTCCGGAATACCCGGTTCCGGAATGTTTTCTCCTTTAATGATTGCCTCGTAAGTCTTGACTCTTCCGATTACATCATCGGACTTAACAGTCAGGATCTCCTGCAGAGTATAAGAAGCACCATAGGCCTCAAGTGCCCATACCTCCATCTCTCCGAAACGCTGGCCGCCGAACTGAGCTTTACCTCCCAGAGGCTGCTGTGTAACCAGAGAATATGGACCAGTAGAACGAGCATGGATCTTATCGTCTACCAGATGATGAAGTTTAAGGTAGTTCATATGGCCAATCGTAGTCGGGCCATCAAACGGTTCGCCGGTACGTCCATCCCGGAGCTGAACTTTCCCGTCCTTTGTGATTGGAACGCCTTTCCACAGATCTCTATGCGCAAGGTGATCATGAAGATATTCGTAGACATCTTCCATGAGTTCGCCCTTATGTCTTCTGCTGAACTCTTCCCAGCTCAGGTTAACATAATCATTCGCAAGTTCCAGAGTATCCTGAATATCCTGTTCGGATGCTCCGTCAAAGACCGGAGTTGAAACATTGAATCCAAGTACCATAGCTGCCAGAGAAAGATGAATCTCCAGTACCTGACCGATATTCATACGAGAAGGAACACCCAGCGGGTTCAGTACGATATCAAGCGGACGGCCATTCGGAAGGAACGGCATATCCTCAACCGGAAGAATTCTAGAAACAACACCCTTGTTTCCATGGCGGCCTGCCATCTTATCACCGACCGAAATCTTTCTCTTCTGTGCAATATAGATGCGGACAGACTGGTTCACGCCTGGTGCAAGCTCATCGCCGTTTTCCTTTGTAAATACTTTCGTCGCAACTACGATTCCATACTCACCGTGTGGCACCTTAAGAGATGTATCACGTACTTCTCTTGCCTTCTCACCAAAGATTGCACGAAGAAGTCTTTCCTCAGCAGTAAGCTCAGTCTCTCCCTTAGGTGTAACCTTGCCAACAAGGATATCGCCTGCGCGGACCTCTGCACCGATACGGATGATTCCGCGGTCGTCAAGATCTTTCAGTGCCTCATCTCCGACACCTGGTACATCCCGGGTGATCTCTTCCGGCCCAAGTTTCGTATCGCGTGCTTCTGATTCATACTCCTCGATGTGGATGGAAGTATAGGTATCATATTTTACAAGATTCTCGCTCAGAAGGACTGCATCCTCGTAGTTGTAACCTTCCCAGTTCATGAATCCGATCAGCGGGTTCTTGCCAAGAGCAAGCTCACCCTTGCAGGTAGAAGCACCATCAGCGATTACTTCTCCAGCCTTGACAACATCGCCTCTGAAAACGATTGGTCTCTGGTTGTAGCAGTTGCTCTGGTTTGAACGGACAAACTTCCTGAGATGATATTCATCCAGCTGGCCGTCTTCCGTCCGGATGATAATCCGGTTCGACTCAGATCTTTCTACTGTTCCTGCATGCTTTGCAACGATGCAGACACCCGAGTCAACTGCTGCCTTAACTTCCATACCGGTTCCGACTGCCGGAGCCATAGTGGTAAGAAGAGGAACTGCCTGGCGCTGCATGTTGGATCCCATCAGAGCGCGGTTCGCGTCATCGTTCTGAAGGAACGGAATCAGTGCCGTTGCAACGGAGAAGACCATCTTCGGGGAGACATCCATGTAGTCGAACATCTTCCTGTCATATTCCTGGGTCTCCTCACGGAAACGTCCGGATACATTCTTTGTTACGAAGTAACCGTCATCATCCAGCGGAGTATTAGCCTGGGCAATATGATAATTGTCTTCCTCATCTGCAGTCATGTAGACCACTTCATCTGTAACGCGCGGGCGCTCCGGATCAGAATGGTCTACCTTTCTGTAAGGTGCTTCAACAAATCCATACTTATTGATTCTCGCATAGCATGCGAGGGAGTTGATCAATCCGATATTCGGTCCTTCAGGAGTCTCGATTGGGCACATGCGTCCGTAATGAGAATAGTGGACATCCCGGACTTCGAATCCTGCACGATCTCTTGAAAGTCCGCCGGGACCAAGTGCAGAAAGACGTCTCTTATGTGTCAGCTCAGACAGAGGATTGTTCTGGTCCATGAACTGAGACAGCTGAGAAGATCCGAAGAACTCCTTGATTGCTGCAGTCACCGGCTTGATATTGATCAGAGACTGAGGCGCAATACCTTCCATATCCTGAGTCGTCATTCTTTCACGGACAACTCTCTCGAGTCTGGAAAGACCGATACGGAACTGATTCTGAAGCAGCTCGCCTACTGCACGGATACGGCGGTTACCCAGATGATCGATATCATCTGCATTGCCGATGCCATATTCCAGATGCATGTTATAGTTAATAGACGCAAAGATATCTTCTTTTGTAATATGCTTCGGAATCAGATCTGTCACATGGCTGCGGATCTGTTCTTTTATCTCTCCCGGATCGGAATACTCAGCCAGGATCTTAGCCAAATATGGATAATAGACAAGTTCTGTGATTCCGAGGTCTTCCGGATTACAGTCAACCCATGCCTTAAGATCGACCATCATGGAAGAAAGGACCTTGACATTGCGCTCAGGTGTCTCGATGACAACATACGGAACTGCGGCATTCTGGATCTCATCTGCAAGTTCCTTGGTAACCATAGTACCTGCATCTGCAATCTCTTCACCGGTTGTTTCGTTAACAACCTGTTCAGCAAGAACATGGCCAGCGATACGGTTTCGAAGCAGAAGTTTCTTGTTATACTTGTACCTTCCGACCTTTGCGATATCGTAGCGCTTCGGGTCAAAGAACATACCTTCGATCAGGGCCTGCGCACTGTCAACAGAGACCGGTTCTGCCGGGCGGATCTTTTCGTACAGTTTCTTGAGTCCAGTGTCTCTGTCAGTTGCCTCATCCTTTTCAAAAGTCTTTTCTAGTTTAGGCTCTTCTCCGAAAAGGTCAATGATCTCGGCATTCGTGCCAACGCCAAGTGCCCGGATCAGAGTCGTTACCGGAACTTTTCTCGTACGGTCGACACGGACCCAGAACACATCATTGGCATCCGTCTCATATTCAAGCCATGCGCCTCTGTTCGGGATAACCGTGCAGGAAAACAGTTCCTTTCCAAGCTTATCACGGGTAATTCCATAATAGATTCCAGGTGAACGGACGAGCTGGCTGACGATAACACGTTCAGCTCCATTGATCACGAATGTGCCTGTGTCGGTCATGATAGGAAGATCACCCATGAAGATTTCATGAGTCTGTCTTTCCTCGGACTCCTTATTGCGGAGGGTAACCTCTACCTTAAGCGGAGCTGCATAGGTTGCATCACGTGCAGCGCACTCCTCAATCGAATACTTGACGTCATCCTTGCAGAGCTTGAATTCTCCGAACTCAAGGCTATACTTTCCGCCATAGTCTTCAATAGGAGAGATATCATCAAAAGCCTCCCTGAGACCGTCTGTCAGGAACCACTGGTAAGAGTTTTTCTGTACTTCGATCAGATTAGGCATCTGAAGTACTTCCTCATGACGCTGATAGCTCATGCGGACGCTGTCTCTTCCAGTCTTCACCAGGCGAATTTTGTTTTTTTCCATTAACGTTCCACCTCTGTCTTTCTGCGCACAATAAGTCATTATGGGCGCACTAAGCCCTAGAACATAGTCTCGGACAATAATGCAACGTATATCATACTCCTAATAAGCCAGGATTGTCAAATATTTCTTTACCATATAAAAAAGACCCGGCCGCGTACCCGGCCAGGTCCCTTGAAGAGTTGTTGGATCCAGATTACTTAAGAGTAACCTTTGCACCAACCTCCTCGATCTTCTTCTTCATCTCTTCAGCTTCGTCCTTGCTGACCTGCTCCTTAACAACCTTCGGAGCGGACTCAACAAGTTCCTTAGCTTCCTTCAGTCCAAGGCCGGTAATCTCGCGGACAACCTTGATAACCTTGATCTTGTTAGCTCCGACGTCGGTCAGCTCAACGTCGAATTCGGTCTTCTCCTCAGCCGGAGCTGCTCCAGCTGCAGGTCCTGCAACAACAACACCAGCTGCTGCAGAAACACCAAACTCTTCCTCGCATGCCTTTACGAGATCATTCAGCTCGGTAACACTGAGTTCCTTAATAGCGTCGATAAACTCGGCAGTAGTAAGTTTTGCCATCTCAAATTCCTCCTGATAATAATTAAATCGGTTTCCGTGCGGCTCCGCCGTCGGAAGCCATGTCTTTGCTCAAGCCTCAGCCGGAGCTTCTGCTGCAGCTTCAGGCTGCTTTTCTGCGATCTGCTTGAGAACGCGGGCAAGATTGGTGACCGGAGACTGGATAGAACCAAGCAGTCTTCCAAGCAGTTCATCCCTGGACGGGATCTCTGCAAGGGCAGCAACGCCTGCTGCGTCATAATACTTGCCTTCTGCGACAGCCGCAACCATTGAGATGGTTGGGTTATCCTTCAGATGCTTCTTGATGATTCTTGCCGGAGCACACGGATCATCCTTGCAGACAGCGATTGCATTAGCACCTTCAAGATGCTCGCAAAGCGGTTCAAAATCGGATCCGGTGAAGGCACGCTTCATCAGGGTGTTCTTGTAGACCTTGTAAACGACTCCATTCTCACGAAGATCCTTACGAAGTGCGGTATCGCCAGCTACGTTGATTCCATGGTAGTTAACCAGGACAACGGACTGAGCGTCTTTCACGTTCGCTGTGATTTCATCGACGATGGGCTGTTTCAGTTCCACTTTTGCCATGAACCATTACCTCCTTGTTAGAATTGGTAATGACCGCTGAAGATAAAAGAAAAGCCTCTCTGCAGAAGCAGGAGGCGTCAAATTCATCCGAATTCACACTTCCTCGGCAGGCGCTCTCGCATTGTACCTTTACAGGAACCTGCTGTCTCTGGCAGTCATCTTTGCTATGTTACTACGGCTGATAATGTGTGTCAAGCGATTTTTCTAATGTTGATAGGGAGTTTTTCTAATGTTGATAGGGAGTTGTATTCTACTATTGATAGAGACAGATCTGCACTGCACAAACTCTGTCCATATAAGGATCAGCCACTGACAGTCTTTATTGAACAATTGCCAAAAAACCGACGCAGGCGGCCTTTTTGCATACGTCTCCGGCACTGGAAGCCCTTTTGCATACTTTGGTATTAAAAAAGCAGCTCCGGCAATAACCGGGAGCTGCCCTTCTCTGCGATCTTTCTAATTCATCAATTGAACTTTGCAGCGTTCAGCTTGATGCCAGGTCCCATCGTGGAGCTAAGCGTTACGCTCTTAAGATATGCGCCCTTAACGGTAGACGGCTTTGCCTTAATGATAGCACCCATAAGTGTCTGGAAGTTTTCCTGAAGCTGTTCCTCAGTGAAGGAAGCCTTTCCAACCGGAACATGGATGATGTTAGCTTTATCCAGTCTGTATTCGATCTTACCTGCTTTAATATCCTTGATAGCCTTGGTAACATCCATCGTGACAGTACCAGCCTTCGGGTTTGGCATAAGTCCCTTCGGTCCAAGGATACGGCCAAGGCGTCCGACAACACCCATCATGTCCGGAGTTGCAACGACGACGTCGAAATCAAGCCATCCTTCGTTCTGGATCTTTGGAACCAGCTCCATGCCGCCGACATAGTCAGCACCGGCTGCCTTTGCTTCATCAACCTTCTCGTTCTTAGCAAATACAAGAACGCGGACCTTCTTACCGGTACCTGCCGGAAGGACAACTGCTCCTCTGATCTGCTGATCTGCATGACGTCCGTCGCAGCCAGTCTTGATATGGCATTCGATTGTCTCATCAAACTTTGCAGATGCTGTTTTCTTTACCAGTGCAATAGCCTCATTCGCATCGTACATTCTGGAACGGTCTACGAGCTTGGCTGCTTCCTGATATTTCTTTCCTCTCTTCATGTTTCTACCTCCTGGTGGTATTTGCGGGGAATTCCCTCCCACTTATTCAGACCTTCAAGTATCTGTCAATCCTCAACAGTGATGCCCATGCTGCGAGCAGTTCCAGCAATCATGCTCATAGCAGCTTCGATGCTGCCAGCATTCAGATCCGGCATCTTCAGCTCAGCGATCTCGCGAACCTTATCCTTGGAGATGGAAGCTACCTTCTCCTTATTCGGAGTTCCGGATGCGCTCTTCAGATTGCAGGCCTTTTTCAGAAGTACTGCTGCCGGCGGAGTCTTCGTGATGAAACTGAAGCTTCTGTCGGCGTATACGGTGATGACGACCGGGATGATCATGTCGCCCTGTTTTGCAGTTCTGGCATTGAATTCCTTGGTGAACTGTACGATGTTAACACCATGAGAACCAAGTGCCGGTCCAACCGGCGGAGCCGGGGTTGCCTTGCCTGCCGGAATCTGCAGTTTGATGTAGCCTGTAACTTTCTTTGCCATAATAAATGACCTCCTTGTGGTACTTGCGGGGGTTACCCTCCCACTACTTACTCATACTTTGTGATGTCTGTAATGTTCATTCCGACCGGAGTGCCGTTCATGAATTCCGGGATGCTGATCTTGACGGTCTGCTGCTTCTCATCGATCGAATCGATCGTTCCGACAACATTGACCCAGACGCCGCTTCTGACTCTTACCTTGTCCCCGACCTGCAGATTCTGCGGAGCCTTGGACACGCCGAGGCTTTCCATCTCTTCTTCTGTAAGCGGAATCGGCTCGGTAGATTCTGCGCCGACAAATCCGGTGACACCTCTGGTATTCCTTACGATATACCAGTTATCGTCATTCAGGATCATGCGGACAAACACATAACCCGGAACCAGCTTTTTCTGAACTACCTTCTGTCTCGGAGCTTTTCTCTTTTTCTGAGGCTTGCGCTCTCCGTCTTCGGTATACTCGACTTTGTTCTGGTCTTCTTCTCCGGAGCCGATCGTCTCTACTACTTCCTGGACCGGAACCTTGACTTCAAGGATCTGGTCTTCAAGATGCATGTTGGCAATCGTCTTCTCCAGCGTAGCTTTGACCTTGTTCTCGTATCCCGAATAGGTATGGGCAACGTACCATCTGGCCTCTTTCTCCGGCTTTCCGGTATTCTCGGTGCTTATGGATTCTGTATCTGCCATTCTCTCACCCTGTCCTTCGTGATTTCTCTCGCAACTTGTCATAAACTGATGCTGAGCAGCTTATCAAGACCAGTCTTCATCAGATAATCAAGAATGGCGATGACTGCACTCAGAATGACCGAAACAACCACCACAGCTCCCGTCTGCTTTGCCAGGGTGTTCTTTGCCGGCCAGATGATCTTTGACCACTCAGTCTTAACACCTTTCCAGAAAGTACGGGCTCTGGATTCTTTGTTTTCTGCCATTGTTGGTCTCCTTCAATACAGATGTTACTTTGTTTCCTTATGTGCGGTATGCTTTTTGCAGAATGGGCAGTACTTTCTGACCTCCATCCTCTCCGGATGGTTCTTCTTATCTTTGGTCAGATTGTAGTTACGATGCTTGCATTCTGTGCACGCCAGTGTGATTCTCGTACGCACAACTTCCACCTCGCTCTCTTTATTAGAATAATCGCAGAAAACAGTCATTCGTTCCTGTTTTCGGGAGTCACAAGGGCGGAATAACCCGTGTGATGCCTTCCATACGCCGAAAAAGTATATCACAGAAGCATTTTTGCCGTCAACATCATTTTACCTCTGGTGAAGCCTGGTGAAGCCTCATATCAATTCCGGATATCTTTCAGCGATCTTCATCAAGGATCGAGTCAACATGGAAGAAATCTGAGAAGTAATCCGGAGCGCTCAGAAGAGAGCTTCCGTCTACAAAGCGTCTGGTCATTCTCATATATCCATCGCCTACTTCACGATAATCTGTGTCTCCCCAAAGACCGCAGAGATATACGATGCCATGGTCCTTCAGATACTCAAGATTATCACCGGGATAAGAAACTTCCGCCCCATATGGGAAGAAAAGAATGTCCGTCTTGCCGGTAAGGGCTGCTACTTTGCTTTCCCAGATATCGATTTCCTGGCGGAACTGCTCTTCAGTCATTGATGCATCATTCATATAGGAATGAGACCAGCCGGCGCTGGCGATGCTCCATCCTTCCTCCCTCATAGCCTTCGCTACTTCTGCGATCTGCTTCTGATCTTCCGTCAGTCCCGATGTGCTGCCGCCAGCAGCCGTATCATCTGTCTTTGCATCTTCTTCGCCTGATCCATCCGAATCAGGCGTGTCCGGATCTTCTTCCTGTTCATCCGGAAGGTCATACCCGAAGATTCCTTTCTGTCCGGCTACAGAAGCGATTCCTCTTGCCCCGCGGAACGAAAAATCCGGGTGAGCGGCGATAAAGCTGTCAAGAATCGGGATGAAATCATAATCCCCGACTTCATCATGCCCCTCTTCATCTGTATACTTTGCTTTCACTGCTCCAGTATCATCTACTGTGAGGGCTGTCGCTATGCCATCCCCATTTCGAAACGAGGAATAATCGACATTATCCTGTGAAAGAACGATCGGTTTTTTCCCTTCCGGAAGGCGCAACGTCTCTGCCTCCATATTTCCGTTCTCTGAAAGTGCCGCAATAGAATGGATATCCACCAGGATGTAATTATTCTTGTACAGGCTGTCCAGGATCGCTTTGAATTCATTTGTCGTAACCATGGTACTGGCATACGTCTGTGCCATGTCATCTCCGTCAAATGCACGCAGCGGATCTTCAATCAGCACCGGAAAGCAAAGATGCGGGATGTCTCCATCCCATGCCACAAGGGCAGAATCTCCTTTCTCATACTCTTCCCTTGCCTCTTTCACCCTGCCATCAAGGGCTGCGGATCCGGACAGTGTATTCAAAGTCGCGATCGCCTCATCGAAATTATAGCCTGCAGCTTCCTGGGCTGCCTGGTCCAGAACCTCTGTCAGATGCTGTTCATCCGACTCTGACTGCTCCTGAGCTGCTCTTTCTTCCTTCATCTTCGGAGTCTCTACCGGTTCATTGTTTTCGTACTTTCCGTCAGTTCCGATCGCCTCCGCGATCTGGTAGTTCATCTGACTTCTGGTACAGCCCGTAAGCGTCAGCGCCGCTGCTGCGGCTATGATCACGAATGCCAGTCTCCTGCAAGGAAGTTGTCTGTTCATATGTTACCGTCTCCGTTCTGCCGGAAGAGAAAGTCACATCATGATAATGCGCTTTACCGCTTCCATAGTATTCTCGTAGCTTCCGAAAGCGGTGAGCCTGAAGTAACCTTCTCCGCTCGGACCGAATCCGGATCCCGGAGTCCCGACGACATGTGCCTGCTGAAGCAGGCGGTCGAAGAATTCCCAGGATGTCATGTTTCCCGGAGTCTTCATCCAGATATAGGGTGCGTCGACGCCTCCGTACACATCATACCCCGCTTTTTTCAGTCCGTCCATTATTACCCTGCAGTTTCTCTTATAGTACCCGACCTGCTCCTTCAGCTGCCTCTTCCCTTCTTCCGAATAGACAGCCATGCCGGCCTTCTGAACGATATAAGGCGCGCCGTTAAACTTGGTTCCATGCCTTCTTGCCCAGAGAGAGTGGAGCTTCACTCCGTCTCTCTCTATCTCTTTGGGAATGACGGTAAATCCGAGTCTTGTTCCTGTAAATCCAGCATTCTTTGAGAAGGACCTGATCTCTATGGCACACGTCCTCGCTCCTGCACATTCATAGATGGAATGAGGCACATTTTCATCTGAGATATAAGCTTCGTAAGCAGCGTCGTAGATGATAACGGCTCCGATCCTGTTTGCATAATCGACCCATTCCTGAAGACGGCTCTTCGTTATGGAAACGCCGGTCGGATTGTTCGGGTAGCAGAGATAGATGATATCCGGCTCTTCTTTCGGGAAGGATGGTGCAAAATCGTTATCGGCAGTGCATGGCATATAGATGACATCGCTCCACCGCTCAGTCTCCCTGCTATAGATGCCGCACCTGCCTGCCATGACGTTGGAATCCACATAGACCGGATAGACCGGGTCACATACGGCGATCCTGCTGTCCTGGGCAAAGATTTCCTGAATGTTGCCGGAATCGCTCTTGGCTCCATCGGAGATAAAGATCTCATCCGCTGCGATCCTGCACCCGCGGTCTATGTAGTCGTTCTTCGCGATTGTCTCTCTCAGCCAGCTGTAGCCCAGATCAGGAGAATATCCATGAAATGTCTCTGCCCTGGACATATCGTCCACCGCGGAATGAAGTGCGGATATGATGGCAGGGACCAGCGGCTGGGTAACATCACCGATCCCGAGACTGATCACATCTGCATCCGGATGAGAGGCCTGGAACTCTCTCGATTTTTTCCCGATCGTGGAAAAAAGGTAGGAACCCGGAAGTTTCAGATAGTTTTCATTTACTCTGTACATATGTTTTCCTTTCCGGCCGCGCATAGTGCGGCCATGCATAATGGCTGCCGCACCTTTGCGGTCAGATATTGAAAATCAACTATTCTGTTCAGGGAAGAGTCAAAGTTTTATCTCACCTTCGAAGACTGTTGTGGCAGGGCCGGTCATAAAGATCGTGTTTTTATCCTGGTCCCACTCAATCTCCAGGTCGCCGCCTCTCAGATGGACTGTCAGGCTCCGCCCGGTCCATCCGTTCAGGATACAGGCTGCGCCGACCGCACAGGCGCCGGTTCCGCACGCCCAGGTCTCTCCGCTGCCTCTCTCCCACACACGCATCTCCACATTCTGTCTGTCGAGGACTTTGATAAATTCCGTGTTGACCCCTTCAGGGAAAAGACGGTTATGTTCGAAGAAAGGTCCGGTCTTTTCGATCTCGATCGAATAGGGATCTTCCACCGGTGTGATGCAGTGCGGATTGCCCATGGACACGCAGGTAATATGATACTGCGTTCCATCCACCTCGTAGGGCGCATTCAGGATGATTTTACCATATCCAGTCTCTTTCAGAAGCCCCTGGTCGCTGTCTTTCAAAGCAGCCGGAATCTCTTCCGGAGAAAGGATCGGGGTACCCATATCCACGCGGACCGTATCCACTTTCCCCTCTTTTACAAGGAGATCCAGAGTCTTGATTCCGGCAAGCGTCTCCACTGTGATCCTGGTTTTATCTGTCATGCCATGATCATAGACGTACTTGGCGACGCATCTGATTCCATTGCCGCACATCTTTCCCTGGGAGCCATCCGCATTGTACATCTCCATGCGGAAGTCTGCTTTTTCTGACGGCTGTATGATGATCAGGCCATCCGATCCGATTCCAAAGTGCCGGTCTGAGACGAAGACAGCTGCTTTGGAAGGGTCAGCAATCTTCTCTGTAAAACCGTTCACATAGACATAATCGTTGCCGCATCCATGCATCTTGGTGAATTTCATGGAGTTTCCTCGCTTTCCTTAGCCGCAAAAATCTGAAGTCACTTGCCTTTGTTCAAAAAGCCCGCCACCGGCGGCCTCTTTGCATGCTTGGTATACAAAAAGCCAGCCACCGGCGGCCTCTTTGCATGCTTGGTATACAAAAAGCCAGCCACCGGCGGCCTCTTTGCATGCTGAAGTATAAAAAACGGCAGCAGAGTCCTGCTCCGTTGCCGTATCCCTGTAACGTGCTTATTGTATCTGACTTTTACAATTACGGCAATATCGCCCTAATAGTAACATAATTTTTTCAGAAAAGATATTCATTCCGAACTTTTTCGAAAGACCAGAAGCATCCGGCTGCTGTCTTCTCCAAGTTTCTCCCGGTTATAGCCATCAAAAGCTCCTTCGAAGAGCAGCCCTGCCTCCTCTGCAAGTTTTTTTACCCTTTCAAAAGAATATGCTTTCTCAAAATGAGTCTCCTGAGTTCTTTCATAGAGACCGTCTTTCGCTCTGATGAAGATTGTGAGATCGTACTCATTCTCTCTTGTATCCGGATCATAATCGTTCTCCCAGATAACAGAGCACTCATCTCTTACATCGGCAAATGTATTCTGTCCCAGTTTCTCAGCATAATAATGTTCTGTGTTCATGTCGAAGACAAACAGTCCATCATAATCGAGGTAGTTTTCTGCCAGTCTGAAAACCGTCAGCAGGTCTTCCTCTGAATAGAGATAGTTCAGACAGTCGCAGCAGGAATAGATGCCCCGGACCGTTCCGTAGAGTTCGAACTCTCTCATATCCTGATTCAGATAGAGGATCGGATACTGCTGTCCGGAACGATCCTCCGTCCGGCCTGCGGAAGCAGGCTGAGAGACATGTTCCTTCTCGAGTGCGATCTCGAGCATATCCTCCGAATCATCCACTCCGATCATATCGTAGCCGAAAGATCGGAACCGCCTGGTCATCTGTCCCGTGCCGCATCCCAGATCCAGGATCAGGCCATCCCGTATCCCATATTCAGCGAAGATTTCATGAAGGCGGTCAGCCCATTCGTCATAGGGAACATTATCCATAAACCGATCGTAGACCCGGGCAAAGCTTTCGTACATCGACATCAGTGCATCACGCTTCCAAGCAGTCCGTAGAAGATCACTGCGATGATGAATGCCGCCAGAAGTACGCCAAGGCCGATCGCCGGCACTGCTTTTTTCCTCTTCATGCCAAGAAGTGCAGCAATCATGCTGCCTGTCCATGCTCCGGTCCCCGGAAGCGGAATTCCGACAAACAGAAGCAGGCCCCAGAACTCTCCCCTTGAAAGGCCTTCGCTCTTCTTCATCGCATGGGCTTCGATCTTGTCGATCAGCTTGTGATGCTTCGTTTTCTTGAAAGCAGCAAAGATCTTATTGATCAGCAGAAGGATGAAAGGTACCGGGATGATGTTGCCCAGAATGCAGATTGGAAGAGCCGTCATGAGCTTCACATTCAGAAGGGAAGCAACGATGAGGCCGCCTCTGCACTCCAGGATCGGCAGAAGGGACACGATAAAGCAGACAAGCTCCGCCGGAATCACCTGACCGAGGTTGTTGGCAAACCATGTGGCAATTTCATTAGCCATGATCAAGAATCTCCTTTTTATGGAATATCCCACGGCACACATCGCTGCCGCGGGACAAGATGCAGATACAGATTAAAGATAATTTCTCAGAAAGTCAAAGAGAATGTCCATCTGCCGGTCGGTTCCGATCGTGATCCTCAGGTAATTATCGATCCTTGGCTGATCGAAATAGCGGACGATGATGTTCTTCTCCCGAAGGTCATGGAAAAGCTGCCTTGCCGGGACATCCTTATGCGTCACAAAGAGGAAGTTCGACCGGGAATCGGCAAATGAAAATCCCATCTCAGCCAGTACTGTCTTGGTTCTCTCCCTTGTCGCAACAACCTTCCTGCAGCACTGTTCATAATAAGCAGAATCTTTCACAGCAGCTTCTCCTGCAAGCAGGGCCGCCTGATTCATCGTGTAGGAATTGAAGGAATACTTGCAGTCGGAAAGATACCGGATCAGCTTCTCCGAGCCGATTGCGAAACCGACCCTCATGCCTGCCAGGCTTCTGCTCTTGGAGAAAGTCTGCACGACCAGAAGATTCTCATACTTCGGAAGCAGGGAAAGGGCGCTTGACCCTTTTGGCGCAAAGTCGATGTATGCTTCATCGACAATTACAACGCTGTCCCTGTTTTTCTGCAAGATCTCCTCGATCCGGTCTTTTCCCATAAGTACTCCGGTCGGGGCATTCGGATTCGGGAAGATGATTCCCCCGTTCTCCTTCATGTAGTCTTCCGGGTCGATCTCAAATCTGTCATTCAGCCTCTGTTTTTCGCAGGGGATCCGGAACAGGTCCGCCCATACTTCGTAGAAGGAATAGGAGATATCAGGAAATAGCAGCGGTTTCTTCGAGTTGAAAAAAGTCAGAAAGCTCATGGCAAGGACATCGTCTGAGCCGACTCCGGCAAATACCTGCTTTGGGGAGACATGATACTGGTCCGCGATCGCATCCACCAGACCGGATGCTGCCGGATCCGGGTATCTTCTCAGCATATCCTCCGTAAGCCCTTCCAGAGCCTCTTTCACCCTCGGAGAAGGAGGATACGGGTTCTCATTCGTGTTCAGTTTGACAACGTCCGGATTTTTCGGCTGTTCACCAGGTGTATAAGGGACAACTTTTCTTACATAATCTTCCCAGGATGCCATCTCTTCTCTCCTCTTTTCATGCTTCAGTCAGGCAATACAGGGCATGACGGTATTTATAGCACAGGACATGCTATCCGATCAGTCCATACTTCTCTGCAAGCTTCCGGAAAGCCGGCAGAGAACGCTCGATTGTCTCCGGCGCTACGCAGTAGGCGATCCGTACATACCCGGGTCCCGCAAATGAAGATCCCGGTACCAGCAGCAGATGCTCCTTCTTTGCTTCTGCGACAAATTCTTTTTCATCCTCCACCGGGCTCTTCAGCCACAGGTAGAAGGCCCCTTCCGGCTTCACGAAGCGGTAACCGCAGGCAGAAAGCCCCTCTGTCAGAAGTTTCCTGTTATGATCGTAAAACTCAAGATCCACTTTCGCGTCCAGGCAGCCGGCGATGACCCTCTGCATCAGGCTGGGAGCATTCACGAATCCAAGCACCCGGTTCGCAACCGATGCAGCAGCGATGATATCGGCAGAATCATCCAGTTCATCCGGCATGACCAGATAGCCGATTCTCTCACCCGGAAGGGAAAGCGACTTGCTGAAGGAATAGCCGACGACAGTATTATGATAGTACTTTGTGAGATACGGAACCTTCACCCCGTCATAGGCAAGTTCGCGGTATGGTTCATCGGAGATCAGGTAGATAGATGTCCTGAACTTCTGCTCTGCGCGTGTGAGCAGATCCGCCAGATCCCTGATCGCTGTCTCCGGATAGACCACTCCGGTCGGATTATTCGGATTGTTCAGGATCACGGCCTTGGTCTTCTCCGTGATCAGTTCTTCTGCCGCTTTCAGGTTCAGCTGATAATTTTCTGTATCAGGCGGAACCACTTTCAGGACCCCCTGATGGTTTTTTACATAGCTTCTGTATTCGCCGAAGAAAGGTGCAAACACGAGGACCTCATCGCCCGGATCAAGCAGGGTCTTGAGAATGACATTCAGGCCGCCTGCCGCGCCGACCGTCATCAGGATGTTCTCCTGATGTAATGCTGTGCCGAAACGCATATTCAGGCTTTCCGCGATCTTCGCCCGGACTTCCTCATAACCTGCATTGCTCATGTAGCCGTGGAGCTGCACCGGCGGAATATTCTCCGCCAGCTCCTCAATGCTTTCTTTTACGCACAAAGGTGCCGGTACGTTCGGATTTCCAAGCGAAAAGTCATAGACGTTCTCTGCGCCGTATCTCTCCGCCATCTTTTTGCCTTCTTCGAACATCGCGCGGATCGCGCTGGAGTTCTTTACAAGGTCCTGCATGCTTTTTGCGATCACTGAAGCGTCACCTCTCCTTTTTCAACCATCATGACCGGATGGTAGCTCTCCTTGGCCTCTCTCAGGCCTTCGTCACCGGTATCGTCTTCCCTGTTCACATAAAGCGCGCCTGCCATCTCATGCTCGACAAACTGCTGATTGATCACGGTGTAAGCACCTTCGATCTCCGTCAGCGCCTTCTCGATATGTACGACGAAAGTGTCTTCATTTACCATCTCACCGATCGTATACGCAACGACATCGCCGTTCACCCGGAGAAGGCCGCCCTTCAGATTCAGCTCCTTCAGCAGTCTCAGCGAGTTCAGCGCGACGCACATCTCGATCCGCTTCTCATAGAGCTGATCGCAGTCGTTCAGTACCCGCCACCTGAGCCCCATCTGGAAGCATTCCTCCACGTTCTCATCCGTGATCGGTTCATAGGACCAGTCGGAATACTCACGATTGAACTTATTGATATGGTTCTTCTTCCCATGGTACTTCCTGCCCGACAGGTTCGTAAGCTTTTCCCTGTCATAGACATAGTCCCAGAAATCCCTGGTCGGCTCAAAGTGATACTTTCCGGGGCAGAGTCCCTCGATCACCTGGAACTGCTCCTTCGTCACCAGTCTCAGGAGAAATGGAACTCCCTCCGCCTCCGAAAAAGCTGCCATCGCGTCAAGCGCACCGGGTATCTTCTCCTCCGGCCCCATCGGAAAACGGAAGAAAAACTTCGGAAGCTTTGACTTCAGGACAGCCACCCCATCCACGATCTGATACTCCATCGGTTCCAGATGTTTCCAGAGATACAGATTGGAAAAACAATCGTCACAGGAGCGGGAATTCAGTTTTTCGTAAAAGGGAAGAAGGATCTCCCGGTCAGAAAACTCCACACTCTTGAATTGTGACTTCTCTAATAACATAAAATCCTTTCTCGAATTATTCTGCCGGTCCCGCCGCCTTTGGGGGAATCCGGCCGGACATCGGGTCACGCAATGTGTCCCTTCTCATGTCCCGGACAGATCAGTGTCTTTTATCCGTATATTGTCACTATACTAACAGGATGCGAAGATTTGTCAATCTATTACGAGGCCTTCACTGCGCATGACAGCAGCGACATCGTATACATACTTTGCACAAAGATCGTCTGATTCCGCCTCGACCATGACACGGATGACCGGTTCCGTTCCGGAAGGACGGACAAGGATGCGGCCTTCTTTTCCAAGCTCATCTGCTGCTTTTGCAATTGCTTCCTTTACCGCTTCGTTATCAAGGGCAGTCTTCTTGTCAGCAACTCTTACGTTCTTCAGAAGCTGCGGGTAGATTCTGCACTCTCCTGCAAGATCACCGAGCGTTCTCTTGGACGCGATCATAGTCTCCATGATCATAAGGGAAGTCAGGATCCCATCACCGGTAGTCGCATGCTTGCTGAAGATGATATGTCCGGACTGCTCTCCTCCAAGGCCATAGCCATTTTTTACCATATTTTCGAAGACATACTTGTCGCCGACCTGGGTCTGCTCATAGCGCATGCCTTCTCTTTCCAGTGCCTTGTACAGGCCGATATTGGACATGACAGTCGTGACAACCGTGTTGTCCTTAAGCTGTCCCTGCTCCTTCATGTACTTGCCGCAGACATACATGATCAGGTCGCCGTTGACTAACTTTCCGTGTTCATCGACAGCGATGCAGCGGTCCGCGTCTCCGTCATAGGCAAATCCTACGTCAAGGCCGTTCTCCTTCACGAACGCCTGAAGTGCTTCCGGATGGGTGGAACCACAGTCTCTGTTGATGTTGGTTCCGTCCGGATGATTGTTGATGACATAAGTATGGGCTCCCAGTGCATCAAACACACTCTTGGCGATCGAACTGGAGCTGCCGTTTGAACAGTCGATTCCGATTCTATAATTTTTGAAAGATCTGGTTGCCAGGGAAATCAGATAACCGATATAGCGGTTGCGCCCGGCTACATAGTCCTGGGTGCAGCCGATCTTGTCACGGGTCGCCAGCGGGATCTCACCGATCTTCCCATCGATATAGTCTTCGATCTTAGCCTCGATGGAAGCGTCGATCTTCTGACCGGTCCCGGATATGATCTTGATTCCATTATCATAGTATGGATTATGACTGGCCGAGATCATGATTCCGCAGTCGAACTCATCCAGTCTGACGCAGTAGGCAACAGACGGTGTCGTGGTGACGTGAAGCAGATAAGCATCTGCCCCGGAAGCGACAAGACCCGAGCTGAGCGCATCCTCGAACATATAGCTGGACCTTCTGGTGTCCTTTCCGATGACGATTCTTGCTTTTCCGTCCTCATGCTGCTGTCCGTAATACCAGCCCAGGAAACGGCCCACCTGAAATGCATGCTTCACATTCAGTGTTATATTCGCCTCTCCGCGGAACCCGTCCGTTCCAAAATATCTGCCCATCTTTTCAGTTTCCCCCTTTGTTTAATTCTGAAAGTCTTCTTGCCTGATCTGCTTCGATCAATGGCTCTATCAGCTGATTCAGATCTCCGTCCATGATCTGATCGATCCGGTAGACAGTCAAGTGGATCCGGTGGTCCGTGACTCTTCCCTGCGGGAAGTTGTAGGTCCTGATTTTCTCACTCCGGTCCCCCGACCCGATCTGGTTTCTTCTTTCTTCTGCTTCTGCTTCCTCCTGTTCCATCTGTTTCAGGAGGTAAAGCTTGGACCTGAGGATCCTCAGGGCCTTTGCTCTGTTTTTCAGCTGGGACTTCTCATCCTGGCAGGAGATCACGATTCCTGTCGGGATGTGGACCAGCCGGACTGCTGAATCCGTCGTATTGACACTCTGGCCGCCGTTTCCGTGCGACCGGAATACATCAAATCTGCAGTCGTTCATATCGATGTCCACATCGATATCTTCCGCCTCCGGCATCACTGCAACCGTAGCGGCAGAAGTATGGATGCGGCCGCCTGATTCCGTCTCCGGAACTCTCTGTACGCGATGGGCTCCGCTCTCATACTTGAGCCTTGACCAGACACCTTCTCCGGAGATCAAAAGAACACACTCCTTGACTCCTCCAAGTGCGCCTTCGCTCATCGATGTCACTTCAAACTGATAGCCCATCCTCTCGGAATAGCGCATGTACATTCTTAATAGATCGCC
>Ga0326514_10000632_pt1 | contig 23747 bp, 19 predicted proteins | sample 3_2548_0518_D_FD_203653 | JGI IMG/M metagenome (GOLD analysis project Ga0326514, IMG submission 203653) | Bovine rumen microbial communities from UC Davis, California, United States - 3_2548_0518 | ecosystem: Host-associated > Mammals > Digestive system > Stomach > Rumen | place: USA... | reverse complement strand
CGCGAGGTCCACGACGATAGACAGGTCGTGCAGGATCATGTTGATCCATTTCTGTGCGAGTTCGATCGTCATCGGGTTCTCGTCGGTGAGCCCGGCGTCCTGATAATACTCCTCGATGACTTCGCTCATGCACTTGTACCACATGTCGAGCCCTTCCCGCTCGAAGTCGACCTTTTCGTTGATCATCTCGTTAAACAAGGTTTTGACTTTTGCTTTGGCCTCTTCCCCTTTGCCCGGGTCCAGTGCCAGAATGTCGGCCAGTGTATCGCCATAGGCCCGTTCGACCAGGGCGTCCGAGATGTCGACCTTGCTGTCCTCCAGGTCACCCAGTCCGAATTGGAAATAGCCGGTCATCAGCGCATCCAGGGCACTTCTCTGTGTTTCATTCATTGGTTCCGCCTCCATTTTCTTTTGTTGCAATTCCAGTTCCAAGGATACTATGCGCCCTCTGCGCTGTCAATCGTGGGCTTTTTTGGTGTGGTATTTACCGGGCAACGAGTCTTGAAAGGAATTCGGGAAAGAGCTATAATGAAAACGGAAAAGTTACTGCCGACAAGCAGTGACCTCATCTAACAAAGTAGTTTTAGTCGACCGCTCAACCGTTCATGGTTGGGCGGTCAGTCTTTATTTCAGACTGTTTATGTAGGCTAGCAACACTGACACAAGGATTCCTAGGAATCCCAGGACAATGCTGAGCAATCGCTCAGCTCTTTGAAGTTCCCCATTTAACAAAGTCGTATTCAATTGGAATAGTATAAAGATTAAAGACCTCACAGAGAAACAATCTCTGTGAGGTCTTTCGTATGTATGTCAAAGGCCTTTGGCCTGTGGGGCGATTTACCGGGCGACGAGTCCGGTGCCGTCGTAGTCGATCGTGATGACCGTGCCGGGGACCGGGTCCTCGGCGATGATCTTCCGGGCGACCAGAGTTTCGATGTTCGACTGGATGAACCGCTTCAGCGGACGGGCGCCGTACTGCGGGTCGAAGGCTGTGTCGATCATGTAGTCCTTGGCGGCGTCGGTCAGGGTCAGGTCGAGCTGGCGGGCCTCCATGCGTTTACGAAGATCTTTGACCAGCAGGTCGACGATACCGTAGATGTTCGCCTTGGTCAGCGGCTTGTAGTAGATGATCTCATCGAGACGGTTCAGGAACTCAGGACGGAAGGACCGCTTCAGAAGCTGGTCCACCATACCGCGGGCTTCCTCGGAGATCTCACCGTTATCGGTGATGCCTTCGAGAATGATGTCCGAACCGAGGTTCGAGGTCAGGATGATGATGGTGTTCTTGAAGTCCACCGTACGGCCCTGGGAGTCCGTGATCCGGCCGTCGTCGAGGACCTGAAGCAGGACGTTGAAGACGTCCGGGTGGGCCTTCTCGACTTCGTCGAAGAGGACGACCGCATAGGGTTTCCGGCGAACGGCTTCGGTCAGCTGACCGCCTTCGTCGTAGCCGACGTATCCGGGAGGCGCTCCGATGAGACGGGAGACGCTGTACTTCTCCATGTACTCGGACATGTCGATCCGGACCATGGCCTTCTCGTCGTCGAACAGCGCTTCCGCAAGAGCCTTCGCGAGTTCGGTCTTACCGACACCGGTGGGGCCGAGGAACATGAACGAACCAATCGGACGGTTCGGGTCCTGGATGCCCGCGCGGGAACGCAGGATGGCGTCCGCCACTTTCTGGACCGCTTCATCCTGGCCGATGACTCTCTTGTGCAGGATGTCGTCGAGGTGCAGGAGCTTGTTCCGCTCGGACTCGACGAGCTTGGAGACCGGGATGCCGGTCCAGCGGGAGACGATCTTCGCGATCTCCTCTTCGGTCACGCGGTCGCGGAGCAGTTTGTTCGTACTGTTCTCCGCTTCTTCCGCGGCCTTCTCGCAGGCTTCCTTCTCCTCCATGAGCTGGGGCAGGCGGCCGTACTTGAGTTCGGCGGCCTTGTTGAGGTCATAGGAGTTCTCCGCCTGTTCGATCTGCGCCTTCACGGCTTCGATCTCTTCGCGGATCTTCTGGACTTTGCCGATGGAGTCCCGCTCGTTTTCCCAGCGGGTGCTCATCTCGTTGAACTTGTCGCGGAGTTCTGCCAGTTCTTTCTGGATCTCCTCGAGGTGCGCCTTCGAGAGGTTGTCCTCTTCGTTCTTCAGCGCGGCCTCTTCGATCTCGAGCTGCATGATGTCGTGGCGGACATCGTCCATCTCGGTCGGCATGGAGTTCATTTCGGTCTTGATGAGGGCGCAGGCTTCATCGACGAGGTCGATGGCCTTGTCCGGCAGGAACCGGTCCGAGATGTACCGGTTGGAGAGCGTTGCGGCGGCGATGAGTGCACCGTCCTGGATCTTGACGCCGTGATAAACCTCATACCTCTGTTTCAAGCCACGCAGGATGGCGATGGTGTCTTCGACGGTCGGTTCATCGACCATGACCGGCTGGAACCGGCGTTCGAGGGCCGCGTCCTTCTCGATGTACTGGCGGTACTCGTTGAGGGTGGTGGCGCCGATGCAGTGCAGTTCGCCGCGGGCCAGCATGGGTTTCAACAGGTTGCCCGCGTCCATAGCACCGTCGGACTTGCCGGCACCGACGATGGTATGGAGTTCGTCGATGAAGAGGATGATCTCACCATCAGACTTTTTGACTTCGTTCAGGACGGCTTTCAAACGTTCCTCGAACTCACCGCGGAATTTCGCGCCGGCGATCAGGGAGCCCATGTCCAGAGAGAACAGGGTCTTGTCTTTAAGGTTGTCCGGTACATCGCCCTTGACGATGCGCTGGGCGAGGCCTTCGGCAATGGCCGTCTTACCGACGCCGGGTTCACCGATGAGGCACGGGTTGTTCTTGGTTTTCCGGCTCAGGATGCGGACGACGTTTCGGATCTCGTCGTCACGGCCGATGACCGGGTCCAGTTTCTGGTTGCGGGCCATCTCGGTCAGGTCCGAGCCGTATTTCTTTAAGACGTCATAGGTCTCTTCCGGGTTGTCCGACGTGACCTTCTGGTTGCCGCGGACGTCCTTCAGGACCTCCATGAATTTCTGGTAGGTGACGCCGCTTGCCTGCAGCGTCTGTTTCAGCTTGCCGGTCGCCTTGTCGATGATGCCGAGCATGAGGTGCTCAACGGAGATGTACTCATCCTGCATCTTCTGGGCGATGGACTCCGCCTCGTTCATAGCGGATTCCAGTTCCTGGGTGCTGTAGATGCGGTCCGCCGTCACGCCGGAGACCTTCGGAAGGGCCTCTACGAGGTCCTGTACGGAGTTTTTCAGCGTGGACGCACTGACACCGCAGCGTTCGACACAGCCGGGAATGAGGCCGTCCTCCTGCTGCAGGAGGGCAAGCAGGATGTGCTCCGGCAGGAGCTGCTGGTTGCCGTAGGTCGCCGCGAGCTGCTGCGCGCTCTGAACGGCGGCAATGCTTTTCTGTGTATATTTCTGGAAGTTCATAACTGTACCTCCCCTTGTAAGTATTTGCTGTAGATATCCTCCAGTTCGGTGATGACCCCGTCACGGGTCACGTCGTCCTGCTGGAGGCAGTCGAAGTAAGCCTTCAGCCCTCTGTCGAAGGTCGTGATGTACTGGGAAAGCACATCGCCCACCGTGAGGCCGCTGACTTCTTCGTGGTTCTCGTCCCGGAAGGACAACCGCAGTTTCCGCGAAATGCGGCCCTGCTCGTCGACGGAGCTCTCCACGTCCCGATGGTTCTTCTCGACTTCCGTCCACAGTTCGTAAAACTGCTTCATGGCTTCGATGAGGTTCCGGTTCTGGGTGCGGATGGAGACTCTCAGTTCTCCGAACACTCCGTCCTCCGGCTGGCGGTACAGCTCGACGCTGTACCGTGCCGTCGGATTATATTTATAACGGATGGCGGAACGCAGGTTGAACATGGTGTCCGACGGCAGGCTCAAGAGCTGGAACGCCGGGTGTTCCGCTTCCGTGGAAAGCAGGAGTTTTTCCATGCGGTCAAAGACTTCCCGCATGCGCTGTTCGGGAGTCGTGAATTGCAGGTACTCCGCCAGGATGCTGTTGATGAGCCCCGAGCGGTTCGTCCCGTTCTGGTACGCTAAACGGTCGACTTCGGCGATGATCTCATCGCTGAGCGCCAGCGAGTAAACACTTTTTCCCACAGGGTACTCCCCTCCTTTTTTGTAATGTTTCTGTTTTCGCCTCCATTATAGTCCGTTCTGAGAACTTGTCAAGCGTTTTATTAAATCTTTTTGCAAATTATTTTGCGGCACAAAAAAAGAAGCAGAGATGATCGCTCATTTCTGCTTCTTAGTAATTGTATTCGGTTGGCGATGTACGGACCGTTCCTCTTACTTCACTTCCGGCTTCATCGTGGGGAACAGAAGAACGTCTCTGATGGACTCATTGCCGGTCAGGAGCATGACCAGACGGTCGATGCCGATGCCGCAGCCGCCTGTGGGCGGCATACCGTACTCGAGGGCACGAATGAAGTCCTCGTCCATGAGTTCCGCTTCGTCGTCGCCGGCCTCGCGCAGTTCGATCTGATGCTTGAAGCGTTCGACCTGGTCGAGCGGGTCGTTCAGCTCGGAATAGGCGTTGGCGAACTCGGCGCCGCAGATGAAGAGCTCAAAACGCTCGGTGAGGTAGGGCTTCGAGGGTTTCCGCTTCGTGAGGACCGAGACCTCGACGGGGTAGTCGATGATGAAGGTCGGCTTCTGGAGGTTCTCCTCGACGAACGCGTCGTAGAACGCGACGAGAATCTCGCCCCAGGAGTCTTTGCCCTTCTCGACTTCGACGTGTTTCTCCTTCGCGACTTCGAGGGCTTTCTCTCTGTCGCAGGCAAACTCTTCAAAGTCGATGCCGGTGTACTTCTTGACGGCTTCCGCCATGGTCAGGCGCTCGAAGGGTTCGGCGAGGTCCATCTCCACTCCCTTGTAGGTGAGCTTCGTGGTCCCATTTGCCGCCAACGCGGCATTTCTGAAGATGGCCTCGGTGCGGTCCATCATGCCGTTGTAGTCGGTGTATGCCTCATAGAATTCGATGGTGGTGAATTCCGGGTTGTGCTTTGCGTCCATGCCTTCGTTGCGGAAGATACGGCCGATCTCATACACCCGCTCCATGCCGCCGACGATGAGTCTCTTCAGAGGCAGCTCGGTGGCGATGCGCATGTACATGTCGATGTCCAGCGCGTTGTGGTGGGTGATGAACGGACGGGCAGCCGCGCCGCCGGCGATGGTGTTGAGGACCGGAGTCTCGACTTCGATGTAACCCGCGTCATCCATCGTCTTGCGGACGCTGGTGATGATCTTGGAACGTTTGATAAACGTGTCCTTGACGTCGGGGTTGACGATGAGGTCGACGTAGCGCTGACGATACCGGGTGTCCGCGTCCTTCAGGCCGTGGAACTTCTCCGGCAAGGGCAGCAGGCTCTTGGAAAGAAGTTTCGCGTGGGTCGCGTGGACGGAGATCTCGCCGGTCTTGGTCTTGAAGACTTTACCGGTGACTTCGAGGATGTCGCCGATGTCCCATGCCTTCTTGAAGGCCTGATAGTCGTCGACGCCGAGGTCGTCACGGGAGACGTAGATCTGGATGTTGCCCTCGCGGTCCTGGATCTGGGCGAAGGAGGCCTTGCCCATGATGCGGCGGGCGATCATGCGGCCGCAGATGGAGACTTCCTTGTCCTCGAATGCGTCGTAATTGTTCTTGATTTCCATGCTCTTCGCCGTCTGCTCGGCGGTCATGACCTGGAAGGGGTCGTTGCCCGCCTCCTGCATGGCATGGAGCTTATCGATGCGGATCTGGCGCAGACTGTTGGTGTCCTGCTCCGGAGCCGTGTTCTGCTTCTTCTGGTTGGTTTCAGCCATTGTGGTCTATCGCTCCTTAGTTCTTCTTTGCAACTTCGAGGATCTCGAAGCTGACTTTGCCCTTCGGGGCCTCGACTTCGATGACATCGCCCACGTGTTTGCCGATGAGCTCCTTGCCGACCGGGGACTCGTCGGAGATCTTGCCGGCGAGGGGATCGGACTGCGTGAAGCCGACGAGACGATAGGTGACTTCGTCGCCGGTCTCGACGTTCTTGATCTTCACGATGGAGGAACGGCCAACGGTGCCCTCTTCATCGTTCTCGTCGTCGATGATGACGGCGTTGCGGATGAGGTGCTCGAGCTCGTTGATGCGGGACTCCATTTTGCCCTGTTCGGACTTGGCTTCGTCGTACTCAGCGTTTTCCGAAAGGTCACCGAAGGAGAGAGCGACTTTGATCTTCTCCGCCATTTCGGCACGGCCGACGGTTTTCAGCTGGTCGAGTTCGTCCTGCAGTTCTTTCAGGGCCTCGTGTGTCATCTGGTATTCGTTCATGGGTAGTTACTTCCTTCCAAAAGATTTCTATAAAAAGTTAGTCTTTTTCGATGTTTTTGAGCGCTTCCCGCTCCGCCTTCGAAACGGAGACTCTGCCGCCGTCCCGGATGGTCTTGACCTGTCTTCTCGAGAAGGTCGCGGGGATGGCGTCGGGGCTCTTGTCGAGGCAGACTTTGATCTGCCCGGAGATGAGGTTCGTGTCGACGACCGTTCCTCTGCCCTCTTTCGTGTCAACGACCGCGCCGACTTTCGGCGTGATCCTGATGAGGTGTTCGTAGGACTCCTGCTCGTACTTGAGACAGCACATGAGGCGGCCGCAGGTACCGGAGATCTTCGTCGGGTTCAGGGACAGACCCTGTTCCTTCGCCATCTTGATGGAGACGGGCTGGAAGTCGCAGAGGTGGCTCGAGCAGCACAGCGGTCTGCCGCAGATGCCGAGGCCTCCGACCATTTTCGCTTCATCACGCACACCGACCTGTCTCAGTTCGATGCGGGTCTTGAAGACGGCGGCCAGGTCCTTGACCAGGTCGCGGAAATCGACCCGTCCGTCGGCGGTGAAGTAAAAGAGGATCTTTTTGTTATCGAAGGTGTATTCCACGTCGATGAGCTTCATGTCGAGCTCATGCTTGCGGATCTTCTCTTCGCAGATCTTGAATGCTTTTTTCTCGCGCGCGGCGTTGTCCTCTACTCGCTTCAGGTCTGCGTCGGTCGCAGCCCGGACGATGGGTTTCAGAGGAGCGACAAGCTTGTCTTCCGCCACTTCGTGGTTCGTGTCGATGACCGTTCCGCACTCGAGGCCCCTCGCCGTCTCGACGATGACCGAGGTCCCTTTCTGGAACTTCTGACCGACCGGGTCGAAGGTGTAGACCTTTCCGACCTCCTTGAACCGGACGCCAATTACTTCTGTCATAGTTTCCCTCTGTGTTTCTTACATTCCCGCTGCCAGCCGGGAGACCAGCCGCGAGAGAGTCAGGTTTTTGTTGGCGTGGAGCGCCAGGGCCGATGTGATGTCCTCGACGGCCTCCACCATGGTGAGGAGCTGGGCGTTCGAATACCGGGATGCCAGTGTTCCGGCGCTCTTCCCCGCTCCGCTGATCATCTGCTCTCCGCCGCTGCCGGCCACCAGAGCGTCCCGCAGGACGAGGCCGAGCTGTTCCAGCACCAGGGGCAGGAGCTCATATTTCTTTTCAAAGGCGGACGTGGCGGCGAGGAGAGCGGTCTCGCTTCCGGAGGCCAGCGCTTTCGCGAGTTCCTCCGCAAGGCCTTTCGCCTCTTCCAGCTGTCCGTCGCTCTGGTCTGCTCCGACGACGGGGGTCAGGCTGTAGACCGCGGTCCGGGACAGGACCGTCGGCAGCAGCGACGCTTTCGTCGTGCACAGGAGCAGGAACGTGGCGTAGCTCGGGGGTTCCTCCAGGATCTTCAGGAGCGCGTTCTGCGCGTAGTCCTGCATGGTGTCCGCCGGGTCGATGATGTAGACCTTGCGATCTGCCTCGTTCGGCAGAACGTAGGCGTTGTCCCGCATGTTCCGGACCGTTTCGACCGAGATGGTCTTCCGTCCGTTCTCAGGGCCCACGAACAGGATGTCCGGGTGGTTCCCGCCGTCCGCTTTCCGGCACGCGTCACAGGTGTTGCAGGGGCGATTCACGCCGCTTTTACACACCAGCGCCTTCGCGAGGTCCTTAGCCAACACCATCCGCTCTTCCGCGGTGCCGCTCTCGAGGACACAGGCGTGGGGCAGGCGGTCCTGCGCCACCAGGCCGAGAAGCTTTTCTCTCATGTCTTATTCCTCTTCCGAAATGACGAAGTGTTCGCCGTCACGGTCGGAGACCGGTTTCCAGAAGGACTCAGCCTTCCCCGGGTTCGGAGCGTCCACGTCGACTTCGGCGACGCCGGCTCCGGTATCTTCAAAGGGGTCTTTCAGGGTGCCGTCCTCATTGGTGGCTGCTTCCGCAGCGGCGAGGTAGGCTCTCTCCTGAGCGGCCTCTGCTTTGAGTCTTGCTTTTTCCCGGGCTCTCTCTTCCCGGCTCAGTTTCTCGGCTTTCTTTTTGTTCCCCCGGCCGAGTTTCGTGTTTTCGAAGCCCTCCGGCAGTTCCGGTGCTTCTTCCTCTTTGAACTCGTCGCGGGAGTTCAGGCCGACGGTCTTCGGCATGGCGTTGAAGAGCGCGCAGGTGGCGAAGATGGCGAAGGCCAGGTCGACGAACTGCATGGGACGGCTCTCCGGGATGAGGTGGCCCTGTCCGGTGATGAGAAGGATGAAGGGGGCCAGCGCACAGACATAACCGAGGAAGGCCGCGGTGATGCCGCCGAAGAAGAAGAGCCACATGCTGGAGTCGGGGTTGACTCCGGAGGCGATCCGCGCGAAGGCGAACCAGAAGATCATCGCGAAGACGACGAGGAGAATCTCCAGGAGGAGCTGGGAGACGTTCTTGTAGCTGATGGGTTCCACGAAGTGGACCAGCAGGCGGAAGACGCCCCAGACGACCGGGCTCAGCGCCAGGACTTTATGGCTTTCATAGAGCGTGGTGCCGGTCAGTTTCGAGATGCCGAAGAAGATGAGCGAGACGACGCTCAGCACCGCGAAGAGCACCTGGCCGAACCGGGCAAGGGTGCCGCTCGAGATGAGCTGATACGTGAGGCTCAGATCCTCGGTCTCGGACAGGCCCGCGTAAGTGGCGATGGCCGTTCTCACGTTGACGAAGGCATCCCACGCGAAACCCAGCGCCATGAGCAGGCCGGACACGCCGAGGGGGATGTCCCTCTGCTTCGAGAACTCCGGTTTCGGCATGATGCCGGAGAACAGGCTGATGAAAAAGGCGAAGACTGCCACCGCAATGACGAGGGCGTACAAAACGGGGACTGTTACATCGCGCACCGTCCAGAACCCGGTCTCCGGGTCCATGCAGTTGAGGAACTGGAAGGTGCGGAGCGGTACCGCGAACAGAGTGAACACGGCCGCCAGGATGATGGCACCATTGGGGGACAGCGAAGCTGCTTTCAACTTATTCATAACGTACTCTCCTGGATGACTGTAAAGACGCACTGCGTCCAGTTTATAAAAATTATCCGTAATATTATATTACATCTTATAGGAACCGTCAATAAAAGAACAGGCCTTCCGAAAGCGGAAAGCCTGCTCGTAGTCCCATATAGGAAATGTACGTGGTTACTGCTCTTCGACCGCGTAGACGCTGACCTTTTTGCGGTCTTTGCCCATGCGCTCGAACCTGACGGTACCGTCGATCAGAGCGAAGAGAGTGTCGTCAGAACCTTTACCGACGTTGTTGCCGGGATGGATGTGGGTACCACGCTGTCTGACAAGGATGTTACCTGCCAGGACGAACTGACCGTCGGCGCGTTTTACGCCAAGTCTTTTGGATTCGGAATCGCGACCATTTCGGGTCGAACCCATACCTTTCTTATGTGCCATTCTGGATTACACCTCTCTTTATGCTTTGATGTCGGTGATGGAAACCTTGGTGTAAGGCTGTCTGTGACCCATCTTCCGTTTTTCGTTCTTCTTGGGTTTGTAGGTGAAGACAGTGACTTTCTTGGCCTTGCCGTTCTTGATGACTTTGGCTTCGACGGAAGCGCCGTCAACATAGGGAGAACCGACTTTGATGCCGTCGTCTCCGCCAACTGCGAGGACCTTGTCGAAGGTGACAGTGTCGTCTGCTTCCACATTGAGCTTCTCGATGAAGAGCTCCTGGCCGGCTTCGACTTTGTACTGTTTTCCGCCGGTTTCAATGACTGCGTACATTGTGTGATCATCCTTTGTTATAGACTCGCTACGACGGGCGGCTCATGCGCTTGCGAAGGCGATATACAGACCTTCACCCGTAATATGCGGCTTATGAATTATAACTGAAAAGAAACGTCCCGTCAACAAAAACCTTGACGGGACGCGAAATTTTTTCGGTTATCTTCTGCCGAGCTCTCTTCTCTTGTACTTTTTGGCCTCTTTGGAATGGAACGCTCTCCAGGTCTTCATGCTGAAAATGCAGAAGCAGAGGAGGAAGAGGCGTTTTCTGCGTTTTTTCTTTTTGGCCGCTTCGAGGTCCTTGCGATAGCGCTCGACGCTCTCTTCGAATCTCGCTTTGACCAGCTTTTTCTGTTCCTTGTCGAGGCCTTTGTAAGTGGGCTCGTTCTTCTTGATATATTTCTTGACTTTTTTCTTGATTTTTGCCATCGAAGGACACTCCTTTTCGTCATTTCACTTCCGAACTATCTCTTATTATATCGAGAGATCGGCGTGTTATCAAGCATCAGATGGTTTCATCCGGCCCGTGCACGACGGACAGGGCGCTGTATTCTTCGAGCATCTGGTGTTTCAACTGCTCGTTGGCGTCCTCCACGGTGATCTCCCGGTAGAGGTCGAGTTCCTCAAAGAGTTCATCACCGTTCATGTACGCGCCCACCAGGCCGTTGGCGAGGCCGTCGATGTCGTTGTAGCTCATGACCGTCTTGCCGTAGTTCATCTTGCGCAGGCGGTCGAACTGGACGGGGTCCACGCCGGTCTCCCGCAGCTTGCGGACTTCCGCTTTGATGGCCTCCGCCACCTGTTCCGGGTCTCTGGAACGGCCTTCGAAGATGACCGTCGCGTAACCGGGGCCCGTGAAGTACTCGTAGCCGAAGCCCGTGTCGATGAGACCTTCTCGGAGGAGCCGCTCGTAGAGTTCACTGGTCTCCCCTGCCACGACGTCCATGAGGAGGTCCGTAAGGATGCGTTCCTTCATGCTGCGGATGGGGGTCTCGTGGGTCTCCTTGAACCCCAGCGCGAAGGTGGGGATGGTGACGGCGAATTCCTGGGCGATGGACGGCTGCACGATGTCCGCGGGCTCGCCCTTGTCAGGGCGCTCCACGAGGACTTCCGGCGTCTGTATCAGGCAGCGGTCGCAGATGGCGAGGACGTCGTCCACGGTGACGTTGCCGGCACAGGCCAGCACCATGTTGTTCAGGTTGTAGAAACTCTCGTAGCACTCGTAGAGGAGGTCCGCCGAAATGTGGGAGATGGACTCCTCCGTCCCGGCGATGTCCACCTTCACGGGGTGTTTGTGGTAGAGGGACTTCAGCAGGTTGAACAGGACCTGCCAGCCCGGCTCGTCGAGGTACATGCGGATCTCCTGCCCGATGATGCCCTGCTCCTTCTCCACCGTCTCCTGGGTGAAGTAGGGGTGTTGGACGAAGTCGAGGAGGATCTCGAGGTTCTTCTCAAAGTTGGACGAGCAGGAAAAGAGGTAGCAGGTGCGGTCGAAGGTCGTGTAGGCGTTGGCGCTGGCGCCGGTCTCCGCGAACCGTTCGAAGGCATCCAGTTCTTCACTTTCGAAGAGTTTGTGTTCGAGGAAGTGGGCCGTGCCCCAGGGCAGGACCTTCTCCTCCCCGCCTTTGACCTTCAGGGCGTCGTCGATGGAGCCGTAATTGGTCCCAATGACCGCGTAGGAGGTCGAGTAACCGGCTTTCGGGTAGACGAGGACCGTGAGGCCCGTCTCGTGGCGGACTTCGTAGTACGCGTCGCCCAGCAGGTCGTTTCTGTGTTCGATGATATTTGCCACGTCAGTCCACCTCCCCGTCGTCGCCGGTGCCGGTGCCCTTCAGGAGGAACACCGTGTCGAGCGTTACGTTGTTCGCCATCTCGATGACCTGTTCGACCGTGACCTGTTTCATCTCGGCCACCAGGTCCTCCGGCGTCTGGAACTCGTCGTCCGTGACCTGACTGAAGAGCCAGCCGTCCAGTTCCTCCGGGGTATCGAAGACGGACAGGAAGAAGTCTTCCATGGAGCGGTGAGACTTCTCGAGGTCTTCGGCGGTGACGCCGCCGGCCTTCATCTCCTCGAGCTGTTTCAGGATCTCCTCCTCGGCCTTTTCGGCGTTTTCGGTCTCCACGCCGCTCTGGACCGTCAGGATGCCCTTGGCGGCCGTGAGGCGGGCGGCACAGTAATAGCAAAGGCTCTGCTTCTCCCGGACGTTCATGAAGAGACGGGAGTAGGTCCCGCCGCCGAAGAGGTCCGTGAAGGTGCGCATGGCCGCGTAATTCTCAAAGGGTTCGTGCATGCCGCAGCGGAAGCCCATGACCAGTTTGCTCTGGGCGATGTCCTGTTCCTCGACGCCTCGCTTGACGGCTTCTGCCGAGGGGATGACGACGGTCTTCCCCCGTACGACGTTCCGGTCTTCGACATGGTCGAAGTACTCCCGGAAGAGGGCCGTGATGGGCTCGACCTCTAAATCGCCCACCACCTGCAGCTGGACGAATGCGGTTTTCAGCAGGTCCTGCCAGGAGGTGCAGAGCTGTTCCGGGGTGAGGGCGCGGATGTCCTCTTCCCGGCCGAGGATGGGCAGCGAGTAGGCTTCGTCGGCGCACATGAGCTCGATCATCTGTTTCTGGGCCCAGGAGCGCTTGCTGCTCTTCAGGGCTTCGATGCGGTCGAGGCGGATGCGTTTCTCCCGCTCCACTTCGGCGGCGAGGAATGCCCCGTCCTCCACGTTCGGCTCAAAGAGGGCCTTGCACAGGAGTCTCGCGCATTCGAGGGAGATGCTCTCACCGTCGAGGGCGAAGCGGTCGCCGATCATGGTCATGGAGATGCGCAGCACGAGGTTCTCACCGTGTTTCGACACAGAGGGAGAGAGCTCGGCGCCGTAGAGTTCGGCGAGTTTCCGGTTCAGGGACAGGAGGTCCGGGTAGGCGCGGCAGGAGGCGCAGAGGAGCGCCGGCAGCAGAGACTTTTCCGCCACATTGCCCGCGAGCGGGACCACGAGGTTCACGGACAGGATGCCCGTTTTGAACCGGTCGGTATGGTAGGAGCAGACCCGGAAGCCCGGCTCCACAGTCGTTACGACGAAGGTGTTGTCCAACGAGGTTCCTTCTTTCTACTTGACACTATTTTTTGTATTTTACCATAACGCGGACCTGTGGTAAAATCATTCTACCCGAACCCACTGGAGGCAATACTATGAACTATATTCCCGTTGGTCAGCGCGACGACACCTATGACCTGTTCGCGCTGGTCAAACGCATCGAAGTGAAGACGTCTTCCAAGGGCCAGAAGTACATGGACCTCACCCTCGGCGACAAGGACGGCGACATCGACGCCAAGTACTGGGACTACCAGGAAGGTGTCACGCCCATGTTCGAGGTCAACTCCATCGTCAAGGTCCGCGGACAGCTGCAGGAGTTCCGGGGTGCGCCCCAGTTCCGTGTCAGCCACATCCGCGCGACGATCCCGTCGGACAACGTGAGGCCGCAGGACTACATCGCCATGGCAGAGTTCCAGCCGGAGGCGATGTACCGCGCCATCCTCGCACTGACCGACAATTTCAAAGACCGCGACCTTGCGGACCTTCTGAAGGCCGTCTTCGAGAAATACAAGAAAGAACTGCTCCTCTACCCCGCTGCCGTACGGCTGCACCACGCGATGCAGGGCGGTCTCCTGTACCATACCCTGTCCATTTTGCGGCTGTGCCAGCAGGTGGCAAAGCTCTACCCCACGGTCGATGAGGACCTGCTCATCACCGGCGCGGCGCTCCACGACATCGGCAAAATCGTCGAGATGGACGCCAACGAGCTGGGCCTCGCGAGCCAGTACACCACCGAGGGCAACCTCCTCGGCCACCTCGTCGTCGGCGCCATGATGGTGCGCGATGTAGCGAAAGAACTCGGCACCCCGGAAGAGAAGACCGTGCTCGTCGAGCACATGCTCATCTCCCACCACGGCAAGCCGGAGTTCGGCGCTGCCGTGCCCCCGAAATTCCTGGAGGCCATCATCCTCTCGAAGCTCGACGAACTGGACGCCACCATCTACGAGGTCTGCGACACTTACACGAACGTCGGAGCCGGCGAGTTTTCCTCCCGTCTCTGGAACTTTGACAACATCGCGCTTTACAACCCCGGCCGGGTCGAGCACCCGGAACCCGTTGCGAAGCTGTTCGACACGGAGGACTGAGCCATGGACAAAGAGACCGGCCTTCCGGAAGGCGCCAGCACCTATTCCGCCGGCACGAACACCGACCCCTGGACCGAAGTCCGCATCGAGGTCCCCGCGGAGCGCATCGACGCGGCGGGCGACATCGCCCACATGACGGTGCCCTACGGCATCTACCTCGAGGACTACCGGTTCCTGGAGGAGGAGATCGACGAGATCGCCCACATCGACCTCATCGACGAAGCCCTGAAAGACAAGGACCGCACCAAGGGTGTCGTCCACATCTACCTCGAACCCGGCGAGAACCCGGCCGAAGCCGTCGCGTTCCTGCAGGAACAGTACGCGCAGGCGGGCATCCCCTCGGAGCTCACCGTCATCCCCTGCCGCAATGAAGACTGGCAGGACAACTGGAAGAAGTTTTTCAAGCCGACGGAGGTCGGTCAGAAATTACTGATCCAGCCTGTATGGGAGGTCGAAGGTTCAACATCAGTTGAACCCACGTCGGACGTTGAACCGCAGGACGTTCCAAGTACAGATCGAAAAATCCTCTACCTTGAACCCGGCCTCGCCTTCGGCACCGGCACCCACGAGACGACCCGTCTCTGCCTGCAGACCCTCGAGGAGACCATCCGGGGCGGCGAGACCGTCCTGGACCTCGGCTGCGGCAGCGGCATCCTGTCCATCGCGGCCCTGCTGTTCGGCGCGTCGAGAGCCGAGGGCGTCGACATCGACGAACTCGCCGTCAAGACGGCCGTCGAGAACGGCAGACGCAACGGCTTCGAGGGACCCGTCCTTACCTACCACTGCGGAGACATGGCGAAGCAGGTCTCCGGCACCTTCGACATCGTGGTCGCGAACATCGTCGCGGACATCATCGTCCTTTTCTGTGAGACGGCCCGGAACTTCATGAAGGAAGGTTCCGTGTTCATCGTCTCCGGCATTCTCAACACCAGAGAGCAGGACGTCCTGGACGCGTTTGCCGCGAACGGGTTCGAAGTCGTCTCCCGCAAAGCGGACGGCGAGTGGCTGTGTTTCACCGTGCGGTGAATCGCCCAAACGAAGACAAAAAAGAAAACAGACTCCGAAAACGGAGTCTGTTTTTTGTTGTGTTTACAGGCTTTCGAGGAAGCGGATGAGGGCTCTGCGGATGCGGCCGAGCACATGACGGATTTTCGTCTTGAGTTTCCGCTCTTCCGCTTCGATGGCGGCCTGTTGTTCCGCTTCTTTGCGGGCTTTCTCCTCTTCGATGGCACGGAGGCGTTCCTCTTCGGCGATGCGCACCGCTTCCTGGCGGTCGAACAGCGCTTTGGACTGCGCGGCCAGTTCCTCGTCTGTCAGGAAGGGCTTGTGGTCGTGGGTCTCCAGGTACTCGAGCGCTCCCAGTACGAAGTCGGCGCCCTCTTTGGCAAAAGCCTCCAGTTTCTTGTCCACCGCGTCGAAGTCGATGTCCGGGATGTTCTCCAGGTCCGCTACGTTGTCCGTGTGGACTTTGCTGAACCCGAGGTCGAACAGGTTCAGGACGTTGTCCACCTTGTCCCCTCTCCGGAAGCCGGAGATGAAGTCCTGGTGGCAGATCATGGACAGGCAGCAGGCGTGGAACGAGTTCGTGAAGTTGATGGTCGAATTCTGCAGGTACCAGAGCCATTCGTCCGGTCCGATGTCGTAGATGACCTTGTGGTGGGTGCCCTCCGGGAAGTCCGCGTCGTCCGGGTACTCGCTGAGTTCGATGAGCTCGAGGCCGTGTTGCTCGGCATAGTCCGATGCCAGCTTGACGAGCTTGTTGTTTTTGTTCATCGCGAGGTAGATGACGACGAAGTCTTTCTCCGGCACGTAGTCCGGCTTCTTCGCGAGGTCTTCATAGAAGTCCTTGCCCATCAGGAAGATGGGGTCGCAGAGGACGGGCACTTCCTTGCCGGTCAGCTCCTTCAGGTACTCCTGGAAGCTGGTTTCCCGGACCGAGATGAAGTCGAAGTCGGCGATGCGCTCGAGGAAGTCCTGTTCCCGCTCGGGGTGGAACTTCTGGGCGCCGCGGCTCGCGGTGTAGGCGATTTTCTTCTTCCCCTCCATGCACTTCGACGCGAGGGTGAAACCTTTGTCGAAGCCGTTGACGGGGTTATCCTTCCAGATGATGTCGGTCACGCACAGGTAGCAGTCGAAGCCCGGATCCTCCTCGTCGAGGAGCTGCGGAGTGTAGCACTTGTCGGTCTGGACATAGTGAGTGTCGACGAACTCCTTGAACTTGTCGAAGCGTACCTTGCGGTCTTCATAGAGCAGGGACCACCGGCGCAGGTCTTCCGCATGTTTTTTCAGGTCCTCTCCGGGACGCTGCGACCGCCAGATGAGGGGTTCGCGGACCGCGACGTCGGAACTGCCGTAGTAGACCGGTTTATAGTCGATGATCGTACTGTCATACCCGTTCTTTTTCAGGAACTGCTGGAACACATAGGAGTGCAGGGGCGATGCAGGGTTCAGCACTTTGGTATGCGCGTTGATCGAGATGATCCCAAGTTTCATGGGTGCCCTCCTTGGAAATTGATCGTGTGTTGCTAATCTTTATTATACACATTTTGGGAGGGTGAAACATAAAGAATCGAGAAAAAATGACGGGAATCTTTTTCTTGAGCATAAAAACCGCGCGGAAGCGGACGCTTCTGCGCGGTTCGTATGTTGTGCAGTATATCGCGGAACGGCTTATGCGCGGTCGGCGATCTCCTTCAGGACCTTCTCGGTGAAGGCTTCGAGGCTCATGGTCTCGGTCTCGCCGGAACGGTTCCGGACGGAGACTTCACCGGTCTCGGACTCTTTCGGGCCGAGGATGAGCATGTAGGGAACGCGGTCGACCTGCTGGGCCTCACGGATCTTGTAGCCGATCTTCTCGCCGCGGTCGTCGAGGACGACACGGATGCCCTTGTCGCGGAGCGCTGCGAAGACGGACTGGGAGTACTCCATGGTCTTCTCGGAGACGGGCAGGACCTTGACCTGCGTCGGAGCGAGCCAGGTCGGGAACTTGCCGGCGTACTGCTCGGTGAGCATGCCGATGAAGCGCTCGAAGGAGCCGAAGCCCGCGCGGTGGATCATGATCGGGCGTTTCTTCTCGCCGTCACGGTCGGTGTACTCCAGTTCAAAGTTCAGCGGCAGCTGGAAGTCGAGCTGGATGGTACCGCACTGCCAGGTACGGCCGAGGCAGTCGGTCAGGTGGAAGTCGATCTTCGGGCCGTAGAACGCGCCGTCGCCCTCGTTGACAGTATACTCCATACCCATGCTGTCGAGGGCCACGCGAAGGCCTTCGGTCGCAAGCTCCCAGTCCTCATCGGAACCCATGGAGTTCTCGGGACGGGTGGAAAGCTCGACCTTGAAGGGGAAGCCGAACTGCTTGTAGTAGTCGGTGATGAGCTGCGTGGTCTTCGTGACCTCTTCCGTGATCTGGTCGGGGCGGACATACAGGTGCGCATCGTCCTGGGTGAAGGCGCGGACACGGAACAGACCGTGCAGGGCACCTCTCAGCTCGTGGCGATGGTCATGGCCGGCCTCTGCGAGACGGAGCGGTAAATCGCGATAGCTTCTCGGCTGGCTCTTGTAGACAAGGCAGGCGCCGGGGCAGTTCATGGGTTTGACCGCGAAGTCTTCATCGTCGATGAGGGTCGTGTACATGTTGTCTTTATAGTGGTCCCAGTGGCCGCTGGTCTCCCAGAGTTTCCGGGACAGGATGGTCGGGGTCTCGATCTGCTGGTAGCCGTACTCCGCCTGCTTCTCTCTCCAGTACTCCATGAGGGAGTTCTTGAGGAGCATGCCGTTCGGCAGCCAGAACGGGAAGCCGGGGCCTTCGTCGACCATCATGTAGAGCTGCATCTCCTTACCGATGCGTCTGTGGTCTCTCTTCTCGGCTTCGGCGATGAGCCGCTCATACTCGGCAAGTTCGTCCTTCGTCTTGAAGGCGACGCCGTAGATGCGGGTGAGCATCTTGTTGTTCTTGTCGGCTCTCCAGTAAGCGCCGGACTGCGACGTGACCTTGAAGGCTTTCAGGGCCTTAGTGTAGGTGATGTGGGGACCCGTGCACATGTCGATGTAGTCGCCCTGCTGGAAGAAGCTGATCTCTTCGTCCTCGTCGAAGTCATCGATGTGCTCGAGTTTATACTTTGCGTGCCGCTCCGCCATCAGAGCCTTCGCCTCTTCGCGGGGCAGGATGAAGGACTTGAACGGGAGGTTCTCCTTGACGATCTTCCGCATCTCGTCTTCGATGCGCTGCAGGTCTTCGTCCGTCAGCTTGGTGTCGCCCAGGTCGACGTCATAATAGAAGCCCTTGTCCGTGGCGGGTCCGAACGCGAAGTCCGCTTCCGGCCACAGGTGCTGGATGGCCTGCGCCATGATGTGAGCTGCCGAGTGGCGGATGACTTCGAGTTCTTCCTCCGGCGGGCAGACCACGGTCTCGCTGTGAGAGTTGATGATTTTCATTGAGTCTGACTCCTTTAACTGATTTACCAAACAAAAAGCACCCCTGAACAGGACGCTTGTCCTTTTCAAGGGTGCCAAATAATTCTGACACGGTTCCACCTTGAGTTTCACTCATTGAGCCCTTCTAACGGAGGCAAACCCGGCGGCACTTGTTTCGCGCCGCTGCTCCGGAGTGGTGTTCACCTTACGTCTGCAGTCCGTCTCTTCCAGCCATTGGAGACCTTCTCTGTTCTGCGCGTTTCGTAAGACTACTGTCTCCTTCATCGCAACTATGCTAGGATTCTACACCGAACGGGAGAGGAATGTCAACCTTTCTCCTTCCGCTGTTCCAGCATGGCGTAAAAACCCTGTTCCATACAGGTGCGAAGCGCTCCCGCCACCCGGTCCATCTCGTCGTAATCGTAGTTCCGGGAGATGAGGTCGGACACAGCGGTGAAATACATGTTGGAGAGGATACTGACAAGGGCCGGGTCCACTTCGACCCCGCCGACGGTCCTGGCAAAATGAGCCATCAGCCGTTCGACATGGGTGTGGATCTTCTGCGCGAAGTCCTCGTACTGCGAGCCTTCGGCGCGGGCCATCAGGAGGCGGATGCCGTCCTTGTTGTCGATGAGGAACTTGAAGATGAAGTCGTTGAACGCATTGGCGTCAAAGTTCTTCCCGCCCTCGACCAGGACTTTCCGCTCGACCTCATCGAGGATGGCGTCCAGTTTGTGGAGCGTCGGGCCGACCAGCGCGTCGAACAGCGCCTCTTTGTTCGCGAACGAGAAGTAGAGCGCGCCGGTCGTCACGCCGGCAGAGGCGCAGATCTTCCGAAGGGAGGCCTTTTCGTACCCGCTCTTCAGGAAATGCTCCTTTGCTGCCCGCAAAAGGTCATCGACCGCACGGTGGTCGTATCTCGTTTCGTTCGTCATAGGTACCCACTACTTTACATAAATTTGATAAATGTACAAGTGGGATTATAGTACAGATGACGCTAAAAGACAATGGACACTTGTTTACTCCTGCTCACGTCGCAGGAAGATCAGGACGCCGAGGATGCCGGCCGCCACCGCAGCGACGAAGGCCCACAGCATCGTCTTCGACTCATCCCCGGTGTTGACCGGAGCCGCACGACGGGCCGTGGTCCGGGTCGTGGTGGTCGTCGTCCGGGTGGTCGTCGTCGTGGACGGTCTGATGGTCGTGGTCGTTGTGGACGAACTCGGTACGACCGTCGGCTGTGTCGTGGGTTTGGTCGTGGGTTTGGTCGACGGTTCTGTAGACGGTTCCGTCTTGGGTTCCGTCTTGGGTTCCGTCTTTGGCTCTGTCTTCGGCTCCGTCTTTGGCTCTGTCTTCGGTTCCGTCTTGGGCTCCGTCTTCGGTTCCGTCTTTGGCTCCGTCTTCGGTTCCGTCTTTGGCTCCGTGGACGGCTGTGTTGACGGTTGTGTCGAAGGCTGTGTTGACGGCTGGGTCGAGGGCTGTGTCGAAGGCTGTGTTGACGGCTGGGTCGAAGGCTGTGTTGACGGCTGGGTCGAGGGCTGTGTCGAAGGCTGTGTTGACGGTTGCGTCGAGGGCTGTGTCGAAGGCTGTGTTGACGGTTGCGTCGAAGGCTGTGTAGACGGCTGCGTCACCGGCTTGGTGGTGCTCTTCTCGTTGAGGAAGGCGCGGGATTCGGCGTCGTTATAAACAACGACCGTCTCCCCTGCTTTCGTGATCTCCGCATAGTGAGCGGAGGTGTCCCGCAGGAACCCTTCCGGCGTCTTTGTCTCGACGACGAAGTACGCGCCGATGGGAAGGTCTGCCATCTCATAGACGCCCTTCTCCACTTCCTTCATGGTGCCGATCTTCTTGCACTTCGACTCATCCAGAGTCTTGAGCTTTTCCGGGTTGTCATAGACCGTGAACTCGCCGCCGGTCAGTTTGTTTTCGGGGTAGTCCTTGTCCACCTTGGTCAGGGTCAGTTTGCCGATGGGTGCCTCCTCGGTCTTCGCCTTGGCATAGGCCGTGAAGTACTCACTCAGGTTGGCACCGTAGGCGACGACATCCTGGGTCCCCTGTCCGGTCTTGCTGATGGTCCCGTCACCCCAGACCACCATCGCCGAAGTCGGCACATTGTGGTCCGCGCGGAACTCCACGGTCCCATCGATGGGTTTGGCAGCGGTGATGGTCAGGTCGTTCCCGTTTTTGGTGAAGGTCAGTCCATCGCCCTGGAAATCCCACTTCGAGAGAACTCCGTTCTTGTCGGTCACCGTCGTCTTGTACTGTTTCGTGGCGGTGTCGTACTTCAGGGTAAAGGTCTCGGAGAGGCCGCCGTTCTGGTTCACGAAGGACGGACAGAGCAGTTCGGCCTTCACCTTTTTCTCGATGTCCGCCATCTGGTTGTAGATGTCCGAGCGGATGGGGTTTCCATCCATCACGAACCCATCGACGGACACCGTCCCGTTCGGGACATTGATGCGGTTGAAGTTCGGGTCCCGCTCCCCGATGATGGATTCCCAGATGAGGAGCTGAGTCGCCCAGTACTTCGCGAGCTGTGCCCGGCCCCCGCTGTTCTGCGTGACCCAGGTGTTCAGGTTGCAGGTCCCGTGGTAGCCGTGGTACAGGATGGCGGCGATGAGCTTTCTCTGCCACTCACCGCTGAGGGTCCCGTTCCAGGGAAACTTGCTGCGGAAAAAGTTTACCGTGTCCCCCTGCTGCGTCAGCTTGTCGCCGGTATGCAGGCTCGAGGGTGGCTCCAGACAGTACACGACATTGCCGGTGTCGTAATTGTCCATGATCTTGACGGTGAAGTACGTCTCCACTTTGACGGTCCAGCCGTTCATGAGTTTCAGTTCCGGGTGGCCCCAGTTCTTGTTGGAGTACTGGTTGTCCGAGCCCCGGGGGATGTTGGCGATCTGTATGGTGACCGTCTGGGCGGCCAGCGCCGTGAGTCCGACGACTCCTGTGCCGACGAGCAGGATGGCTGCCAGCAGGATCGCCGTGGCCCGGTTCTTCAAGGTTTTCACATTCAATAGAGTCTCCTTCTTTCTCGTCTCCCCCTGCCGGCTCTGCAACGGAGCCGGGGCGTGTGGTCTTGGGTGTTTCAGACCCTTTCTTCTGGCGCTCGTACGCTTGCCGGAGATCATGCGATGCCCATTTCAGAAAGGATGAGTGTCCGGCTCCGCGGCAGAGGCGGCAAAGGGAGGTATTGTGGCTGACCGCCCTGTCAGCCGATGAGTTCGATCTTGTCCGCGACGATCTTGAAATGGAACTTCTTCTGTCCGTCCTTTTCGTAGGTCTCGTTGTGCGGAGTGCCGGTGATGAGGATCCGGCTGCCCTTCTTGAGGTACTGCTGCCCCCAGACGGCGAGCTGATCCCAGGCGACGGCGTCAAAGAACTCCGGGTCCTTGTCCTTCCCGTTGTCGTTGTTGGCAACGCCGAAGGTCAGGCGTTTGAGCTTTTTGCTCTCGTCCGTTTTCGATGTCAGTTCCTTGAGCTCCGGGTCCCGGGTCAGGCGGCCTGTCATCGTGATGCGTCTCATGGTGTACATCCTTCCTTTCTGTCTGTGTTTTGGATAACTTTTCGAACGTTCGTCATTGTAGCGCAAAAAAACGCCCCCAACGGGTTCCCCCGTGGGAGCGGTCGAAAAACGCGGACGAACGGTCGTTATGTCCGGAAAAAAGTCCGACATAACGACCGTTCGGTGGTTACAAGTGTTTACAAAGAGAGACGAATCGCCCTTTGCCTGTTAATTTGTAGCGGTTATGCAACTATACTCACATCAGGTCGCAGATGAGGTTCGAGAACCGGACCGGGTCCTCCACCGGCAGGCCTTCGATGAGCAGTGCCTGATCGTAGAGCAGTTCGGCATAGTCGAAGATCTTCGTGGGGTCATCGGTGTAGAGCGCCTGAAGTTTCGCGAAGACGGGGTGCTCGGTGTTGAGCTCGAGGACCTTCTGGGCCTTGACCCGGTTGTCCGCGTTCATCTGCTGGGACAGGACCTTCTCCATCTCAATGGAGATGCCGCCCTCGGTGGACAGGCAGACGGGGTGGCTCTTCAGACGGTTCGACGCCTTGACATCAGCGACTTTATCGCCCAGAGCTTCCTTCATCGCCTTGAAGAGGTTCTTGTTCTCCTCGGCGGTCTTCTCCAGCGCTTCCTTATCCTCTTCGGTCTCGATGCCCAGGTCATCATCGGAGATGGAGCGGAACTCCTTCTCGTCGTAGGCGTAGAGGGTCCGGACGCTGAACTCGTCGACGTCCTCGGTCAGGTAGAGGATCTCGTAGCCCTTGTCGGCGACCAGTTCGGTCTGGGGCAGCTGAGCGATCTTCTCGGGCGTCTCGCCGCAGGCATAGTAGATGTACTTCTGGTCTTCCTTCATCCGGCTGACATAGTCCTCGAGGGTCGTGTACTTGCCGTCCTCGAAGCTGGAGCGGAACAGGACGAGGTCACTGAGCTCCTTGCCGTGCATGCCGTAGTCCGCGTAGGTGCCGTACTTGATCTGGACGCCGAAGGCCTCCCAGAACTGTTCGTACTTCTCGCGGTCCTTGCGGAGCATGGTCTTCAGTTCGTCGTGGATCTTCTTTTCGAGTCTCTTCTCGATGACCTGGAGCTGGCGGTCCTGCTGCAGCATCTCACGGGAGATGTTGAGGGACAGGTCCTCGGAGTCCACGAGGCCGCGGACGAAGCGGAACCACTCGGGCAGGAGTTCCTTGCAGTTCTCCATGATCATGACGCCGGAGGCATAGAGCTTCAGGCCGGGTTCATAGTCTCTCGAATAGAAGTTCATCGGGGCCTTGGCCGGGACGAACAGGAGCGCGGTATAAGTCGCCGCACCTTCGGTCGAGGAACGGATGGTGAGCAGCGGGTCGTTGGCATCGTAGAAGGTGTCCTTATAGAAGTTCGCGTACTCCTCGTCAGTGACTTCGGACTTCTGCTTTTTCCAGATGGGGCTCATGGTGTTGAGCACCTTGACCTCTTTGTATTCCTCGTACTCGTCCTCCGTGCCCTCTTTGAGCTTCGCTTCGGTGCACTCCATGCGGATCGGGTAACGGATGTAATCGGAGTACCGCTTGACGAGACGGCGGAGCTCGAACTCATCGAGGTACCGGGAG
>Ga0326514_10000631_pt1 | contig 23790 bp, 21 predicted proteins | sample 3_2548_0518_D_FD_203653 | JGI IMG/M metagenome (GOLD analysis project Ga0326514, IMG submission 203653) | Bovine rumen microbial communities from UC Davis, California, United States - 3_2548_0518 | ecosystem: Host-associated > Mammals > Digestive system > Stomach > Rumen | place: USA... | reverse complement strand
GTAATGAAAAAGAATTATCTACAAAATAAAAAAGTTCTAATTTAGAAATGAAAACTTTTATTGCAACATATTTATTAGATAAACAAAATGAATTAAATAAATCAGATAAACCAATGGTTGAAAAAATTCAAGATAAGATAGAGCATGTATTCGATAAAGCAAATGACTATGAAAGAATAAAAGAAAAATTAATTGGTGAAACTTTTGAATATGCTCCTAAATTTGATTATATTATAAATGGTATTTTAATGAGATACGAAAATAATCCAGAATTAATCAGATTTTTAAGAGAAAATACTAGATTTATTATAAATACTTTTCATAGAAGTGGAACAAGAAATTTAAGAATATTAAAACATGCATTAAATGATTTTAAAAAAGTGTTTGAAATGGTAAATAAATCATATCCAAATACTAATAATAGAGTAATGCAAACAATGTTAATATTTACGATTGCTATTTCTTTTGAAATAAAAGCAGGTAAAATAACTAAAGAAAAGTTTATAAATATAAATAATAATGAAGAATATAAATCTCTATTAGTATCATCAAGAATACTTATGGATAATAGGCAATTTTATATAAAAGAATTTGATAATAATTATTATTATAATTTTAAATCAGAATATAGATTCTTTAAATTTATTGAATATTATGTTAGAACGCGTATATTTGATATGAAAATCTTTAAAGATAATATGGAAACAATAAGAAAAACTATAGATACAGGAGAATTACCTGCATATAAAAGATTACTTACAGAGGAATATTGGAAAATATCAGATGATGAGTTTAATAATGTAATTGAAGAAATTATGGAAGATGTAAAGCAAGGAAAAATAAGACTTATAGATATGGTTAAAATATTTGCTTATTTTAGTTATTTTTCTAGAAAAGGATTAATAAATTATGATTTAAAAGTTTTAAGAGCTATATTTTTTAATGGAATGAATCTTTCTTCACTTACTTCAGAATATTGTGATAATGTAGAAGAAGAATTAGGGAAAATTGCAATAGAAGAAGTAGAAGAAGATTTAGTTGATATTTTAAAACATTTCAATAATTTAAACGAACAATTATTAGATAAGAAATATAAAGAAAAAGCAGATGAAGTTATGAAAAATATTCCAATGAAAATGGAAATATTTTATGAAATATTTGATAGAGATTGCACTAAAATACCAATATTTAAATATTATGATGCAAATCAGTTTTTACAAAGAATATCATGTGCAAGTAATGAAGATATAATGCTAATTAAAGAAAAGTTAATTGACAGAGTTGAAAAATATACAAAAGAGTTAGAACCTGAAGCTAAAAATTTAAAACAAATAAAACAAGTTATTGATGATTATTTGAAAACTAAAGATCCTACAATAAAAAATATAATTTTGAAAGATTTTTCTAAGAGCTTAGAATATATAATAAACAAATATAAAGTAAGCTTTTTAACCAAAAAAGAAGAAAAAAATGAAGATGAATAATAAAAAAGTCTAAATTTGAGTATTATTTCTCGATTTAGACTTTTTATATGAAATAAATATAGAAAAAACAATTAAATATAAAAATGAATAATTTTTCCTCCTTTTGTAATAATAAGATTATAAAGTATAATCAAAGGAGGAAAATTATGAAAGCAACTGGAGTTGTTAGAAGAATAGATGATTTGGGTAGAGTTGTAATACCAAAAGAGATAAGAAAAACCTTAAGAATTAAAGAAGGAGATCCTTTAGAAATATTTACAGATAGAGAAGGGCAAGTTATATTAAAGAAATATTCACCAATAGGTGAGTTATCAGAATTTGCTGCTGGTTATGCAGAAACATTATCAAAAACTACAGGACATATTGCATGTATAACAGATAAGGATACAGTAATTGCAGTTTCAGGAGGTTCTAAAAAAGAATTTTTAGAACAAGATATAAGTAAAGAATTAGAACAATTAATGGAAGATAAAGAAGTTTATACAAGTAAAGAAAATAGCAATATTGCTATGCCAATTACAAGAAATGATAATAGTGAAAGAAAAAATAATGCACAAGTTGTGTATCCAATTATATCAAATGGAGATACAATTGGAACTGTAATTTTAATGTCAAAAGAAGCTAATAAAAAGATGGATGAAGTAGAAAAAAAGGTTGCTCAATCTGCTGCAGCATTTTTAGGAAGCCAAATGGATATATAAAATAAAAACAAGTTAATTACTATAAATAAAAATAGTTTTAACTTGTTTTTTTATTATCTTATAAATTTGATAAATCAACGATGTAATCGATAGAGGTTCCATAAAATTTTGATAAAGTGATTAGATGCTGGATAGGAATAGTTCTATTACCTTTTTCATATTCTGAATAATATTGTTGTGAAATACCAAGTAAGTTAGCCACATCTTTTTGTAACATATCATGGTCTTCTCTTAAATCTTTAATCCTTTTAAATCTCACATTAACCTCCATATATAAATTATAGACTATATAGAAATTTTAACAAAAATGGATAAGAATACCATGAAATACACAACATATCATGTATGTATAAATTCTAAATTATAAGGGGATTAGACATAAGTAAATATTTAATAACTGGATATTGAAAACAGAAGAATAAATTTATAAAATATAAAGAGATGATAAAAATCATACAATTACAACATAAAGTATATAAAGTAAATTTATGGATATACTTTTTATAAATAGGAAGTTTTAAAACAAAAGAAGGGAATGGTTATAAAGATGGATGTAAATATGCTTGTAAAATATATAAAAGAACAAGAAGGAAATAATGTTATATTAGAACTAGAAGGAATAATAGAAACAACAATTATGATAAATAAAATTGAAATTAAAGAATCAGATAAATATTTAACAATAAAAAGTAAAGAAGATGCAAAACAAAAAATAAAAATAAATTTACATCAATTAATGAAAATTAATACATTAAATAAAAAAGAAATTTTATTAGAGTTTGACCAATTACAGACAATAAAAATAATACTGCTCTCTTAAATAAGAAAACAGTATTTATGTTATTTATTTTTTAAACTATTTGCAATATTTTCACATAAATCTATATATAAAGGATGATTTTTTTCAGGTATTGTTTTTAAAATTTCATAAAATGTATTTGAAGAATTATCCTTATTAATTCCAAAAACTAGGTAATCTAAACTAGTATGCAGTGTTCCAGCTATTTTACTAACTGTAGATAAACTACTAATACTGGTTCCTCTTTCTATTTCACTTATATATGAAGGTGATACATCTATTATTTCAGAAAGTTTTTCTTGTGTTAATTTTTGTTCTTTTCTTTTGATTTGAATTCTTCGACCTATTTCTACATAATTTAAATCTTTCATAATGATAAATATTACCTACTTTCTTCATTTATTTCAAAAAAACACATTTATTATAACAATATTTTATACTTTGAAAAATTTAAAGAAAATAAACCAAAACTGTTGAAATAAAACTATAACTGTTGTAAAATGAAATAGAAAAGAAATTTTAAAAAACAAAGGAGGAAACATTGTGAAAAATACAAATATTTTATATGAAAAGAAAAATAATAAGATAAGCAGAAAAGAAAGTAAAGGTACACACTGATTGCGTTAGTGATAACAGTTATTGTTTTATTAATATTAGCAGGGGTAATAATTGCAACTTTAACAGGTGATAATCGGATTGTTACAAAAAGCTCAGAATTCACAAAAAGAGTCGGTAATTGGACAGGAGAAGGAAGCAATTAGACTTGCATGGAATAGTTTACAAATAGAAAGTAGAATAAGCGGAACACCTATAACTACAAATATTTTTGAAGAAGAACTAAATAAAAATAATTCAAATGATGCAGAAGTAAATTATGAAGATGATGATGAAACAAAAGGTTTTTTGGTAGAGTTTTCAAAAACACATAATCAATATACTGTAGATAAAAATGGAAATATAACATATGTTAAAATAATTATTGAAGAAGATGTTGAGCCAACAGAAACAATATATGCAACATTATATGATGATGGAACATTAGCATTTAGTAATGATAATTCAAAAGATATGAATAAAGTGGTAATAAACACATATAGTATAGCTAAAAATGATATATTTGAAACAGAAGATGATATTCCTTGGAAAAATGAAAGAACTCAAATTCAATATGTAGATTTTGTAAATATAGTTGCACCAACAAATACAGCACGATGGTTTCAAGGCTGTGAAAATTTATTAGAACTAAAACATATGCAGAACTTAAATACAAGTAATGTTACTAGTATGCTTAGAATGTTTAATGTTTGTTCAAAATTAGAAAATATTAATATGAGATACTTTAATACCAAAAATGTAACAAATTATTATGCTATGTTTGCTAGTTGTACAAAATTAAGAAATCTAGATTTGACTAGTTTTAATACTGAAAATGCAACAGATATGACTTCTATATTTCATACATGTTCAAATTTAATAAATATAGATTTATCTAGTTTTAATACAAGAAATGTTACAAGTATGGCATGTTTGTTTTATAATTGTAATAAATTACAGTCAATTTATGTTAGTGCATTATGGGACACAACAAATGTTATAGATGATTATGAGATGTTTGGATATTGTAATTCTTTGATAGGTGGAAATGGAACAAAGTATAATAGTGGAAATAATAGAAGCTATGCTGTAATAGATAAGCCAGGACAAACAGGATATTTAACAGATATAAGACAAAATTTAGAAAATAATAATATTCCACTAGAATATATACAATCAACGGGAACACAGTATATAAATACAGGATATATACCAAATCAAACAACAGAAATAGAAGCAGATATGCATCCAACAGCATCTAGTAAATGGTTATTTGGTTCCAGAACAGATACTCTCAATACAGATCGTTTTGGATTATTTTTAAACAGTGATACACAATATTGGATAATTATAGGAAATAATGACACATCTAATTATGTAAATGTGCCTAGTGTATTGAACAGACACAAAATTTATTTATCTGGTACGAAATTAAAATTAGATGGAACCGAAAATAAGACCTATTCTTCTAATGTTATAAATGGTTCATATAATTTGTGCATAGGAACGATAAATACTGGTAATGCGGTAGATGAAAGATATTTTGTAGGAAAAATATATTCATTTAAAATATGGGATAATGAAAATTTAGTTAGAGATTATATACCAGTTACTAATACTATAATTAATAAAGCTGGTTTATATGATAGTGTTGAAAAGAAATTTTATCCCAATTTGGGTTCAGGAAACTTTACAGCAGGATCTGCAAAAAACAATAATAATTAGTGTACTAAACGCTGTCGCGTGGTCGTAAATAGGTAAAATGAAAAATAATAAGGTGAAAACACTTGAAATTATAGATATTCCTCCTAAAAATTATATTATGTGAAGTGGTCACAAAATATAGTTTTAAGGGGGATTTTGTTATAGAAAAAAATAGTGTGGGCAATACAAACAAGATTAATTTATTTGGAAAATATTGACAAAAATACAAAAATATATTATAAATATATACAGTTAATTATAATTAACTTGTTTATATTCAAAATTTATTTCTTGGCAATTCGCCAAATTTTCAAAAAAATTAATGTAAAAATAAAATTAGAAAGAAGTGATGACTATAGGAAAGTTATTAAATCCAAAATTAGACTATGTTTTTAAAAGGATTTTTGGAAGTGTGGGAAATGAGAAAATCACCAAAAGTTTTTTAGAAGCTGTGACAAAAGAAAAAATTACAGATATAAAACTTGATTGTAATCCAATAACAGAAAAAGATTTATATGATGATAAACTAGGAATATTAGACATAAAAGCAAAACTAAATAATAATATTAATTGTAATATTGAATTACAATTAGTAGACAAGAAAAACATAGAAAAAAGATTATTATTTTATTGGAGTAAGATGTACACAAGTAGTATCAAAAAAGGAGAAGATTTTGATAAATTACAAAAAGGAATAGTGGTCTTAATATCTGATTATAATATAGATAATTTAAAAGAAAACAATAACTATATGACAAAATGGCAGATACGAGAAGAAAAAACTCCCGAATTAATATTGACAGATGTATTAGAAATATATATAATAGAGTTAAGAAAAGTAAGCAAAGACGAACAAGAAAATAATACATTAAAGGCTTGGCTTGAATTTATAAATAATCCAGAGGTGAAATCTAAAATGGGAGATAAAGAAGAATTGATAAAAGCAAGAGAAATATTAGAAGACATGAGTAAAACCAAAAGAGAAAGATATTTAGCAGAATTAAGAGAAAAATACATAATGGATAAACATGCAATACATGATGCTGGATATGATAAAGGACTACAACAGGGATTACAAGATGGATTACAACAAGGAAAAATTGAAATAGCAAAAAAACTAAAACAAAGAAAAATTGACATAGATATTATAATTGAAACAACAGGATTAACTAAAGAAGAAATAGAAAAATTATAATTAACATATTAATTTCAAAATTTGAATATAAACATAAAAATTTGCAATGCAATTTGTAACACGAATTGTATTGCTTTTTTTTATATTTTAGAGTATAATTTTGTAAGTGAAAAGGAGAGATTAGATGAAAGCGATAGAAATAAGAAATAAATATTTAAATTATTTTAAAAGTAAAGGACATAAGGTTATTCCATCAGCACCGTTGATACCAGAAAATGATCCATCTGTATTATTTACAACTGCTGGAATGCAACCATTAGTTCCATATCTTTTAGGAGAAAAACATCCAGAAGGGACAAGACTTACAGATTATCAAAAATGTGTAAGAACAAACGATATAGATGAAGTTGGAGATAATAGACACTTAACATATTTTGAAATGCTTGGTAACTGGTCTTTAGGAGATTATTTTAAAGAAGAATCAATAGCTATGAGTTATGAATTCTTAACTAAAGAATTAGGAATACCAAGTGAGAAATTATCTGTAACTGTATTTAAAGGTGATGAAGATTGCCCAAGAGATGAAGTCGCAGCTAACGCTTGGAAAAAAGCAGGGATATTAGAAGACCATATATATTATTATGGAAAAGATGATAACTGGTGGATAGCAGGAGAAGAAGGACCTTGTGGACCAGATACAGAAATGTTCTATGATACAGGAAAACCTGCATGTTCAGATAATTGCGAGCCATCATGTGACTGTGGTAAATATGTTGAAATTTGGAACAATGTATTTATGGAATATTTTAAAGATAAAAATGGATATTCAAAATTAAAACAAAAAAATGTAGATACTGGACTTGGTCTAGAAAGAATGGCAATGTTATTACAAGGAAAAGAAACACCTTTTGATACCGAACTTTTTGAACCTGTGATGAAAAAACTAGAAGGGTTACAAAAAGTAGATAGTATAGAAAGTAGAAGAATAGTTGCAGAACATTTGCGTTCTAGTATGATGATAATATCAGATGGAGGAAGACCAAGCAACTTAGATAGAGGATATGTTTTAAGAAGATTAATTAGAAGAATGATAAGACATATGAATAAATTACAAATAGAATTATCTGAATTAGGAACATTAGTAGATGTAAATATTAAAACTCTAAGTGAAATGTATCCAGAATTAGAAAAAAATAAAGAAATGATTAAATCTGTAATTATAGAAGAAAAAGATAAGTTTGTAAAAACTTTAGCTAATGGAGAAAGAGAATTTCAAAAAGAAATAAATAAATTAAATGGAAGTAAATTAATTTCAGGACAAGTTGTATTTAAATTATATGATACTTATGGATTTCCACCAGAAGTAACAAAAGAGCTAGCTGAAGAAAATGGATATGAGGTAGATTTAAAAGAATTTGAAGAATTGTTTAAAAAACATCAAGAAAAATCAAGAGCAGGTTCAGAAGCAAAATTTAAAGGAGGCCTAGCAGAACAAACTGAAGAAACAATTAAATATCATACAGCAACACACCTTTTAAATGCAGCATTAAAACAAGTAATTGGAAAAGATGCGCATCAAAGAGGATCAAACATAACAGTAGATAGGATGAGATTTGATTTTAACTGTGATCATAAATTAACAGACGAAGAAAAGAAACAAGTAGAAGATTTAGTAAATAAATGGATACAACAAGGGTTACCTGTTACTAAAGAAGAAATGAAAAAAGAAGATGCAATTAAATCAGGAGCAGAATGTATGTTTATTGAGAAATATCCAGATATAGTAACAGTATATACAATTGGAGATGTTTCAAAAGAATTATGTGGCGGACCTCATGTAAAAAATACAAGTGAACTTGGAAAATTTAAAATAAAAAAAGAAGAATCAAGTTCATCTGGAGTTAGAAGAATTAAAGCAGTATTAATAAATGATTAATTTTTAAAATAAGATATTTTTAGGAGGATTTAAATATGGATGATTGTTTATTTTGTAAAATTATAAAAGGAGAAATACCATCTCAAAAAGTATATGAAGATGATGAAATACTTGCATTTAAAGATATTAACCCTGCAGCACCTGTTCATATATTAGTAATACCTAAAAAACATATTGAGTCTATTGCAAAGATGGAAAAAGAAGATGAAGCCTTAGTTGGAAGAATATATACAGTTATTAATAAAATTGCAGAAGAACAAGGAGTAAAAGAAGATGGATTTAGAGTAATAGTAAACTGTGGTAAAAATGGTGGACAAGAAGTAATGCATTTACATTTTCATTTACTTGCGGGAACTAAATTAGGAGAAAAAATAGTTTAGGTCAAACCTATTCCATTTCGTGAATTTTTATGTTATAATTAAATAGAAGTAAGTTATACGGAGGTAAAAAATGTTTGAGAGTAAATATAGTAAATTATTAACAGTAATATTAGTAATAGTAATTCTTGGAATTGTTGGATTATTAGGATTTTTAGCTTATGACTATTTCCAAAATGCAATGATAACAAAAGATACATCAGATTTTGTTGACAATTTCCAAGGTGAAGTAGCAGATGGATCAGGAGATAACACTGGATCAGATAATGGTAGTGAAAGTGGAGAAGATCCATTTAATCAAATAAAAGATGCACAAACTACTTCTTCAAGTTCAAAAAGAAGAACTTATCAAGGGTTTGGAGTCCTTGGAACAATGGAAATTCCAGCAACTAACTTTAAATATCCAGTACTTGAAAAAGTAACTAAAAAATCAATAGAAACTGCAGTAGCTTTTCTATATGGTTCAGGCTTAAATCAACCAGGAAATACAGTTATTATAGGACATAATTACAGAAATGGATTATTTTTCTCTAATAATAAAAAATTAAATATAGGTGACAAAATATATATAACAGATAATGATGGAAAAAAATTAACATACACAATATATAATAAATTTGAAACAACACCAGAAGATACATCATTCTATCAAAGAGATACAGGAGGAAAGGCAGAAGTTACATTATCAACATGTACTGATGATAGTAAAGCAAGATTAATTATATGTGCAAAAACAGAATAAAATATGAATTATAGTAAAGGAATTTTCAAAAATTCCTTTATTTTTTTTTTAATATTGTATATAATAAGAAGGAAAAATTAAAGTAATTAAGGAGACTCAAGATGAACGAAAAACAAGCCAAAAAGAGAATAGAAGAATTAAGAAAAGAAGTAGAATATCATGCAAAAAAATATTATGATGAAGATAACCCAGAAATATCAGATTTTGAGTATGATATGTTAATGGTAGAATTACGTAATTTAGAAAAAGAATATCCACAGTTTCAGTCAAAGGAGTCATTAACACAAAAAGTTGGAGGACATGTTAAAGAAGGATTTAAAAAAGTAACACATGAAGTACCACTTCAAAGTTTACAAGATGTATTTAGCATAGAAGAAGTAGTTGACTATGTAAATAAAATAAATGAAAAAGCAAAAGAAAATGGAATTGAAAACAATAAATATGTAGTAGAAACTAAAATAGATGGACTCTCTGCGGCGATTGAATACAAAAATGGGAAATTTGTAAGAGGTGCAACAAGAGGAAATGGACTGGTTGGCGAAGATGTAACAGAAAATATAAAAACAATAAAAACAATACCAATGGAACTAAAAGAAAAAATTGATATAACTGTTAGAGGTGAAATCTTTATATCTAAAAATGATTTTGAAAAAATGAACCAAGAAAGAGAAGAAAATGAAGAAGAACTTTTTGCAAATGCAAGAAATGCAGCAGCAGGGTCACTTAGACAATTAGATAGTAAAATAACTGCAAAAAGACCATTAGACATATATATATTTAATGTTCAAAAAATAGAAGGAAAACAATTTAATTCTCATTTTGAAGAATTAGAATATTTAGATAAGTTAGGATTTAATGTAAATCCAGTACGTATTCCTTGTAAAGATATAAAAGAAATAAAAAAAGCAATTGAAAAAATAGGGAATGACAGAGAAAAATTAACATTTGGAATAGATGGAGCTGTTGTAAAAGTAGATGAATTAGATTTTAGAGAAATCTTAGGAACTACAGCTAAAACTCCTAGATGGGCAATTGCATATAAATATCCACCAGAGAAAAAAGAAACAAAATTAAAAGATATAATTTGCCAAGTAGGAAGAACAGGAGTCATTACTCCTATGGCAATATTAGAACCTGTAAAAGTAGCTGGTTCAACAATCTCAAAAACCACACTTCATAATGAGGATTTTATAAAACAAAAAGAATTAAAAATAGGCGATACTGTTGTAATTCAAAAAGCCGGAGATGTTATTCCTGAAATTGTAGGAGTAAATAAAGAAAAAAGAACAGGCGAAGAAAAAGATTTTGAAATGCCAAAGAAGTGTCCAGTATGTGGTGCAGAGACATTAAGAATAGAAGGAGAAGCGGCTGTTAGGTGTACAGGAATAGAATGTCCAGCAAAATTATTTAGAAATTTAGTACATTTTGTATCAAGAGAAGCGATGAATATAGATGGACTTGGAGAAAGTATAATAGGACAACTATTAGAAAGAAAACTAATAGAAAATATTGCAGATATATATACACTAGAATTTGATGATGTAGCTTCTTTAAAAAAGAATGGTAAAAAATTTGCACAAAACTTAATTGATAGTATAAATAGAAGTAAAGAAAATGATTTATATAGATTAATTACAGCCTTAGGAATAAGACATGTTGGAACAAAAGCTTCAAAAATATTAGCAAGAAAATATAAAAATATAGACAATTTAATGCAAGCAACATCAGAAGAACTCAGTATGATAGACGATATTGGACCAATAGTAGCAGACAGCATTAGAGAATTTTTTTTACAAGACCAAACAATTGACCTAATAAAAAGATTAAAAGAATCAGGAGTTAATACTAAAAATTTAGAAGAAGAAAGCGAAGATAAAAGATTCGAAGGAAAAATATTTGTATTAACAGGAAGTTTAGAAAAATATACAAGACAAGAAGCATCAGACATAATAGAAAAACTAGGTGGAAAAACATCAAGTACAGTATCTAAAAAAACAAATTATGTATTAGCAGGAGAAGAAGCAGGAAGTAAACTTACAAAAGCACAAAATTTAGGAATAGAAATAATAACAGAAGAACAATTTAATGAAATGATACAATAGGGACAGGCACTATTTGTTTCATTTTTGTCAAAAAATGTCGAATATTAAATACTATAATGGAGGAATTATATGGAAGATTATACATTTGAAAAAATGTGGGTAGACTTAAGAGATGGATATCAAATTTATTATACTTATGTAGGAAATAGATATGTGTTATTTAAAACAGCAGAAAATTGCTATACACAAAAATTGTTATCGAATAGCAAAAAAAATCCACAACCTAGAATGTTAATGTTAACATTGAAAAGAGTAAGAGAAATGTTTCCAAATATGGAAGATATAGAATATAAAATAGGAGATTTTTAAAATAAAATGACTACAAAAGAATTAATAAAAAGTGAAATAGAAGATTATGCAAAATTTGATATAATCAGATATTCTCAGGTATGGGAAGATGCGGAAATATTAATAGATGCATTAGAAATAAACAATACAGATAATATATTATCTATTGCATCTGCTGGAGAAAATGCTATTTCAATGCTAATAAAAAATCCAAATAAAGTATATGCTATAGATTTAAATATCAATCAAATAGCGTGTACAGAACTAAAAAAAACAGCATATAAATATTTAAATTATGAAGAATGTATGAAATTTATAGGTGTTTTTGAAAGTGAAGAAAGATTAAAGACATACGAAATTTTAAAACATGAATTAACAGAAAAAACAAGGGAATATTTAGATAATAATATAGAGATTATAAATAAAGGAATAATAAATACTGGGAAATTTGAAAATTATTTTAACATATTTGGCAAAAAAATTTTACCTATGATACATAGTAAGAAAATAATACAAGAGTTGCTTACAAAAAAGACAAAAGAACAAAGAATAGAATTTTACAATAAAAAATGGAATAATTTGAGATGGCAATTATTATTTAGAATTTTTTTCTCAAGAGCGGTTATGGGAAAATTAGGAAGAGATAAAGCTTTTTTTAGATATGTTAATGTAAATGTAGCAGAACATATATTAGAAAGGACAAAATATGCACTAACAGAATTAGACACTTCAAAAAACTCATATTTATATTACATTATTAATGGAAAGTATGAAAAAGTATTGCCAGTAGCATATAGAAAAGAAAATTTTGAGATAATAAAATCAAATATTGATAAATTAATATTATTATCAGAATCTGTAGAAACCTTCATAGATAGAGATGATATAGATTTTATAAATAAATATAATTTAAGCGATATTTTTGAATATATGGATGATAAGCAGATGTGTAAGATTTTTGAGAAAATTTTTACAAAATCATCAAGTGGTACAAAAATTGTATATTGGAATATGCTAGCAGACAAAAGAGGATCAAAATATTTTGAAAACTTAACATATGAAAAAGAGAAATCAGAAAAACTACTAAAAAAAGATAAGGCCTTTTTCTATAGTAAATTTATTTTAGAGGAGATAAAATAATAATGAATATAGAATGGAAAAGTATATTATTTGTTTCAATTACACTAATTATCACACTCATATTAATAAAAATAATAGATAAAAAATTAAAATTAAATGGAGAAATAAAAAGAAAAATATTTCATGTTTCAATGGGATTAATAATGCTAACATTTCCATATATATTTACTTCAGTATTATCGGTTGGAATACTTGGCATAATAGCAATCTGCTTTTTATATTTTTTAAGAAATACTAAGTTAAAAGACATTTTAGGCACAGCCCTGTATAGTGTTGAAAGAGAGTCAATGGGTGAAATATTTTTTGCAATATCTGTATTTTTAATATTTTATTTATCAAAAGGAAATAAAATATTATACAGTATTCCAATTTTAATATTAACTTTTGCAGATACAGCAGCTGCTCTTATAGGGAAAAATTATGGTAAAAAGAATTTAGCAGAATTAAATGAAGATTCTAAAAGCCTAGAAGGAAGTTTTATGTTTTTTATGGTTGCATTTATGGCAACTTTAGTACCATTATTATTACATACTCAAGTTGGAAGAGAAGAGTGCTTAATTATTTCAACAATTGTAGGGTTTAATGTTGCATTAATTGAAATGATATCACATACGGGAAATGATAATTTATTAATACCATTAACTACATTTGCACTTGTTGCAACACATATTGGATTGGAAGTAGACTATTTAAGAAGAAATTTACTTATTTTAGGGATAATATTTATACTTGTAACAATAGCAAATAGAGTAAAAGCTTGGAGTAAGTTAGCATTAGTCGAAATCTTAGTTACAGGATATTTGACAATAACTTTATATGGTACATATGCTATAGTACCACCATTATTACTACTTTTAACAGTTATGAGATTTCCAAAAATAAGAGAAAATGAAAAGAATAATTTATATGATGCTAGAATTATAGAAACTAATATAATAATAGGAATTGCTATTTGCGGGATTGTTGCAATAACAGGATGGAATAAAGAATTCTTTATGATATATGCAACATGTTATACAATGCATTTAGTTGTAAATACATTTGTAAGATTAAAATATTATCTAAATAAATCTGAATCTGATAGTATTTTAATAGCAATAAGTAAAGGAATTGCATTTGTATTTATTCCTAGTTTGATTGTACAAAAAATAGTATTTAATGAATTTATACAAATTAATATGTTAATATTAATGATACTTGCAGTTGTTTTAAGTGCCTTATTTATATGTATTAAAAAGAAAAAAACAGATGTAGAAGAGATATCTATACATAATGGTTATATACATACAAAAATTGTATTTATATTAACAACAATTATAAGTGCAGTTCAGTTTTTGCAGTTGGTATAAAAAATTATAAAGTTAAGAATAGGATAAAAAAATGGAATTTAAAGTAATAAATAAAAACGAAGATATACGAATAATTTTAATTAAAGATAACCAGGAAGTTGCAAAAGCAACATGTTATTTTAAGGGAACACCAAAAGTTAATGGTGAAAACATTGGCTGTATAGGAGACCTTGAAATAAAGAGTGTAGAGTTTGGAAATATTATATTAAAAAAATGTGAAGAAATTTTAAAAGAAAAAAATTTAAAGTTTATAGTTGCACCAATGAACAGAAATACATGGAATAAATACAGAACTTTAAAATATACAAATGGAGATAGCATATTTTTATTAGAAAATGTAAATTCAATTGAGTATAATAAAATTTTATTAGATTCGGGATATAAAGAGTTATATACATACACATCAAACAAAGGTCTAATAGAAGATGCATATACATCAGAAACGTTAGAATATGCTGAAAAAAATTTAGAACAAGAAAATATTACGATAAGAAAGTTTAAAAAAGGTAATTATTTAGAAGATTTAAAGAAAATATATAATATTTCTAAAATTAGTTTTTCAAAAAATCCACTTTATACTGAAATTGATGAAAAAAGTTTTCTAAAACAATATGAAAAATATATAGAGATGGTTGATGATGAATTAATATTGATAGCAGAAAAAGACGAGAAAGAAATAGGCTTTGTATTTTGTATACCTGATTATAATGAACCAAAAGAAGGTAAAAAATTAGAAACACTTATTTTAAAAACAATAGCAGTTCTTCCAGAATATCAAGAATTAGCAATAGGAAATATCTTATTAAATAAAATATCCCAAATAGCAAAAAAGAAAGGTTTTAAAAAGTGGATTTTTGCATTTATGTATAGTAATAATACTTCTCAAAAAATGGCAAAAAGAAATAAAGCACAAATAATGAGAGAATATGCAATATATGGGAAGGAAATCTAAAAATGAATTTAGCAGATAATTTATTAAAAAATTATAATGAAAAGCCTAATAAAATATGTTTAATTCAAAATGACAGAAAAATTACATATAAAGAATTGTACATGGAAGTATCTAAATTTAAAAAATATCTAGAAGAAAAAGGTGTAACTAAAAATAGTAAAATTCTTATTTTAGTTCCAATGTCAATTGATTTGTATATTACATTACTTTCGTTATGGTCTATAGGTGCAACTTGTTGCTTTATGGATGCAGGATTTATAAAATCAGGAATTATAAAAAACGAGTTTTTAGAAATTGATGGAATAATTGGAATTTCTAAATATTTATTGTATGCAAATATAAATAAAAATTTAAATGGATTAAGTATAAAAATAAATACAAATGTAATTAAAAATTTAACATTAAAAAAAGAATTAAAAGTTGAAAAACTAGAGAGTGAAACACCTGCTATTTTAACATATACAAGTGGAACTACAGGTATTCCTAAAATAGCTGCAAGAACACATGAATTTTTACAGAATCAAGGAGAAATATTAGAAAAATATTTAGACTATGAAGATGATGATATCGAATTATCAACAATTCCAATATTTACATTATCAAATATAAATGTAGGAATTACCACTGTAATTGCCAAAGCTAACTATTCTAATTTAGGAAATTCAAATCCTAAAAAATTAATTAAACAATTAGAAAATAATAATATAAATAGATTGATGGCATCACCTGGCTTTTTAAATGTAATTATAAAATATTGCATTGATAATAACATTAAACTAAGCAATATAAAAAAAATATTTACTGGTGGAGGAGCAGTTTTTATAGACCTTATAAAAGAGTTGGAATTTATATGTCCAAATGCTAAAATAGTTACATTGTATGGATCTACAGAAGCAGAACCAATAGCAAAACTTAATATAAATCAAATTACAAAAGAAGATATAAGGTGTATACAAAATGGAAATGGAATTTTAGCGGGAGATATAATTGGTGTAGATGATTGTAAAACAATACAAACAAAACAAAAAAAATTAGGAAAACTAAGTCAATCTGACTTTGAAAAAATACAGACAAATAATATAGGAGAAATTGTTGTTACTGGAAAAAACGTATTAAAAGGATATGTAAATGGTATAGGAGATAAAGAAAATAAATTTTTAGTTGATAATGATATATACCATAGAACAGGTGATTTAGGATTAATTGATGAAAAAGGAAGATTGTGGTTAAGAGGTAGAGTAAAAGAACCGTTTTTTAATATAGAAGCAGCTTTACACTCAAAATTAAAAATTGGAAAAACAGCTGTATTAAAAAACAATGATAAAATAATATTAGTAGTAGAAAGAGATAATAAAGTTCAAGAAAAAGATATTAAAAATGCAATTAAATTTGAAAATATTAATGAAATAAAATATGTAAGAAAAATACCAGTAGATAAAAGACATAGTACAAAAGTAGATTATAATAAATTAAAGAAAATATTAAAAATAAAATAAAAAAGGAAGAGAAAAAATATGACATTTTTAAAAAAGTGGTATATTTATCAAAAAGAAAGATTTCCAGTATTAATATATGGAATATATATTTTAGCAATTGTAATAGGAACTTTTGTGATTTGTAATATAACTAGTTTTAATGCAGAAAGAAAAATTTTAATGAATAATCCTTATTCATATTTAATGGGAGCTCCTACTTCGCATATTATACCGTGGATAAAAATTATTCCTATGTATATTGTTGCATTTTTACAATTTTTAATGATTAGAATTATAGATGAATTCAAAGACTATGAAGAAGATTGTAAATATAGACCATATAGACCTGTACCAAGAGGATTGATTACATTAAAAGAATTAAAAATATTGTTTATTATATGCGTTATATTACAATTTGGAATTACATTGTTTGTAGAGCCAGTATCTGTTATGTATTTAATTGGCGTATGGATATTTTTTGCTTTAATGAGCAAAAGCTTTTTTATAAAAAAATTTTTAGATAAGCATATATTGATAGAATTAATATTAGATGAATTGTTAATGCCAATTTTAGTAGTTTTTTTATCAAGATTTATAACATATGTGAATCCTACAAGTAGTTTTTATTCATATATAAACATCGGTGATATATTACCTTTTATAATTATGACATATATTATTTCTTGTATAGTTGAAATAGCTAGAAAAGTAAGATGCAAAGAAAATGAAGAAAAAGGTGTAAAAACTTACACAGCTGTATTAGGAATAAATAAGACAATTTTTATATTATTCATGTTAGAAACAATTGTAATGATATTACAATTAATTATATTAGGAAAACAATATCTATTACTTATACTTAGTAGTTATGTTATAGTTAATATAATTAACTGGTTGTTTGTAATGAAGAAAAATAAATTATTTGCAAAATTAACAGAAATCTCTGCTAATTTATATATTTTGATTGCATATTTTAGTTTATTATTGTTGTTATAGGGAGAACAAAAGAAATGAATTTTATATTAGAAAAAGAAAGTAAAAATTATGACTTAATGGGTGGAAAAGCAACAGCGTTATCAAAATTAGGACAAGCAATAGATAATATACCAGATTGGTTTGTTGTTTCATACAAGGGATTTGATATTGATAAAAAAGAAATATTATATGAAGCAAAAAAAGAAATAGAAGAAAGATTAAAGGATTTTAATGAGAATGAATGTTTTGCAGTAAGGTCATCTGCAGGAAATGAGGACTCTACAGATAATTCTTTTGCAGGACAATTTGAAACATTTTTGTATGTAAAAAAATCTGATGTGCTTCGGGAAAATATTAGAGGTTTATTTATCAGCATATTCAGATAGAGTTGAAACATATAGAAAAGAAAATAATATAAAAGAAATAACAATTCCTTCAGTAATTGTACAAAAAATGATCAATTCTGAATTTTCTGGTGTAGCATTTGGAGCAAACCCTGTAAATTCAAATATAAAAGAAATTGTGATATCTGCTGTGTATGGATTGGGAAGCGGATTAGTTGATGGGATTGCAAATGCAGATATATATTTAGTAAAAAATAAAGAAATAGAAAAAAATATTGTAAAAAAAGACTTTTTACATAAATTAGAAGAAGGCAAAGTAGTACAAAAAGAAGTTGATAAAAAAATAATCAATAAACAAATATTAGATGATAAAAAAATTTTAGAAGTAAAAGATTTAGTAAAAAAAGCAAATGAGTTTTTTGGAAGATATCAAGATATAGAATGGGCTTATGAAGATGAGAAATTATATTTATTACAATCAAGACCTATAACAACATTAGGAAACAATAAAGATGGAAAAATAAATATATTTGATAATAGTAATATAGTAGAAAGTTATGGAGGAATAACAACACCTTTAACATTTTCTTTTATAAGAATGGTATATGAGAATGTATATATAGAACTTTGTAAAATATTTAAAGTTAAACAAGAAAAAATTGAAATGAATTCAAATATGTTCAAAAATATGTTAGCACTTATAGATGGAAGAGTTTATTACAATTTATATGGATGGTATGGATTATTATCAATGTTTCCTGGAATCGGAAAAAATAAGAAATTTATGGAACAAATGATGGGAGTAAAAGAATCTTTGCCAGATGATTTATTTCCTGTACCTGAATCGACATTTAAGGATAAATTAGAATTAGCAAATACTGGAATGGGATTATTAAAAGGATTTTTCAAAATTCGAAAAATGACAGATAAATTTTATAAAAGATTAAATGAAGCCTTAGAATATAAAGATATTGAGAATATGGACTTATATGAATTACATGATTATTATTACGAATTGGAAAATAAATTATTACACAAATGGGATGCACCATTAGTTAATGATTTTTTAGCAATGATATTTTATGGTAATTTAAAACAAAAATGTAAAGCATTATTTAAAGAAGAGGGAGATTTAATTCATAATGATTTACTTTGTAATGAAGGTGGAATCATAAGTAGTGAACCTGCAAAAAGAATCAAAAAAATGGCTAAAATTGTTGCAGAAGATGAGGAGTTATTAAATTTGCTTACAAATGAAGATGTTTTATACATAAAAAAACAATTACCTAAATATAAAGAGTTTAACCAAATGCTAAATGAGTATTTAGATAAATTTTCGGATAGATGTCTGCAAGAATTGAAATTAGAAACATTAACGTTAAAAGATAATCCATCTAGTTTATATAGTTCTATTGCTACATTTGCAAAAAGGATTAAAAACAATCCGATAGAAGAAATTGATGAAAGAAAAAATAGAATTGAAGCAGAAAAAAAGGTTAAGAAAAAATTAAGATTTAAACCAATAGAAAAAGCTGAATTTGATTTTATATTACGTCAAGCAAGATTCACTGTAAAAAACAGAGAAAACTTAAGATTTGAAAGAACTAGACTTTTTGGTAGAGTAAGAGAACTATTTTTAAGAATAGGATATATATTAACATCAATGAACATTATAAATGAAAAAAGAGATATATTTTATTTAGAAGTTAATGAAATTTTATATTATATTGATGGAAAGTCAACTACAAATAATTTAAAAGAATTAATAGATATTAGAAAAAAACAGTATTTAAAATATAAGGATATGACACCAGATGAAAGATTTTATTCTTATGGAGCGGTAAACATTGGAAATGAATTTAAAAAAGAGAAAAATATTAATAAAGAAAAAGAAGCTATACTTGAATTAAAAGGAATAGGAGCGTCACCTGGAATTGCAAGAGGAAAAGTAAGAATAATAAAAAATCCGTCTAATGCAAAACTTGAACAAGGTGAAATTTTAGTTGCAGAATTTACTGATCCAGGATGGATAATGTTATTTCCAGCAGCAAGTGGGATTTTAGTAGAAAGAGGAAGCCTATTATCACATTCTGCAATAGTCTCAAGAGAACTAGGAATTCCTGCAGTAGTTGGAATAACGGGATTAATCGACAACCTTAATGATGGAGATATAGTTGAATTAAATGGGACAACAGGTGAAATAAGAAAAATATAAAAGAATCAAAACTGGAGGAAATATAAATGAGCTCAGAACTTAAAGTTAGAAATTTAAAACATTTATTAGAAAAAACAACCTTTGAACATAAAAATAATATTTTATATAATTTAGAAGAAAGAAAAATTACGTATAATGATTTTTATGAAAAAGTAGTTGCTTTAAAAAACTCATTGATAAATATAGGACTAAAAGATAAAAAAATAGCTATAATTTCTGAAAATAGATATGAATGGGAAGTAACTTTTTTTGCAGTAACAACAGGTGTTGGAATATTAGTACCAATTGATAGAACTTGGTCAAAAGATGAAATTGAAAATGTTATTAATATTGCAGAAGTAGAAGCAATATTTTGTTCAAAAAAATATGAAGAAATATTATATGAAATAAAAGAAACAAATGTGTATTTAAAATATATTCTTTCATTTGATTCTGAAAATGAAAAATCTTTTAATTATTTAACAAAAACAGGAAAAGATGATATTGAAACACAAAAAAATGAATTAATATATAATAATATAGATAAAGAAGAAATATGTTTAATATTATTTACTTCAGGAACAACATTTAATCCAAAGGCGGTAATGTTATCACATAATAATATTTGTTCTAATATAATTAATGTTTCAAAAATATTTGAAATAGATGAAAAAGATATAGTTTTATCGGTTTTGCCAATGAACCATGTATTTGAAGGAGTTTTTGGCTTTTTGATGTCATTTTATAAAGGAACTGAAAGGATTTTTTGTAATAAAATTGATGAGATAATAGAATTTATACATAAATATAAAATAACATTTATGTGTGGTGTTCCAGCGATTTATGAATATCTATATAGAAGGAGAGAAGAATTAGAGTTAGAAAAAGAACACATAAATATGTTTATGTGCGGAGGAGCTAAATTAGATCCGGAGATGGTATCAAAATATAAAGAAATTGGAATAAATTTAATACAGGGATATGGTTTAACTGAATGCTCTCCAATTGTCAGTATAGAAAACAAAAAATACAATAGAAAAGGTTCAGTAGGAAAAATAATTCCCAATACAGAGATACAGTTAAAAGATATAGACAAAGATGGAATAGGAGAATTATTAGTAAAAGGAGAAAATGTAACAAAAGGCTATTTTAAAAATGTAGAAGAAACAAAAAAGAATATTCAAAATGAATGGCTACAAACAGGGGATTTAGTAAAAATAGATGAAGATGGTTTTGTTTATATATGTGGAAGAACTAAAAATATAATAGTGTTACAGAATGGAAAGAAGATATTTCCTGAAGAAATCGAAAATTTATTAAATGAAATAAAAGGAATAAAAGAATCGTTTGTATTTGGTTATAATAATAAAATATATGCAAAAATAGTATATGATTCAAAAGATTTTATAAATTTAAGTGAAGAGGAAATATATAAGATAATAAAAAATGAAGTAAAAAGAATAAATGAATCATTAGCAGAATATAAAAAAATCTATAATTTTATTATAAGCAATGAGAGGCTAGAAAAAACCTCTATAGGAAAAATAAAAAGAAATTTAGAATTAGAAAAAATCAATAGTAATTTTAAAAAAACAGATGAGAAGTTAAAAAATAAAAAAGGGAAAAATATTGAAAAAATAAGACAAATATTTACTTCAACATTAGATAATAATGAGATAGAATTAGATATGGATATAAATGAATTAGGAGCAGACTCATTAGATAAAGTTGAAATTTTCTTAAAAGTAGAAAAAGAGTTTAATATAAAACTAGATACTGAACAAAAAAGGACTATAAAGTCTATACATGATGTTTTAAATCTTTTATAAAAATAAAAAATGAGTTAAAAGTAATAGTATTTATTGTAAAATTGTAAATTTGTGTTATAATAGTTTCGAAGTATATTTTTAAGGAGTATAGTTAGAAAAATAATTGCGTTTTGGCGGTGTTAAACTACATTCGAAAATCCACCACTGCTAACTGACGCTGTAACAGGCAAAGCCTTAACAGCCTCAGTTTGCGACATGCAAATAGCACGCCTCGGATTTTTCTCATTTGTTTGCCTAGCCAAAAGCACAATTCTTTCCCTAACTAGTTTATGCCTTTAGGAAGGAATATTATATAAAAATGGCTACAATAATTGATGGAAAAATTCTGGCGAAAAAAATAAGACAAGAGTTAAAACAAGAATGTTATGAATTAAAAAATAATGGTATTAATCCAAAACTTGCTGTAATTATGGTTGGAGATGATCCGGCTTCTAAAGTATATGTTAGAAATAAAAGTAGAGCATGTGAAGAGGTAGGAATAGAGTACGAAGAATTTATATTAAAAGATGAAACAACACAAGAAAAACTAATAGAATTAATAAAAAAATTAAATAATGATAAAACAACAAATGGAATTCTTTTACAAAGTCCAATACCAAAACATCTAAACATAAACGAAGCTTTTAAAGCAATAACATATATGAAGGATGTAGATGGATTTACTCCATCTAGTGTAGGAAAATTATGTATTGGTGAGGATACGTTTGTTTCATGTACACCTTATGGCGTTATGAAAATGTTTGAAGAATATAATATAGATTTGACAGGAAAAGATGTTGTTATTTTAGGGAGAAGTAATATTGTTGGAAAACCATTAATACAATGTTGCCTTCAAAAAAATGCAACAGTAACAGTATGCCATTCAAAAACAAAAAATCTAGCAGAACATACTAAAAGAGCTGATGTTGTAATATCTGCAATTGGACAATCAAAATTTGTTAAAGCTGATATGGTAAAAGATGGAGCTGTTGTAATTGATGTTGGAATAAATAGAGGAAAAGACGGAAAGTTAACAGGTGATGTTGATTTTGAAAATGTAGAAAAAAAAGCAAGTTATATAACTCCAGTACCAGGAGGGGTTGGACCTATGACAATAGCAATGCTTATGAATAATGTGATTAAGGCTGCAAAAGAACAAAGTAAAGAAAAATCAAGTTTGTAAATTTATAAAAAAGAAATAATTAAATATAGGGGCGTTATTAGTTTTATTAATAATGTCCTTATTTATATTGTAAAAAAATTAAGGGAGGAAGTTAAAATAGAAAATTTAGAAAATAAAAAATATTGGATATGGTTTTCATTAATTAAAAATCTAGGAGCAAGAAGAAAATTAAAATTATTAAAAATTTATAAAGATCCAGAAATAATATATAATTTAAAAAAGAATGAACTTTTAAAGATAGAAGGTATAGGAGAAAAAATTGCTCAAAATATTCTTGATGGAAATATTAAAAGAAATATTAATAAACATATTGCGTATATGGAAAAAAATGATATTGATATTATTTCTATAACCGAAGAAAAATACCCAGAAATTTTAAAAGAAATATATGACCCGCCAATTAGTTTATATATAAAAGGAAATACAGAAATATTAAACAATAAATCTATCGCAATTGTAGGGTGTAGAGATGCAACAGAATACGGAAAGAAAGCAGCTAAATATTTTT
>Ga0326514_10000630_pt1 | contig 23794 bp, 38 predicted proteins | sample 3_2548_0518_D_FD_203653 | JGI IMG/M metagenome (GOLD analysis project Ga0326514, IMG submission 203653) | Bovine rumen microbial communities from UC Davis, California, United States - 3_2548_0518 | ecosystem: Host-associated > Mammals > Digestive system > Stomach > Rumen | place: USA... | reverse complement strand
TGATATAACGCAGATAGGCAAGTTTCTTGTATCAAAGGCAAAGAAGTATCAGGTGATAACTTTTCCTGCGCAGACCGTGGCTAACCCCGAAGTGTTTGATATACCTGCTTCATGGACGGTAACAGCCGTGGAAGTTGAAAATGAGCTTTCGGGAGCGTGGGAAGACGCTATATCACAGTTCACGGTTACTGATATAACACATCAAAGTCTTGCAGGAGATGATGTAGCATACAAGAGATATACATTCAATCTTGGATATCCAACAGGAGCTAGGAACATACGAGTTAAATGGAATTAAGGGGGAAGTAAAAATGGCAAGGTCGAAAGGTACAAACAATTTCTCAGGATCGCTTGAAGTCAATGCAGGCGCGCCTCTTGATGCAAGGCTTGTTGTAGATACTCAAACTGATCTGACAGCGTTAGACAGTTATCCCTATCATTATGTGGGAATGACAGTAGCCGTAAAGGATACAGGGAAGTTGTTTATGCTTATAGGGAGCGATCCTATGGTAAGTTCCAATTGGAAGGAAATTGGTGCAGGTGCTATAGACACGACAGTATACAAGCCATCAGGAACAATCGTATTTGAAGATCTTCCCACCTTATCAGCATCTGTTATTGGAAATGTGTATAATATAGCAAATAATTTTACAACTACATCTGACTTTGTCGAGGGTGAAGGACATACCTATTCTGCTGGATCAAATGTGGTATGTGTAGACATAGGAACGGCACAAACACCAATTTATAAATATGATGTTCTTTCAGGTATAATCGACTTATCTGAGTATCAAAAGATTCTGCAAGTCACAGAGCTTCCGATTGCAACTGCATTAAATGTCGGCACAATATATCAGTATGTTGGAACTACACAAGGTGGGGTTGTAAATGGACATTTTTATCAGGCATATCTTGATGATACATCAGGGGTGATTTCATATGGGTGGAAAGAAAAGGATCTTCTTACCTTTGATAGTCAGCTTACATCGGAATCAGAGAACGCCCCTAAAACGAGTGTTGTAAAAGCAGCAATTGATAAAAAAGAAGATATCTTTCGTGTGAGCGTATTACCCACTCCTTCAGAAGAAGAACTTGGCAACATCTATATGTATGTAGGATCAACAACGTCTTCATACACCAATGGCTATTTCTATGAGTGCGTAGAATCATCCGAAACAGCGGGAACATATCTTTGGACGCAGAAACACGTTGATGATAGCGTACCGAGTGGCGGCACAACAGGGCAAGTGCTTCAAAAGGCAAGCGATGCCGATGGTGATGTGGAATGGGGAGACATTGATATTGGCAACATTCCCATCATGCAAGGGGCAACTATATACGCAGATGGTGAATCAGGTTTTGCACCGAAGCCATTTATAGACGATAGAAACAAAGCACTATTTGGAGATGGACATTATCACGAGATATATAGTGCAAATCAAGGTAGCACAATAATAGTAAAGGTAGATAGTAGTGCCGTATCTTGTAAAGGTAGAACTTGTACTCTTACAGATGGTCGTACTACTCTCACGGCTACTATAGACGCAACATCCGGCGAAGCAGTATTCTCAAACGTACAGCTCTTTGGTGGAGTTACAGTAACAGCAACAGACGCAGACGATAATGAAGCATATGGGATAGGAAATGTAACCTACTTCGGACAGTATATCATCATGTTGTCAATGAATGTAGCGGTTATAAATCTTACAACTACAGATAGTGACTTGTTTGGGCAAACTTTGGAAGTCTATAAGAACGGAGAACAGATAGGAAGTTCAGCGTTTAATATACTCGGTCAAGCAAGAGTAATTGTAAATGAAATCGCTGAATATGTTATGAAAGCAAAAGTGGGTAACAGATTTGCGAAGAAAACAATAGTTGTAGATTTGTTAGGTAAAACATATACAGATACAATAGAGTTGACCACATTATTTGCTGTACATTATTCAGAAAGCAATTCTAACCCCGACTCATGTGATTATCCTGCTGGATATAGTAATAGTGAATTTACAGATCCGTTCTATGTAGATTTTACAACGGGTAAACCTCATTGGGGAGATTGGGCGAGTCCACTTGCCAAATTCCTTATACCGAAGTCTTGTATGTTAAAGACAGATGGTACTGTTGATTATTATCTTGACGAAGATAACAATAAGCTGAAACTTGATGGAACAGCTTCTGATAATGGTAACTTGTCTTATGGTGGTAATGCCATGATGGAATGGGGACAAGAGGGTAAGCGTATATATTGGACGCTTATTCCCGATTCAAATGGTACAGGATGGACTTGGGTAGTAGGCGACGGAGAATATGATGGTTTGCTTCATCCATGGAATCATATAGCCTATGATGGGTCAATAAATTATCATTTTTATTTACCTAAGTATAAGAACAGTTATGTATCAAATGGTAAAGCCCGTTCAATGACAGGCTATCAACCGTCAGCAAGTGCTACAAGACAAAATGAGAGAACTTATGCAAGAGCAAATAATGCCACATCAGATGTTATATGGGATGTATTCCCGTATGCAGATTGGTTCTTCTTAGATATGATGTGTGTATTGTTTAGTAGGTCACTTGCCACACAGTTAAAGTTTGGTAGAGGATTTGTGGATTATTCTTGGAATAATAAAAACGATGCCAAAGTATCAGGCGGTATGGATGCTAAAGGTCTGTTTTATGGAGATTCAAATGGTGGTACATCAGGTCTTGGTGTAAAAGTATTCGGTACTGAACATCCATGGGGTAACGGATGGACAGGAATTACAGGTCTTATAAATGCAAGTGGTACTGTAAAAGCAAAACTATGTTATGGCAAAGCAGACGGAACTACAGTAGATGATTATAACTTTAATGGAAGTGGTTATATGCCACAAGGTACTATCGGTGGTACATCAGGTGGCTATACCAAGAACATGAATATAACATCTATGGGTCTTACCCCTAAGACTATAAGTGGTAGTGATTCTACTTACTATGGTGACGGAGCGTGGTTTAATAATAGTCAGACGAATTATGCGGTTGTTGGCGGTTGCTGGGATGGCACTTCTCGTTGTGGTGCGTTTTGCTGTTATCTGAATGGCACCGCTTCGCTTGCGGATGCTGGCTTTGGCTCGGCTTTGTCTTGTAAACCACTTGGAGAATCAGCGTAGCTGATTCGTGGGGGTGAATCATGAGCAAAGCGAATGAGAGGGGATCTCCCCTCATAACATGAAAAATAAAAAAATAATGTAACTATAAACATGTGGGGTTTTGTATCACGACGTGGGCTGTTTTTTGTTGGTATTCTCTGACGATTGTTGACGGTAACTGGAATAACACTTCTCTATGTGGTACGTTTTACTGTAATCTGAATAACACCACTTCGAATACGAATGCTAACATTGGCTCGGCTCAATCTTATCAAAGATTGGTTTTATATGAAACTAATATCTTAATGTGGTACATTATCCTCTCCCCTTGGAGAAAATTAAGTCGCAACAAGCATCTGTTAGTAATTGTTTATACAACGAAAATGGATGAGACGATAAGACAGAAAGGAAACAATGAAATCTTATAAACACTTGTATGAAAAGGCACAAATGGAAGAAGTACGGAGACTTGCCGTACATAGAGTTTGTCTAAAGAGAAAAAATTACAGACAATGTAGAAAATATACTGAAGACGAAGAAAAGACAGTAAAACTATCTGAAAATTGGCTTGAACATTATACAAACGATAAACATATACCAAAGATTATATATGATGGCGTGAAACGTAAGAAAAGAACAATTTTAGTACCAACTTTTAAAAAGAATATCAAGATATGACAAGAGAAAAGCAAAGGAGGCGTTGGCATGATAGAATACAAGAGAGTAGAAGGCTCACAAGAAGAAAAACCTCTTACGATAGATACCGCATCAAGCGATACAACGGTATATATTCGCAAGAACATTCAGAGAATAGAAAAGAAAGATGAACAGAGCGGAGATACTTACGAAATGTGGGAGTATGATGAAGCTCAATTAACAAAAGAACAGTATGTAGATTATCTTACGGAACAGTTACAGAAAACACAAAAGACCGTAGATTTCTTGCTTATGAACGGAGGTGTATGAGATGGCTGAATACTTAGCAGACAGAATAGCAAACGGTTATCTTGATTATAAGGAAGTTATTAAAAAATATCCGCAATACAAAGCAGAAATTGATGAAATACTTGGTATTGTGGGATAAACAGTATAAAAAATATCGGGGTAGAACTTAATCTACCCCGGTTTTTACTAAAATCACTTGTTGAGATTATCTTCGATCGCTTTAAGCCGATCATTGATTTCTCCAACACATTCAAGGTTGATACGCAACAAATCATAAAGCTGATATGCCATAGACATATCCATAGGCTTGTTTTTGTAGCGTTCATCCTCGATTCTTGATTGGATTTACTTTTCTTTTTGGTGTAAGTATAGCTTTCTCGAAATCCCATCCGAGAGCATTTATTCTATTATTTACTAATTTATAATCTACGTTCATTTCAAGACACCATCTATGAAGATTTTGAGTTTTACCATTATAGGTAAATAATCTGCAAAACTCTCTATTATTTGATTGTTCAGACATTGGTATCCATTTACAATTTTCAGAATTGTATCCTTTATCATTATCTAATCGCTCTATGGTTAAGTTATCCTGATAGCCATTATTCATCGCCCATTCATAAAATCTTTCAAACGATTCATCCCATTCATCGCATACTTTAATGCCTCTGCCTCCATATCTGTAATAATCCTTATCATTTTCATTATTACATCGTTTTCTCATACTCAACCATTCATGGTAAATCCGAGTTTTAGACATACCATGCGTTCTGTTGTAATGTCTATTTGTCTTGCATCCACAACTTTTCTTTCGCCCGTTTTTTAAGTGGTTTCCGACACTTCTTGTGATGTTACCGCAATCACAACGACATTTCCATATTACTTGTCCTTTTGTTGTTACTCCATCTCTACCAATAACTGTAAGATAATTGAATTTTTGACCTGTTAAATCTATATAATTACTGGGATGACGCATGACATTACCTCCTTTAATTATCAACTATATTTCTACTATAATTATATCATTATATTATGATATAGTCAATAATTTTGTATGGGGTAAAGCGTTACTTTTAGTAAGATGGATGAGATAGACAGATACTAAAATAGAGGGGCATTTAGCCCCTCTTATTAGTTATCCATCATATATAATTTACTTGTAACTTTTCCGTTTGTAAATGTTACATATATCCTGACATCAACATATTCTCTAATTCTGAAAAACCATTCATATTCGGTTTCTCTATCACCATCCCATTTATCGTCTGAAATCAACGCTGTAGGCTTATTTTTTAGTATCTTTTTAACACGTTCAAATGACATTCCCTTTTTGATTTTCTTATATCGTTTTTTAATAACTGATACTTTTACTCCTTTTATCTCTTTTGCAACAGAAATAGTAGTTGTTTCCATGCTATTAAACTGTATTGGAATTACAGGAATAATAAGCATAAAAATTATAGATAAAATAGCCATTCTTTTCTTCATAATAATACCTCCCTTAATTCGCTTGTTTTTTGTCCTTAAAATCCATTCTATTTTTTACCCTATAAAGTTATCGAGTAAACCGATAAAATGGAAATAAGGGGCAGTTTTGGACGTTTCGTGTGGCGCATATATAAGTAATTGATAATGTAAAAGGGTTATCTTCTTAAATGCTAAAGAAATCTAATGTTTCCTGTGGAACATCTGTGTGAATATTATTCTCTTTTTCATTATCTCTGTACCACCATTTGTTAGTATCAGGCTGTTTATGTTTGATGTTTACACTTATGTTGTATTTATGTCCTGTTATTCTTTCCATTTCCTTTGCCTTACAAAGAAATACTCCCGGTGACATAAACATAGCAAATCTATAATCACATTTGTTAAATTTGGTGTTAAAATATCTATCTATCATAACGATTAGATCATCAAAGCTAATATCCGTATATACAAAGTTTGGCTCAAAGATGTTATAAATAATAGTTGTTATGTAATCAGCGTTAAATCCCGGATGTACTTCCCCTTTGTTTTTATAATACATAATAGCAAATATGCGGATAAAGCCTATAAGTCTCATAAATATCTTTACATCAAGCCTTTTACCTTTAATACGTTTACCGATACCACCTATATTGTGGATGGCAGAAAAAGCCGACTTTAACAGAGGTATTTCATAGTTTTCAGGTGTAACAGGTTGGGAAAGATAGCTATTATATATATTTATATAATTATTATATATATAATTTCCCTTACTATTTTTATTAAATTTAGTTCCTACGGAGTTATTAGTATCTGAATAATTAGTATCTTTACAACTTATCTTTTCAGAATAATTAGAATTTATATTATTATTATATATAGCTTCCTCATTTTTGTCCGGCACTTCCCCACATTTGTCTGTAACAGAGATAGTACGCTTGCCATTTATGACTTCAACTGTAATATATCCATTTGCTATCAGGTTGCCGATAGAACGCTTGATAGTTTTCGTAGATACGCAACAAACCTTTGCCAGATGTTCATTAGACGCATAGCATTTACCGATCTTGTCATAGTTAAGGATAAATGAGAACACAATCTTATCTGTCGATGTGAGGTTTTCGTCAGCAATCACATCATCGAGCATCATAATAAAGTTTCCGTTCTGTTTCTCGCAGCTGATTGTCCTGTGATTATTCTTCTTATATGCAACTTTAATAAAGCCCATATTCTCTAACCGGGCGATAGTGCTTGTGATAGTATTTTCACATACGGAGCATCTTTCAGACAAATACCTATTAGAAGCTAAACAATGTTTTTCATTGTCAAGATCGAGGATTACGGAGTATATGATTTTCTCTGTCTGGGATAATTCCTGATTATCATTGATTGTATAGAAAAGTTTTGAAAACGACATAATTCACTCCCTTATCCGGCAGTTCTGTTTTGCCTATCCCTTACAATCAATAAAAAGCGAGGAGGAGCGGATGTAAGGGAGTCAACCGCTTTTTCGGGGATCAGCCTATCCTCGCTATGAGTTCTACAATTTCATAGTAACACATTAAAAATAAATGTCAAGGAAAATTCTGGCAAAAAAATAAAAATTCGCCACAATATACCATTATATAGCGTTTTTCAAGACTTGTATTGATATTTTTTTGTGGTAAAATAGCATAGCGATATATAAATTAAGGAGGAAAAAGGGAAATGTGGTATAAGCAAGAGATCATCAGGATGATCGAAAAAATCACAGATTGGCATTTTTTACGGATGATATACACCGTGACAAAGGCTTTATATGAAAAGACGGAGTAGGATAATTCCTACTCCGTTATTGCGTCTGTGAGTTTTTTTAGCGTTTCCCATATAGTTTTTCGTTGTTCTATCGGTAACTTGCAAAATGCCATAAAAGCTCTTTTCGTATATTCATCATTCAAGGAAACATCAACACACAACTTCATATATTCATCGTCTGTTTCAGCTTTCATTTCTCCCTCGCCAGTTCGCAACCAATTCTCATTGATGTCAAATTCCCGGCAAATCGCTTTTCTTAATTGTTCGCTAACAGCGTTTTTTCCATTTTCTACCATAGAAATAGCTGCGTTTGTAACTCCGAGGCGTTCCCCGAACTGAACAAGCGTCATGCCAAATTCTTTTCTAATTGCCTTAATGCGATCTTTTTCTTCCATCAGGATCGCCTCCTTTCTATTTAATGTAGGTCTATTCTACCATATTATATCCTGATTTGTCAATAATTTTGTTAATTAAATTAAAATTAGGGGTTGACAGAATTAACTCAATGTGATATGATGTTAACTAAGTTAATCAGGAATACACAAAACAAACGATTTTTCGTAAGTGAAACCACAATATATCGTACAAGAGGGGAGGTGATGAAATGGCAAAGGTTATTGATAAGGAAACAATTAAGGAAGCCACAGAGTTTGCCAAACAGTTTGAAAAGCTATCTGAACGTGATAAAGGCTATATGCTTGGATATATGGAATGTATGAATAACGGTGACAATGAAAAGAAAAATAAAATCAAAACATAAGGAGAAAGCATAATGAAAACCCGATTATGCCGAGTGATCGCACTACTCATCATCCTGACGGTATATATAGGTAGCACATCACAGGCAAAAGAGAATCCGTCATGGATTCAGGAAAAGCTAGACTTCTTCGTATCAGAGTGTGCGGATCATTGGGATGAATATCATGTATATCCATCGACGATGGCGATGATAGCAGCACAGGAGAGTTTCTTCGGGAAGTACGGAAGAAGTTACAATCTATGGGGATTAGCTTGTGGGAGAGCAAGCTATGGATCGTTCGAAGAGGGCGTACACGCCTTTATGCAGTGCGTGAACAACGGCTACTATCCGGGCGCACCAGAAGCCGATAGTGGTGACGAGCAATTAGCGATCCTGTTGGATCATGGATATTGTCAACCGCCGGGCAGATATTTTTCATACGCTATGAGCCTAAAGGCATCCTACAATCTAGGCGTTCTTGATGAGCGTATGTTCGAGATTATCAAAAAGAATAAGAGAAAAGAATTACGAAAACTGCGGAAGAAACGTCAGAAGAAGCCGTTCACGCCTGTATATGAGGATGAAATAGACGAAGGTGTGATATACGTTGATCCTAAATGGGTAAAGTCAGGCGTAGTTCAGATTGGGTGGAACTACTACGACGTAAAACCAAAGAAAGGCTTGAAATCGAGATTTCTCATAAATGATGAAAACATGGTCAGATGGCATTCGGACATTATGTTTGATGCCGTTATCGAAAATGCAAGGGGGTGATAAATTGAATGAAGATGATATTTCAGAGGTAACGAGATCAAATCAGATTAAGCGGATCATTGAATATCTGAAAACCCACGATGGCATTACAGGGTATGAAGCTATCAAGAATATCTCGGTAATGCGTCTGGCAAGCCGTATCTGTGATATGCGTAGGCTTGGGTATGATATTACAACAAAGTGAGTATCAGGCGTAAATAAGTATGGCGAGAAATGGAGAGCAAAGAAATATTGGATTGTGGAGGGTAACAAATGAAGTTTACAGTTCAGAAAGCAAATATCATATCGGCTATGGATATAGCGGTAAGGGCGATACCGTCAAAGACAACATCACCCGTCTTGTATGACTTCAAGATCGAAGTCAAGGATATGGAGGGCGTTATCACATCTAACGATATGTCAACGGCTATTAAAACAAGATTTACTTGTATGGCAGAAGAGCCGGGTGAAATGTGCATATCCGCTAAAACCATTATGCAAGCGATCAAGAAGATGGGTAGCAAGGCTGATATATCATTTGCCACAGAGGGTAACAAGGTCATTGTCACAGGTGGTAAAGCCAGATACGAATTTCCGATCGAGGATGTAAGTCAATATCCCGACATACCGAAAGTCGATGATACAACGAAGTTTACGGTAAATGCTGATAGGTTCAGGGCGATGATAGACGGAGTAGCCTTTTCGGTAGGTCAGAACTTATCTAATAAGGTTTGTACGGCTATCAATATGAAAATCAGCAAAGGATCACTTCTTCTTGTCAGCACGGATATGTCAAGGGTATCTATCCGAAAGAGCGGTATATCCTGTACCGAGAATGTCAATGTAAATGTTCCGTCAAAGGCTATGATCGAGTTGTCAAAGTCGCTGAATGGTGGAGATTTGCAGATAGAAACAACAAAGTATCATGTCCGTTTCACTTTTGGCAACACGATGATGGTAGCAAGGCTTGTAGATGGAAACTTCTTTAATACGGATAACCTGTATAAGAATAAACCAGCTATCAATGTCAAGGTTGATGCAAAGGAACTGTCAGAGTCCATTGATAGAGCGATGGTTATTGTCAATCAAGATAAGATACCGATTATTCTGGACATTAAAGACAATAGCATGGCTATCTCGCTGAAAACCAACATATCGAACTTTGATGAAGAAATGATATGTGAGAAATCGGGTGCTGATATAAGGATCGGTTTGAATCCGGCATACGTACTTGAAGCATTGAGGGCAGCTGGAGTTGATACGGTTTCAATAGGTATGCACAACGCTTTATCGCCTATATTCATTGAGGATGATGTGGCTGACGAGTATTCATACGTTGTACTTCCTATAAATATCTAAAGGAGGAAACAAATGGGAGAGAAAAAGAAAGATCGAGTAACAAAGGTGCTTGCGTTCTTGTCTTTGTTGCTTTTGGCATGGTTGTTCGTCAGCTTTATAGAGGTAAACATAAAGAATGGCGATCTCGATCCGCACTATTCATCATGGAACTTCTTTGAAATAACGATGGAGAAGTGTTAAGTAATTAAAAATATAGAAATACGTGAACAAATATAGACGAATGTATATAAAGGTGGTGGTGTTATTTGATTGTAAGTTACAAAACCGAAATCAATCCAACGCAAAAACAGATACAGAAGATAAATCAAACAATAGGTACTTGCAGATATATCTATAATTTTTATCTTGCCACACAAAAGGAGAGGTATAAGCATGGAGAAACTCTTCAATCTGCTACAGACTTTAGTAAATGGTTAAACAATGAATACTTACCGTATCATACAGAGTGTTCTTGGATAAAAGAAGTTAGTAGTAAATCTGTAAAACAAAGTATTACAAATGCTTATGGTGCTTATCAAAGGTTTTTCAAAAAACAAAGTAAATTCCCAAAATTCAAGAAAAAGGGAAAATCTAATGTAAAGATGTACTTTGTAAAGACAGATGCTAAAGCGGTTATTTATTGTGAAAGACATAGGATAAAGATACCCACACTCGGTTGGGTGAGGCTTAAGGAAAAAGCTTATATCCCAACAACAAAAAGTGGCTTAATGATCCGAAGCGGAACTGTATCTGAAAAAGCAGGACGATATTATGTATCTGCATTGGTAGACGTTCCGCAAAAGGAAGTTGAGAAACCTACCAATCAAGGTTTAGGCATTGATTTAGGTATAAAAGATTTAGCAATTTGTAGTAACAAACAAGTCTTTGAAAATATCAATAAGAACAAGGAAGTTAAAAGGCTTGAAAAGAAACTAAAACGTGAACAAAGAAGTTTGTCACGTATGCATGAGAACAAAAAGAAAGGAGGAGCTACTCAAAGCAAGAATATACAAAAGCAAAAGAGAAAAGTTCAAAAAATACACCGTAGGTTAGATAACATCAGAACAGATTATATCAACAAAGCAATAGCAAAGATAGTGAAAACCAAGCCATCTTATATAACTATTGAAGATTTGAATATATCTGGAATGATGAAAAATAGACATCTTTCCAAAGCAATAAGTCAACAGAAGTTATATGAGTTTAGAACTAAATTAACCAATAAATGTTATCAAAATAATATTGAATTAAGGATTGCGGATAGATGGTTTCCAAGCTCTAAACTCTGTAACTGTTGTGGAAATGTAAAGAAAGACTTAAAGCTATCGGATAGGACATATATCTGTATTTGTGGATATAAAGAAGACAGAGATTATAATGCCAGTCTTAATTTAAGGGATTGTAGGGATTATAAGATAGCATAAATGATATTAAAACTACCGATGGCTTAGTCGGGAAGTTACGCCTATGGACTATACAAGAACTTGTGAGTAGTTGATGTTTAATGAAAGCATATAGGAAGAAGTAGGAATTTTCTCAATGTGAGTATATTTACACACATTTTGAGTAGCAAGGAAAATATCGTGATAGAAGATATAATTTTTGACTTGTATCTCACAATGAAGTTTAAGGGATACAACAAGCTGACCATAAACTGTCCTGATAAAGTGGATTTATCGGAGATGCCACTAAAGGATATACCCTTGCCACAGAGAGCAAAAACAAAGCTATCTAACAGAATGAGTACAGTTAATGAAGTTATAGAGTTGATGCTTGATAATAAAAGGCTGAACAGAGTTACAGGACTTGGGGTAAATACGATCGCTGACATCAAGAACTCAATTTTGGTATGGTATATCAATTACAATCTTGAAAATGATAGACCAGCATTAAAAGGTGTTCATTTGTCAAGAGTATAGGAGCATAGCATGAAACAGTATAAGAAACCCACAAGAACACAAAAGGAAGTCCTTACGGCACATGATTTTGATCCGAGAAGTTGGAGATTTGTAGCCGAGGATGATGAATGTTTTGAGTATATCAATCCGAGGACAAAGGAAACAATTTATTTGGACAAGGAAAAGCGGAGGTAGGGCATGGCTTTTATCTGTAATGATTGTGGAAAGATATTCTATGAGCCGGGGAGATACGAGGAAAGGCATGAGTTTTGGGGTGTGCCATGTAGCGAAACATTTTATGTATGTCCAGCTTGCAAGTCCGAGGATTTTGACGATTACACAGGCGATACAGACGGTATGGATGTTTACGAGGAATGTGATCCGAGGGATGAGCCTGAATACTACGAGGATTTATGTTAAAGGAGGTATTAAAAATGGTAGAGGATACTATTGTTGAGGTTGATTCAGACGCTATAAGACAAGCGGTTGAGGAAGAGGGTTTATCCTTGCGTGATGTAACTAACATGATGGTTGGTATCAAGGTTAATCCTGATTATCTGTCAAAACGACTTAAAAAAAGGTCAATGCCTACAAGCGTTATCTATGAAGTGAGTAGGATATTAAGCAGACCGATAGAGGACTTTGTTGTACCGTATGATTTATCGAGTGTACCGTCATACCAGATGATCGAAGAATTGAATCGGAGGGGTAAGGCATGGAGATAAAACTGAAACGCTTGTCTATCGAGAACTTCAAGGGGTGTAAGTCGTTGACAGTTGATTTTACGGATAAAACACTTATCTGTGGTCAGAACGCTTCTGGAAAGACAACCGTACTTGATGCGGTTACATGGCTTTTGTTTGGTAAAGATAGTCAGGACAGAGAGAAGTTTGAAATCAGACCGTTTGATCAGGACGGAAATAGAATACATAACGTGGAAATCTCTGTTGTAGGCGAGTTTGAGATAGACGGAAAAGCCGTAACATTTACCCGAAAGCAGAAAGAAAATTGGGTGAAAAAGAGAGGTAGTGAATCCCCGACACTTCAGGGAAATGTCAACGAAATGATGATAAATGACTTTCCAAAGTCTGATAAAGAGTATAAGGAAGAAGTCAGCAAGATAGTTGACGAGGGTTTATTTAAGGCTTTGTCAAATCCTATGTATTTTCCGTCTTTGGCATGGAAAGAGCAAAGACAAATGCTCATGGGGTTTGTATCGGATATATCAGATGTAGACCTTGCAAAAGAAATAGGCGGTTTTGATGATATTCTGGCAGACCTTGAATATGCCGACAATACAGATCAGATTGCGAAGAAGTACGCAAAGGCTAAAAAGGAACTGTCTGAAAAGGCAAAGGAAATCCCTGTCAGGATAGACGAGATAGACAAAAGCCGTGTGTATATAGATGTTCCGGCATTGGAAAACAAGCGAAGTGCTTATGAAAATCAGCTATCCGAGGTTGAAAAGCAGCTTGCTGACGGAAGTGTGAATACATCTGATTTGGATATGGAGTTATCAGATGTAAAGCAACAAATAAGAGAGATCGAGGATAAAGCCATTGATGATTTACGGAAAATCCGTGTAGAACGTAGAGATGCTCTTGCTAAAGCCGAGGATGAACTACAGGCGGTAAAGCGTAAGCAAATGGAAGTCAGGAATGGCTTGGTGTATAACAAGCGTAATTATAACGACTTGGAAGAAAACCTTAATAAGTTGAAAAACAAATACATCGAGATCAAAGAGAGCGTTTTCCCAGAGGATGAATGGGTATTCGATGAACGTAGCACGATATGTAAACTCTGTGGCAGACCTTTAGATCAGGACAAGATAGACGAGATAAAAGCTGATTTTGAGAAAAGGAAATCAACAGCTTTTCAACAGTTTGAGGAAACAAGAAAGAAAGCCTTGTCAGATGTGAATAAACAGGGCAAGGAAGTACAGGATCAACACGAGGACTTGGGAAAGAAAATCAAGGATGCAGAAGATGAAATCAGCGCACTTGATAAAGAAATTGCAGAAAAGACAGAGAATGTATCAAAAGCTACGGAAAGTCTGAATGAGTTGCCTGACGTTCCAGATTATACAAAGTATGACGAGTATAACAAGCTGATGGATAGACAGGTAGCCATCGAGGAAGAAACGGCTAAACGGCTTATATACGTAGGTGATACAACTGAAATGGAATTGCGCCGGGATGAACTGAAAAAGCAGATAGCCGAGGTTACGGAAGAAATCGGACTTGCTAACAAGAACAAGGATATTGATAGCCGTATCAAAGACCTTGAAGAAGAAATGAAAACGGTACAACAAAAACTCGCTGACGCTGAACGGATGGAATATTTGCTTGATAACTTCATTAAGGCAAAAATGGAAAGAGTGAGCAAAACCATCAACGATCAGTTTGAGATATGTGACTTCAAGTTGTTTGAAACACAGATAAATGGTGGCATTAAAGAATGTTGCGAATTGACGGTTAATGGTATTCCGTATAGCGTTCTTAATTCAGGTCATCGTATCGTTGCCGGACTTGACATCATCAAATCATTAGAGAAATTGCTTGGATGTGCCGTGCCTGTATGGGTTGATAATAGCGAAACCATCAATAGTTTTAATCTTCCGCAGATAGATAGTCAGCTTGTACTTTTACGAGTGACGGAGGATGAAATGTTGAAAACTATGTGATATTCAGGAGGTGAGCGGATGATTTACAGTTGGAGTACAGGATCACGAATAAGTATTGACGCTGAAAAAGCCTACAAAGAAATGTCATCCTTGCCAGACGCAACGCCAGAGGCGGTATTGAATCTTGCGAGAGATGAAACAACGGAGTTACACGGTGCTTTTGAGTGGGATGATAACATAGCTGCCGAGGAATACAGAAAAGGTCAGGCAAGACACTTGATACAATGTATAGTTGTTCGATCAGATGATGCACCGAAACAGGATGCTGTAAGGGCGTTTCAGATTTCTTCGCAAAAGAATGTGTATAAGCCTATATCGTTCTTTTTGGATAACAAGGATGAATATTTAAGGCTGTTGGATAGGGCAAAAACAGAATTGTATACATTCAAGAGTAGATATAAGCAGTTATCCGAGTTGGAAAATGTTTTTGATGCTATCAACAAACTATAATACAGGAACAATCTACAAAACAACAGATAATTACAGGTAAGTATATCAAACTAAACCAAAAGTTTACCGTATAATCGGTGGTTTATCTGCCGGACAATAGAATAACATACAATAGAAAAGAAAAGAAAAGAAAAGGTAAATCATCGCTTATGCGGTAAACGCAGAATATACGCCACTAAACCTATCAAAACAAAAGGACACAACAAGAAAACAAAAAAATCAAAACAAGGAAAGAGAGGTAAAGAACTATGGCAAATGGGAAAAATGTAGAAAAGATTGATCTGTTACAAGTGAATCCGAGAACGATTACTGTGACGATCACAGGCGATTCAGATTTGGTTTTGAACAAAATGGATAGCGTCACAGAGAGGGAGTTGACAGCCGAGCGAAATGACAAGGCTAAAGATCTGGAAAAGCCGAATTTGTGGGAAAAGATAATCACAAGTGTTCATTGGCTTGGTGGTAGCGGTAGCGTGTTTACCGAAGAAGAGTTTGTCAGAAAGCTGAAAGAGGACACACCTTGCATTACGGCTCACGGAGTCAAGGAGATGCTTGCAAATGCTGTTGTGCGTAGCGGATTGGAACAGTATTCTACAAAGTTTAAGACAAATGTAAATATCATGGATGAGGGCAGCGGTTTGATCCCGGTTAAGTTTAAGGAGCATTACCTGAATGAGTTGCTTATGTCACCGAAAAAGGGTAAGCCTGTTCTTGCAAGACTTAATTGTTTCAAGGGTTGGAGTGCCGACATTGTAGTATCGTTCCTTGACAGTATGTATTCAGCCGAGCAGATAACAGGACTATTCCAAATTGCCGGATTTGGTAATGGAATTGGATCATCACGTAATGCTGGATTTGGTCGTTTTCACGTAGAAAACGTGAAGTGATAGATATTTGAGCAAACAACAGAATATGAAATTAAATAAAAGAACAAAACAGTAAAGGAAATTAATTTATTTAGGAGGTATAACAATGGCTAATACACAGGTAGCAAAGACAAAAGCGAATGACGGAAACAATCTGCCATTTGCAAGTTTCATTACAAACAAGGGTATTCAGGATGGGATCGAATCAACGATAGGTAAAGAAAACATGACAAGGTTTGTATCAAGCATTATGTCAGCGGTGCAGACTACACCGACACTTAAAGAATGTACGAATACTTCTATTTTGTCAGGTGCTTTACTTGGGGAAAGTTTGAAACTTCCTCCGTCACCTCAACTCGGAGAGTATTACCTTGTACCCTTTGATAACAAGAAAACAGGTGTAAAAGAGGCACAGTTTATCGTTGGTTGGAAAGGCTATGTTCAGTTAGCTGTGCGATCAGGACAGTATGAGAAAATCGTAGCTTCGGAAGTCAAAGAGGGCGAGTTAAAATCTTACAATGCGATCACAGAAGATTTTGAGATAGAGCCTTTAGATGAAGTGAGCAGACAGAAAGCAAAAACAATCGGCTATTATGGAATGTTTAGGCTCAATAATGGATTTCATAAAGAGATTTATTGGAGCAAGGAGAAAATGGAGGCTCACGCTAAACAGTATTCAGCCGGATACAGAAACGACTTGACAAAGCACACATCATATACATTCTGGACAAAGGACTTCGATGGGATGGCGAAAAAGACGATACTTCGTCAGCTTATCAGCAAATGGGGAATAATGAGTATTGATATGCAGAAAGCCTATGAGGGAGATCAAGCGGTCATTCGTGAGGATGGTAGTTATGATTATGTTGATAATCAAGAAACCCCGGAAGAAGTCATTGATAGTGTTGCTACCGAGGTTTCGGAAAATCAGAACACGATACCTTTTGAGCCTGAATCATAAAAACCTATAAACCTTGCAATCCGTTTCGGTTTAGGCTGCCTTGTTAAGACTACGAAAACAAGGGTTAAGGATTGCTAAAGCGAAAGCGTTGGTCGTAGTTAACGTGAGTATGCGTAAACCCCTTTTACAGGCATAGAGCGGAGGTTATGGGGTAAAGTGCTTCGGTGGCTCAAAGGAGGACAGCACACGACAGAGTGGTAACGTGCCTAGGTAAGCGTTTGTTGAGTTCGATTCTCAACCCGAAGCAGAAGTCAACAGTTTTTCTATTTTCCCCATTGACTATAAACTACGGAAAAATAGCGATCTGCCTACGATTCGACAAAGGATAGGCGGTGGAGTGCGGTAAGATGCCACTTAAAAGAAAGAAATTGCGTATTGCAATAATATCCGAGGGGCTGTTATGGCATTAGCGAGGTCGGGGATAGGACTAACCTATTTGTAGGGCATTATTGCAAGTGCTTCGGAGGCACAGAGGTATGTGCATAGTGTAGGTCGGGTAAATCCGGCAACAAGACTTACGCCGTAGAGTGTGCGAAACACAGGCTAAATCGTTGGTGTCTGGCGATTATATAGGGTTCGATTCCCTATCCGAAGCAGAAGAGTGGAGAACAAATGAAAGCCTACTCTAAATTAGGTATCTCGTATACACCTTTTGACTATGTTCGCATAGTATTAGCGGAGGTACCGACCGGGAAAACGGCTGATGTGTCCTTTAGGGTTAAGGTAAAACCTATATATAATAGGAAGGAACAGGTGATGATATGGTAGCACATTGTCTTTTTGAACAATCAGGAACATTTAAGAATGAGTTTAAGAAACTTGGTATAGATGCCTATGATTATGACATTCTTAATGACTTCGGACAGACAGATTATCAGGTTGATCTGTTTAGTGAGATAGAACAAGCGTTCGAAGGGGGGGAGAGCATCTTTGATAAGATGACCTCGGATGATGTGATTATGGCATTTTTCCCTTGTACGAGGTTTGAAGCGCAAGTATCTCTATGGTTTCGTGGTTGTGCGTTACAACAGAAAAACCAGAGCGATATTGAGAAGTTGTTAAAAGACATTAAGTTACATAATGAGCTGCACATGAATTATGTTCGTTTATGTCAGCTATGTATCGTGGTTTTGAGAAAACGGTTAAGAATGGTTTTTGAAAATCCGGCAACAAAGCCGCATTATCTTAATGAATATTGGTGTATGAAGCCACAGATCATAGATAAGAATAGACGAGATAATGGTGATTATCAAAAGAAGCCAACGCAATATTGGTTTATAGGTTTTGAACCGAAGTTTAATTTTATCTTTGAACCGATTATATACGTTGAATATAGATTACATAATAAAGCAACTGCTAAAGACGGTAAATCAAGAGAAGTTATGCGATCAATGATACACCCACAATATGCGAATAGATTTATCAGGATGTATATTCTTAATGGAGAGGATGATAAAGAATGAAATTAAAACCTTTAGAACAATTCAAAGACATACAAGGCTACAATGGTCGCTATCAGATTACATCTTGGAGCAGAGTATTCAATGTCGATAAACAGAGATTCATCAAGCCATATATTCACGATAATGGCTATTTAAGGGTGGATTTATACGAAGCAAATGGAAAGAAGAAGCATCATAAGGTGCATAGGCTTGTCGCAAAAGCATTTATACCGAATCCCGATCATAAACCGCAAGTGAATCATATTGACGGAAACAATCAGAATAACTCGATCACTAATCTTGAATGGTCTACGAACAAGGAAAATCAGGATCACGCAAAGAAATTAAGAAATGGAACGCTACGAGATCATAAAACCGGGAGGATTACGATATGTACAACTTAAAACCACTTGGATATGACAAAGAAACAGGCTTATACAAGATGGAAGTCTGCGGAGAAACCAAAGATTTATCAGCTTGTGCCGTTATATCAATGATAGAAACAAACATTATGACGATTATTGACAAGTCGCTCGATGGTACAGATGGATTATATAACTATGGTTATATTCATAGCTTGTTAGAAGATATAGACGATCATTATAGGCATATGGAGTTTATGGGGGAAAAGGAATGATCCAGATTATGTTTACCTGTGACAGATGCAATCGAAAGAAAGAGTTGAAGGGCAACACAAAAGAGGATTCCAAAGAGGTTTACAATGTGATTGTATATCATCACGGAGATAGAATTCTCTACACAAAACCGCAGATTACGAAACAGCTTTGCCGGGAATGTGAGATTGAATTGGAGAAGTGGTTAAATGGCAGCTTGGATAAGTGATTTACGAACATTTGACGGAATCAAACATATATGTAGCGATTGCGGATACGAAATGTTTTCTGATGTGAAATACGGGTTAAGACGGCAAGAAGAGGGGAAACATTTTGTAGATGAATACCCTGAATGTCCTAAATGCAAGGCAAAGATGGTTCAGAAATGTGCAAAATGCGGAAAGCATACCGATTATCCGAAACCTGTTACGCACTACAAAAACAGGAAAACGCCTATGTTTATCTGTTCTGATGAAAAGATACCTGACATTCTGAAATGGTGGGATGGCATAAGTGAGGACACATACAGAGTACCGTTGTGCAAGGAATGTTTCGAGGAATGTATATGGATTGAGCGAGGCGTTGAGAGGGGGTGATTAAATGTTCTTGCGAGTATGCAATAGCGGATCGTCAGCTAACGGTTACGCAATTGGGAATGATAACGAAGTCCTGTTGATAGAAGCCGGATGCTCATTCAAGGAAATGAAACAGAAAGTATTGAATTTCCGTGTGGATAATATCGTTGGTATGTGTATCTCACATGAACACGGTTAGGCGATCACTACAAATATCACGCTGAATACGAGAAAGCCGGGATACCTTTGTTTATGCCATTTGTAAGTGACAGTAAATATCAGCAATTCGGACATTTTTACATAAAGGCTTTCGAGTTACCACACGGAGAAACGACAAGTCACGGATTTTACATCAAGCACGAAGAAATAGGACAGTTGCTTTTCTTGACAGATTTTGAATACTCGCCCTTTTCCTTCAAGGATTTGCAAGTAGAACACCTGATGATAGAAGCAAACTACGATATATCGTTGCTTGATATGGACGCACCGAACTTCCGGCACAAAGTTGAAGGACATTGTTCGAGTGATACTTGTTTAGACTTTATCAGACACAATAATTCGCCCCATTTACGCACAGTATGTCTGATACATAGCAATCCTATGACTTTAGACAAAACGGACGCTATACGGCAAATTAAGGGCATTGTGGACGCTGATGTAAATGTATCTCTGGCAGAGCCGGGATTAGAGATCGAACTAAAAAAGGAGGTGTTTTGATGACTGACCACGAAAAAGCTATTGTATCAGCTTACACAGGTATTACGATGCTTACAGGAGAAAAGTTTTCAATCTTTCATAAGTACATTGAAGATATATGCGGTAGACCGATATGGACGCATGAATTAGCAAATGAAAAGGTTGTAAATGAGATCAAAGAGAAATCGAAGCCGGATTTTATAAGGCTTTGTGAAGAATAAGGAGGTATAAACAATGAACAAAGTAATTCTGATGGGTAGGTTAGTGAAAGACCCCGACATAAAATACTATGGTGAGGACAATAAAGCATCAATGAAAGGTACTCTTGCGGTCAATCGAAACTTCAAGAACAAAGAGGGAAACTACGAAGCTGATTTCATAAATATATCGGCATTTGGGCGATCTGCGGAGTTTATAGAGAAATATTTCCATAAGGGAAGTATGATGCTTGTTGAGGGTGAATGGCGAACAGGATCATACGAGAAAGACGGAAAGACATTCTACACAAATGAATGTGCCGTATATCGTGCCGAGTTCTGTGGTGGCAAGAATGATAATGTGGATAATGGTAGTCAGCAAACCATACCAGAGCCACAGGAAACCACTCATAACAGACCGAGTGCGAATACTTCAAGTGACGATGATTTTATAAACATTGACGAGAGTGCAACCGGGGATATACCGTTCTTTGGGTGATGAGTTATAACTGAATTAAAATCGAGTTAGGCGGTAGAAAATGGACAACGAATTCTTACTAATGGACAGAATACAAAAGATACAACAAGTGATTAACGAATACGGAGAGGAAAACTTCTATCTTTCATTTTCGGGTGGCAAGGATAGCACAGTTTTGAGCGCACTACTCGATATGGCTATTCCAGACAATACTATACCGAGAGTGTATGCAAACACAGGTATAGAATATCGACTTATCCTCGATTTCGTAGAGAGAGAGAGCATCTGTGGGAACTCGTCATTATCAAACCGTCTGTACCTATTAAGCCAATGTTAGAAAAAGAGGGTTATCCGTTTAAGAGCAAGGAACATTCGCAAAGATGGAGTGAGTTTGAGAAACACGGACTAACTCCAAAGCATACGCAGAGATATTTAGGAATGTATAAAAGACCAAACGATACGGATGAAACGGTAAAGCGGTATATGTGTCCTAAAACGCTGATGTATCAATTTACAGATGATTTTCTTGAATCCGGCATCAAGATTAGCGATAAATGTTGTGAAATGCTGAAAGAAAAGCCGTTACACGATTGGCAAAATGAGAACAAAAAGCCGTATGGAATTATCGGGATAATGAAAGATGAGGGAGGACGCAGAAATTTAGCAAAATGCGTAGCGTTTAAGAGCAAGAACAGAATGAACTTCCAACCGCTTGTAGCAATCACTAAAGAATGGGAAGATTGGTTTATTGAGGAATACGATATACGCCTTGCTGATTTGTACTATGAGCCTTATATGTTCGACAGAACGGGATGCCGAGGTTGCCCATTCGCCCTACATCTACAAGAAGAACTTGATACGCTTGCAAAGTTTTTTCCAAACGAATTGAAAGTATGTGAATCGGTATGGAAACCCGTCTATGATGAATACAGACGGATCGGGTATAGATTGCGGAAACCTGACGGACAAATGACTTTGGATGACTATCTGGATAAGGAGGAAAACAATGTTAGTACCGGCGATGTTTTATAAAGACGAAATTGAGAAACAGTTCGCAAAACGGATGTATGACGATGATATGTTTTACTATCAGGGTTATGCACATGGACACGAAATGACGGAGATTGAGCCACGAGATAATGTATATCAATGGGCGATAATGGGGTACAGTTTGAGATCATGTGGTTATACTCTACCTATCGGCTATTTCTCATACCGAATTGATCCAGCCACAGATAATGTATATAACTTCGGTTTGTACTCATTCGACAAAGGGAATGCTTTGATCGGACATGATGTGTTCAAGAAGATGGAAGAACTGATAAGCGAACATCATCGGGTAGAGTGGCGATGTATCGGTGGTAATCCGGCATTGAGAGGATATGTGCGGTTTATGGAGTATATACATAAGAAATACGGATATTATGTATACAAACATAGGTTGACAGATGTTACAAAAACACCACATGGAGATTATAGACCAGAGCATATTTTTGAGATTGTAAATAAGGAGAGATGAAATGATAACAGTAATTACGTTTGTAATATCAATTACGGTACTTATATCTTTTATTTGCTCAATTATGCTATATATGCTTTGTGTTGACAGATACGCTTGTATAGATAACGCATTAAGGACAAAAAAGGATTTTTTCAAAATCTGTTTTCTACATCAAACGGTGCTATGGCAACAGGATGATTATATAAATAGAGCCGGAATTGTTATTCTGATTGTGTTGATAACACCATTTGTTTTATGGATAAACCTTATGGTACTTATTGTTTTATGTTTTTGCCTGATAGCAAAACTGATAGCTTACGCATTTATGAAGTTGTTTGCTCGGCATCCTATTACTTGGGATGATTGGTGGGGTAATATATGGAACGATGAAGCATATCGGGCATGGGTAAGATGCCATTATCATATTGGAAAGGATGAAAAACAATGCTGATTTACATATCAGGTGCAATATCAAATGATCCTGACTACAGAAATAAATTTGCAAAAGCCGAGAAATATCTGACAGACAAAGGACATGAGGTTATAAACCCAGCAAAGGTTGCGGAAAGCCTACCAGAGTTAAAACACGAACAGTATCTGCACATCGACAAATCCTTGATTGATATTTGCGATGCGGTTTACTTCCTGAAAGATTGGGGAATGTCAAAAGGCGCAAGGGAAGAATATGCGTATGTGAATGACCTGAACAAACTCATAACACGGTTGAAAATGCCACCTGATGATTATATATACATAAAGTTTAATGAAATGATAGACAGAGATAAAGAGCCGATAAAACTGATTTTCGAGGGAGATAATGAAGATGAATTATGAGGAATTCTTAAAAACAAAAGAATTGCAATCCATAGAAACAGGATTTGATGTGGATAGGTCAGAATTGAATGATAATCTGTTTGACTTCCAGAAAGATATTGTAGCGTGGGCGTTAAAGAAAGGTAAAGCTGCCGTGCTTATCGGATGCGGATTGGGAAAGACGATTATCCAACTGTCATTTGCCGAGCAGATTTATAAGCGTGTCGGTGGTAAGGTACTGATAATTGCTCCGTTATCTGTTGTGAAACAGACAAAACGTGAAGCCGAGAAGTTTGGTATAAGTGAAGTTAATGTGTGTAGATCACAGGTAGATGTTAAGGATGGTCTGAATATCACAAATTATGAAATGATCGAACACTTTACACCGAGCAAGTTTGTAGGTGTTGTTCTTGATGAATCATCAATACTCAAATCTTTTACATCGAAATCAACCGC
>Ga0326514_10000629_pt1 | contig 23796 bp, 15 predicted proteins | sample 3_2548_0518_D_FD_203653 | JGI IMG/M metagenome (GOLD analysis project Ga0326514, IMG submission 203653) | Bovine rumen microbial communities from UC Davis, California, United States - 3_2548_0518 | ecosystem: Host-associated > Mammals > Digestive system > Stomach > Rumen | place: USA... | reverse complement strand
ATCGACGAAGAATATTCTGGAGAAGATTATTATTGGATTACTGGTGGTGATAATTAATGGCAGTACGTAATTGTAGAGAATTGGGAGAAAATTTTCAGCTATTAGTTAAGAGATTGGAAGCAAATCAAAATTTATTAAAACTTTTATATTATACTGATAAAGATCCCCTTTCTCACGAAGATATAAGTAGTAGTATAATAAAAGACGAAATTCATAATGATTTGGTTAGATTTGTTCCTAAATTGCCGCCACAGGAAGGCCCGCAATCACGCATAGGTATTAAGATTGATGGGGCGCTTCCAGACCAAGCTAATAATGAGTTTAGAATTGTTACTTTTTCTGTAGAAGTGTATGTTCCGATTACTCAATGGCTAATTAAAGGAACTAATTTGCGCCCGTTCGCTATAATGGGTGAAATAGAAAATTCGTTAAAGGGAAAAAGAGTTAATGGGTTAGGTGTAGTTGAATTTGACGGTTTTGCTTTAAATTTCGTTTCGAACGAAATGACAAATTATATTATGAAGTTTTCGATAGAGACTTATGATTAATTCGTTTTTAAAACTACCCATTAATTTTTCAAATATATGTAAGATATATCCTCCTAGTATTAATGATATTTATAATGAAGAAAATTATTATTTTTATCATAGCATTTTTACTATATCTCAAGAAGATATAGAAGATTCCTATGTTGAAAATAATTTAATAGAGAAAGGAAAAGAAATTCCGACTCCATTTCGATATTTACTAGCTCAAGCCTTTTCTAATCCAAAGACTTATGAAAAAATAAGAAAAGCTTTTGATTTTTTTTGCCATGAAAAAATTACAATTCTTTTTGATAGAGAAGAAATTTTATTTTGTGATTTAGAAGAAAAGATTAAAGAAATTCAAAATCCCGAAGATTTATTGAAGATTCCTTCTATAAAAGAAGATAATTTTTTAGATTTTCAGAATTGTATAAGAGAAAGCCTTGGAGAAGAAAAAAAGGAGATTCCAGACCCTAATATGCATCCAAAGAAAAAAGAAATGTTGGCAAAAGCTAGATTAAGAGATAGAATAAAGGCAAAATCTGGAAAAGGAATTTCTTTAGAAACGAGTATAATTTCAATTTGTTGTATGGGGATTGGTTTAACCCCACTTAATATTGGAGAAATTAGCGTGGCAGCAGTATATGATATTATGAATACCTATCAGAAAAAAGAAAAGTATGATGTGGATATTCGCAGTTTATTAGCTGGCGCGGACTCTAAAAAAATTAAACCAAAATATTGGATTTCAAATGAAAAATAAAGGAGGTCAATTATGGCTAGTATTTTAGATAGATATGGTATTAAAGAAGTAGCTGACGTTACTTTTTATGACATAGATACAACTGGTAAACCAACTGTTCCAGTATTATATTTAGATACCTTAAAAGTTTCTACGATCGAACAAACAGCAGAATCTTCTGATGCTAAGGGTGGAAAAGGTAATGCCACATTAATTTCTTGGGACTATGGTAAAGAAATTAATGTTACTCTTGAAGATGCTTTATTTTCAGCTAAATCTATGGCTATTATGTTTGGTAATGGTACTGTTAAAGATGTTAAAGCTGCAACCGATACAGATATTAACACTAAAACAGTTATTATGAAAACTGAAACTTTTATATCTGATGGTACAGCTTTACCTACACTTAGTAATAGTAAATTAGCTACTGAAGGTGGCGGTGGATGGAGTAATGCTTATGAAGGTCCAGATGGAACAAAATATAAAAAGCATAATCCTAAGTTTTATGATGAAAAGGGCAACTCTGTAGCTGCTGGAACCACACTTACTAACAAAGCGACATATTTTTGTACTTTTGATATACAAATAGTAGATGGTTCTGTAATTGAAATTTCTGCAAGTTCTTTCCCAGGTACTTATTATGTAACTGGTGATACATTTGCTCGCTCTGAGTCAAGTGGAAAAGACGAATTTTTCCAATTTATTATTCCAAAGGCAAAGGTTACTTCAGAAAATACAATTACTCTTGAAGCAGAAGGAGATCCTTCGGTATTTAATATGAATTTAAAAGTCCTTCGTCCAAAAGATGGTGTTATGATGAAGTTAGTTAAATATAATTTAGATGACAATGATACAATTTCTTCAGAAACTTCTAATGATTCTGAACTAATTCATAACCATACCTTATCAGAAAACATGAGTGGAAGATCTATGAGAGGCTTAACCGATAGCGACGATAGAGATAGATAAAAAATAATTTAATAAATAAGGTGGTTGGCGGAAGTCAACCACCTTTTCTTTAAAAGGAGGAAAATTTTATGGAAGATAGTTTATTTGGTTCTAAAGAATTGTATGAAGCTTCAATAAAAACTACTTATCCTATAGAGACAAATGGAGTAAAATTTGAAAAAGGAGAAACTATTGCGCTTTTTGATAAAATTCAATTATCGGGTTTTAATCAAGTTAAAAAAATAATAAGTGCAAATGGTGGATTTGATAATCGAGCTAGAGTTATTTGGGAATCGACGAAAGAATTAGATTTAAGTTTTACGCAAGGAGTATTTTCAAAAATACAATTCGCCATTATGAATAACGCTAGATTATTTAAAATAGATAATAATTTAATTCATGTACCGAAACGAGAAACAGTTGAATCAAAAGAAGATGGAACTGTAGAATTTACACAACTTCCTTGTGATACTGAGCCAATTTTTATATATAATCAATATGGTAATAAAGTAAACGGAACGTTTAATGGAAAAATTTTTACACCTGAAAATTTAGAATCTTTTACTTATTATGAACTTGATTATTATTATAATTATGATAATGGTGGCAGTGTTGCAAAGATTGGTCAAAATCTAACTAATGGTTTTTTAAGATTTGAGGGAAAAACTAGATTAAAAGATGACAAAACGGGACATGAAATTACGGGATTGATTGTGATCCCAAAATTAAAGCTAGTGTCTAGTTTGTCTATGATATTGGGAAAGAATGCATCGCCTATTGTTCCTACCCTAAAAGCTATCGGTTATCCAGATGGAGTAAGAGGATTAGAAAAAGTTATGGAGATATATTTTCTTAATGATGACATAGATAGTGATATACAATAATCGACATTAGTTTTAATGTCGATTTTTTATTTTATGGAGGATAAAAATGAGCAGAAGAGAAGTAATTACTTTAGATGTAAAAGCTGAGGTAAGTCAAGTTAAACAAGCTGCGAAAGATATAGAACAATCTTTTAGTAAATTAAACTTATCTCAATCAGTACAAAAAACACTAAATAATAGTTTTGCAAATTTAACAAAAAATATACAAGATTTTGAGGTTGCGGCGGAAAAAGGCTTTTCCTCTATAAAAGAATCTGACGCCGCATTAAAGAAATTAAGTAAGATAAATGATGAGTTTATTAGACTTAAAAATCTTGGAAGAGATTTAGGTAATGATAAATTAAGTAAATTATTACCACCAGAAACTTTAGAGCGATATGAAAAATTAGAAGATTTATTAAAACGAGTCAATAACTTAAAGTCAAAAGATAATACTAAAGCTATTAGTTCAACTCAGTCTGATATAGATAAAGAAACTAAAAATATAACTAAATTAGAAGGAAAAATTAAGAGCTTAACAGATGAAGCAAATAAAAAGCGTGAAATAAATTTAAATCTTAACAACAATGAAATAAAAAAAGCAAAAGATGATATAGCTGAAATTACAAAGCAAATGAGTGCGATGGAAAATAATAATGAGACTCGTACTGGCAAGTATAGAGCATTAAGCACTGACTTAACCATAGCAAAAAATAGTCTTAAACAATATGAAAATCAAGTTCGCACCAATCAAGTAAGTATTCAAAATAATGAAGCAGAAATTAGTAAATATAATGCTCTTTTAGAATCTCAGCAAAGTGTTTTATCTAATTTAAAAACAAAAATGGAAGGATTAAAATCTGGTGGAGATAATACCGCATTAACCAAGTTGCGAGAAGACTTAGCTAATTTAAACAATTCAAAGCTTGAAAATATTCCAGAAGATATTCAAGGAATTGCTAATGAAATTCAAAAAGCGATAAATAGCTCTGGAAATTTAGACATTATCAAGCAGGCTTTGGAAAAAATTGGTATGAGTTCTAAAGAAGCTTCTACAACTGTAGAAAAATTAGCAGAAAAAAACAAACAGGTCGGAGATACTGCATCGGAATTTGCTAGAGTCGGCTCAGAAGTTGATGCGCTAAAATCTCGTTTAACTTACTTCTTTAGTGTAATGAATGGTTTCCAATTATTTAAAAGAATAATTAGGGATGCTGTTACTAGTGTTAAAGAATTAGACAAAGCAATGACCGAGACTGCTGTAGTTACCAAGAAATCAGTTCAAGATTTATGGGATGAAATGTCGTCATATACAAAAGTTGCTAATGAATTAGGAACCACTACTTTGGGTGCATATCAAGCAATGACACTTTATTATCAACAGGGCTTAGATAATGCACAAGCTACTGCTTTAATGACAGAAACATTAAAGATGGGTCGTATTGCTGGATTAGAAGCAAAAGAAAGTACTGACTTGATGACCGCCGCACTTCGTGGTTTTAATATGGAGTTAAATGAAACATCGGCGCAAAGAGTTAATGACGTTTATTCAAATCTTGCTGCAAATGCTGCAGCAAATACTCAAGAAATTGCTGATGCTATGACAAGAACAGCGAGTATTGCTCACTCTGCGGGTATGGAATTTGAAACTACTGCCGCTTTCTTAACACAGATGATTAACTTTGCTACTTACACGAGGGTAGCATAATCAGTCCCTTATTATCGAAAGGTAATATTGAATCGCGAATATGCCGGAAGTTCCTTAGAGCCTTAACTACCGAAGAACCTTGAGGGTAATGACCGAGAGATGGTAAAAACGTTAAGGATTGGATAATCGGCAGGGATTTAAAATTTAATTTTACATAAATTTTCTATCATTTTGTATACACTTTCTATCATTTTCACTTATTTATAGAGAAAAATAAGGAGGACGATAGTATGTATAAATATAATAAAAAATTTTTCTCAAATATAGATAATGAACAAAAAGCTTATTGGGCTGGATTTATTGCGGCTGATGGCAATATTAGAAAAGATTTTTTGAAAATGCGTATTGAATTGAATATTCAAGATATAGAGCATTTAGAGAAATTTAAACAAGCCATTGATGGTAACAATCCAATAAAAGAAAACATAAGACCAAACAACCATTCTTGTTATATTGATGTAAATTGTAAACAACTATGTCTTGATTTAAATGATCTAGGAATTACGCCTAAAAAAAGTTTAACTTTAAATATAGATTTTAATAAAATTCCAAAAGAATTAAGGCATCATTTTATACGTGGCTATTTTGATGGAGATGGTAGTATTAATTATTATCAACGTTCATCAGCTAATTATTTAGAATGGGAAATGTCATTTATATCTTCTGAAATTTTCTTGAATAAAATTTTAAAGGAATTTAATAAAGAAAGAAAAATATATAGTTGTGGAAACAATTTTAGATTTTGCTTTAAAGGAAAACAAGATATAAATGATATAATAGATTATTTATATAGAGATGCAACAATTTATTTAGATAGAAAGTTTAAAAAAATTAGTTATTTTAAAGCCCTCAACGACTACCAAGCGACAACCTAAATGGTTGATGGTATAGTCTACTCCGACCTATAAAATAGGTGTTAAAGTATCACGAAAGTGACGGTATAAAGGTGAAACTACACGTGAATCTGCTGAAAATCTTGGTACGGCTATGAAAACTATTATAGCTCGTTTTACTGAAATGAAAAAATCTCCAAACTCTATTATAGAAGTTGAAGGAGAAACAGTAGATGTTAATAAGGTAGAAACAGCACTTCGTTCTGCTGGCGTAGCAGCGAGAGACGCTTCGGGTCAATTTAGAGATGTTGATGATGTTTTATTAGAATTATCTTCAAAATGGGATTCATTAGATGTAATGACTCAAAGATATATTGCTACAACTGCGGCCGGTAGTAGACAGCAATCAAGATTTATTGCAATGATGTCTAATTATCAGCGTACATTAGAATTAACAAGTTATGCTCAAAATAGTGCTGGAGCTTCTCAAAAGCAATTTGAAAAAACTACAGAATCTTTAGAAAGTAAATTAAATAAATTGCATAATGCTTGGGAGCAACTTATTACTGGTATTGGCAATCAAACAGCTATTAAAGGGGTTGTTGATTTATTAACTGGTTTAATTACAACTATTAATAATGTAACAAGTGCAATAGATCCGTTAAAAACTGGATGGTCTAAATTATTAACGGTTATTCTTGGCTTTAAAGCAGCGAAAGGTATCGCCAATTCAGCTCTCCAGAATATTGGTGCAGCTTTGAGTAAAGGTAAAGATGGTAAAGCGGTTACTTTTGGTGAAAAAGTTGGAAGAAAATTAAGCGGAACAGAAAGAAAAAAGCCTGTACAGCAAGAGAGTGCAAAAAAAGAATATACAGAGGCAAAACAACACAGAAAAGAAGTCGAGCAAGCGCGAAAAGCTACTGAAAAATATAGAAAAGAAAGACAAAAATCTTTAGACATTTTGAATAAAGAGATACAAAAAGAAGAAAGAGAATTAGAATTATTAGAAGAAGAAACAAAGGTTTGTCGTGAAAAAAAGGATTTACAACCGGGAACTGGGAAAAAACAGGTAGGAAGAAAACAATACTGGGAAGAAAAAGCTCAAGACGTCGAAAAAAGAAAAAAACCATTAGAAAATAGTATAAAATCAAAGAAAAATGAGGCTTCTAATATAGAAAAAGATTTATCTCATTTATCAAAAGAAGAGGAGCTAAGAAAGAGAGTTACAGTAGCAACTGACCAAGAAGTTGCAGCTAAAGGAACTTTATTAAAAAGTTCAAAAATGGGATTATTAACTAGTACAAGATATAATCTTCAGTTAATTTTTGGTACAAAAAAAGCAAAAGAGAAAGCTCGTGCAGAATTATTAGAAGCAGGCGCAATAACTGCTGAAGGAAAAGCAACTGATAAAGCTACTATTTCTCAATGGGCGCTAAATGCTTCAATGCTTGCTTGTCCTATTATGTGGATTGTTGCAGGAATTGCGGCAATAGTTGCGGCAGTAGCTATTTTTAACGCTATTTATGAAACAGCAGAAGAGCGTTCCGAAAAATTAAAAAAAGCTACAGAACAACTTGGGACTCAAATGAATGAAACCCAGCAATCTATTAGTGATTTAAAAGATTCTTGGGAAAATTTAAAATCTTTAAAAAGTGAATTAGATAATTTAACTGTAGGAACTTCCGAATGGAAAAGTAAATTAATTGAAGTTAATCAAGAAGTTTTAAATTTAATAGATAAATATCCACAGCTAGCACAATATGTTTCGACCTCTAAAAATGGAGAAATGAACATAAATGCTTCTGGATATCAAAACTTTTTAGACTCACAAGAACGAACTTTATTACGTCAACAGCAAGCTTATTCTTTTAATCAAGCTGTTCAATCCAAAATGAACGAAAAGGCTCTTGAAGAAAGTATGTCTAGTGTTGATTCTACTCAAATAAAAAAAGATTTTTTAAAAATCTCTGAGAAGGATATTGCCGCAAACAACTTTTTCTCTACTGGTATATCTAGTTTAACAGATGAACTTGCAGAAGGACAAAAGAAAATTAATAATACGTTAGGAGATTCTGAAAAAATTTTAATAAAAACCGCATTATCAAATAAAGAAAATTACAAAGAATTTGAAAAAATGCGAGATAGTACAGAAGCAAATACTAAAAAATATGCTGAATTGACTGGATTAACAGAAGAGCAAGTTAAAAAAAAGAAAGAAGAGGGAGAACTTGATGATGATGCAATTAAAACTTTAATTGCTACTAATGAGTATTTTGAAAAGTTTTCAAAAAAAGCGGAAGAACTTTTAAAGCAAATTCGAACTGGTGGAGCAGCAGGAACAGAAAAAGGTAAGCGAGAAATATCTGGGCCAGGTAGTCTTACCAAGCAGGACATTATAGATCTTAACCGCGGAGAGCATGGTTCAAACATAAAAAAATTAAATAAATATGCAAAAAATGGACAAATCACAATTGAAGAAGATAAAGAAGAAGAAGCTAAACAATTGTATCTAGATTTGACTGGTCATCCGGAGTCATATCTAAATGATTTATTAAAAATAAGTTCGATAGATGATTTATTACAGAATATTTACACTTCTAATGTTAATAAAGAACAAATTGAAAAAAATACTGGTTCATTTAATAATAAAGAAAAAACTTTTTATTCAAAAATTCTAAATGAAATATCGAAAAAAACTGGTGAACCTGTTTCTTCAGCAGAAGAAGAACAAATAAGTGGAATTTTTTCTCAGATATCTGGACAAGGAGGAGATTTAGAAAAATTTTCTACTTATTTAAAAGATATTATGTCCAAGTTTAAAAATAAAGATGATTTGAAAAAATTTTTAGAAACTTTAGGAGAAACAGATTTTAGTTCTGAAACTAAGGTTAGAGCTTTTTCAGATAGTCTAAAAGATTTTGGAATAACATTAGGAGAAAAAGTTAAGAAGCAACTCGTGAATGCTACCAATGCCGCAAACGATTTTAGCTTAACAAATGTTGTTGATGAACTAAGAAATGCAGAAGCATCAAAAATAGCTAATGAACATATTAACGAGAATAATAGAACATTTTCAGAAAGTGATTATAAAACATTAGTAGAGCAGATTGAAAAGACTGGTCTTACTGGGTATAAAGATAAATTTACTCGTCGAGGAACTGATTGGGTATATAGAGGAAACTTAAATGAATTAAGAGATGTTGTGTCTGGAGATAAAAGTCTTGAAAATACTAAAGCAGATTATGAGGAAGCAGTAAAAGATAGACAAGAAAAACAAAAGACATTGCAAGAAAAGCGAGGAACCTTAGAAGGAGATATAGGTGAGATAAAAGAACAGGAGAAAAAAGATGCTCCAAAATTCTGGAAGACAATTCTTGAGGATAACTCGGGTGCAGCAAACGCTTTTAAAAAATTAATACCAGAGGAGACGATAGAAGAGATGGCCTCTGGTACAGTAGATGACAGTTCTCTCTTAAAAACGTTATTATATAAACAGGATGAAGAAGGAAACTTCACAAAGGATTTGAACTTTGAACAAATTTCTAGTATTCTTGAATTAATTCAAAGCGACAAGAAATATGCCGATCTTGTTCCTACAGATTTTTTTAATACGTTAAAAAATAACGCAGATATTATAAATAAAATTGCTGAAGGTGGAACTCTAAATAATATCATGGGAACAGGAGTTAGTGCTCCAGAAAGAACTACCGCCGTTGAAAACGCAAAGATAATAAAAGATTTATTAGCTAGTAATAATTATGAAGGAATGGGTAAATCAGATTCTTCGGCAAGCACAGCTAAAAAGAAACTCTTGGGAGAATATCAAAAAGCTGGTTTAATTGATGACAAAACTGCTCAAGAATGGGCACAATTAACTGCTGAGCAACTTAAAGAAAAAATTAAAAAAATAGATGTATCTAAATTAAGTGACGATGAGCTTGAAACTTTAACTGAAACAGAAAAAACTATGTTCAGTGATAAACAAACAGCAAGAGAGATTTTAGAATACGAACCTAAAACTGGGGCGGGTTTTGTAGCTCAGCAGCAAGCTATAGAATCTATTGTTAAATCTTATAAAGGCTGGGAAATGGAAATAGCTAATGTAAAAGCCCAAAATAAAGATTTTACTAACGATCAAGCTTATCAATATGTTGCCTTAAAACATGAAGTAAATAGCGCTTTATCTGATATTACCAAAAAAATGTCTACATATAAAGATATTTTGAGTCCAGAAAACATAAATAGCAAAAAAGGAACTACAGCATATAATGAAGCAATTACTGATTTAACAGCTTCTGCTAAGAAAGCTTTTGGTGATAAAGTAAATACCAACTGGGTAGAAAAAAATATTGATGATTTACGTAAATGGGTTAGTGGAGGAAAAGATGCTGAAGCAGCTTTTCAAAGATTGGTGCATACCGCAGAAGTTTCATGGCCTACCATATTAACTGGTAAGACTGGGGATGCTAAGGGTAAAAAAATAGATAAATTTAATGAATTGACTAGTGATATAGCCGATTTAAATGAGGAACTTAAAACAATAGATACTGCATCTGCGCTAAAGGATCAGGCAAAAAACTTTACAACGTATAAGAAAACGATTACAGATGCGTTAAGCGCAATAGACAAATCTGATGCTTCTATAGAAGTGAAAAATAATAGTAGAGCGGCAATTGCAGAATTTATAAAAGACTCTTTAACTGTTCTGGCTGCGAAATATGCTATTGCAGACGACGAAAATACAAAAGTTAGTATTTTAACTGCAGCAAATGATCTTATGAATCTTGCGAATAGTAATGGTTTTAGTGTTTCTGGAATTAATTTATCTGGAGCAAAGACAATTGAATATACAGGTGTAAACGGAGAAAAAGTTAAAGACACTTATATTAATTCTAAAAAAGCAACTTTTACTGCTGGAGACGTAAATGTCTCTGATACGAAAGCCAAAGGAAAAAATAAAACGAAAGCTTCAGGTAGTTCAGATGCTGGCGGCAACAAGACAACTACCGACTTCGACGCGGCTCTTGTTCAACGTAAAGCTACCTATAATGCAACATATAATATCTTAAAACAAATTACCGCATTGGAAAAAGAAAGAGAAAAATTAGCAACTCGCCTAAACAGACTTCTTGAAGAGCAAAAACGTACACAAAATTATAACCTTCAAGCAATTCGTCAAAATCAAGCTGCGCAAGTCGCTAATCTTCGTCAACAAATTGGTGCTAACCAATCTATAATAGCTACTTCAAATGCGCTTGCTGCATCAATGGCCGCAAGAACCAATGGTCTTTCTTATAACTCAGCAACGCATTCAGTTCAAATCAATCCTGGGGTTATTGGTTCAATGACGGATGATGAGTATTCAAAGTTTCAATCTATAATTTCTATGGTTGAAGGTTTTGCTAGTAATGCTCAAACCGCAGCAGACAAAATTACGACAGCGGAAAATAATATTTACGAATTAACAAAAGCTGTTATAATAACAGAAGATACTCAATTTAATAACTTACAAAAGTTGGCGGTCTTAGAACGTGAAAGAGAAGAACACCAGCGCAGAATGGATAAATTGACAAAAAAACTCCACTTAAGTGAACAAGAATATACTAAAGAAAAAAATAAACAAATTAAAGTATTAAAGAATGAAGTAGCATTAAATAATAGAATTAAAAAAGAAAAGTCGGCAGATTTAGAAAGATTAAATAGACAAACTGCAAAAAATGGTTGGGGTTCACGTTTATATTATAATCAAGAAACTGGACAAATTGTTAATGATGTCGCATGGTTTAAATCACAAAATTTAAATAATGATGAATACGCTATATATCAAGATATACTTAATAATATGCAACAAGGGGCAGACGTCATTAATAATGCTAAAAATAGTATAAAAACTGCAGAAGATGCATTAGATGATTTAACTCAAGGGTTACAAGATTTTAAAGACAATTTACAGAATTTTGATGTTTCAAAGAAAATTATAGACCAAACCATAAGTTTACTTGATAAAGAAAAGAACCGTCTAAAAAGAAGAGATAGTTTAGTTACCCCTACACAGATATTAAATAATATTCAAGGACTAAATTCTGCTAGAAATGATAAAAATACCACACTAAAAAATGAAAACACCGCAATAAAAAAGAATATTAAAGAAGAAATTTTATCAGATAGTATGGTAAAAAAATACTTAAAATATGATAGTAAAACTAATTATTTCACTATTAATCGTTCTGCTTATGATGCAATTACAGATAAAACCATAAAAGATTACGTAGATAAATTTTTTCAAAAAGGTAACGAATATGCAGATAGAATTAATGCAAATCTTTTAACTATAGAAGAAAACAAAGATGCAAATTATGATGAATTAGAAGCTTATAGACAAGAAGGTATAAAGTTTGATGAAAAAGTTTATAATGCAGTTGTGAAAATGAAAGAAGAGGAAGTTAGCGCTCTTAACAATATTGATACTTCAATTAAAGACGCAGCCTCTAATTTAATATCTTCTATTCAAAAAAATATTCAAAAAATTAGACAAGATCGTCAAAATGACAAGACTGCAAAAGATCTGCAAGATATGGAAGCCAAATTAGCTTATTTACAGGTTGATACTTCTAATGCTAACCAAAAGAGTATTTTAGATACCAAAAAAACTTTAGAAGATAAGCAACAAAGTTATACAGACACTTTAATTGACCAAAAAATTACAGAACTTCAGCGGCAAAATGATGAAGCCGCAAAACAACGTAAAAAACAAATTGATATAATGCAAGCTCAATTGGAGTTAGACAAGAAAAATAATGTTATTTGGGATTATGTAGATAAAATAAAAAGACAAGGCGTAGATACCACAGGTCGTATTAAAACCAATTCAGAACTTTATAATTTGCTTTCTAAAATAGATAATGCAACTGAAAAAAATGCAATGCAATTAAAAGATTGGCTATCTGAGTTACAATATGGTTATTCTTCTGGTCAGGCTTACGCAAGAGCTTCATCTAGCAATACAAGCACAAAATCTAAAAAATCAACAAAAGTTAAGGCTTATGCTAGTGGTGGTTTGGTAGATTCTACTGGAGTAGCTTGGTTAGATGGTACTAAAACCTCTCCAGAGATGGTATTAAACTCGCAAGATACAAAAAACTTTATTCAGTTAAAGGATATTCTTGCTAATTTAAAAAATAATAAAATTCAAACAAACGAGGGCAACAGTAATTTTAATTTTGAGATTAGCATTGAAGTTGACAAGATTTCAAGTGATTATGATGTTGATAAACTTGTAAATAGAATTAAACAACAAATTACTAACGAAGCTCGTTATAGAAATGTTAATACAATAAATATGATAAGATAAAGGAAGATTTTCTTCCTTTATCTTAAAAGGAGGATAAAATGGAATTATATGATTTCGGCAACACAATTATAAGTGAAGGTGTTGATTATAGTCGAAAAGGAGACTTTTTAGGTTTTACAATTGGTAGCACTCATTCTTCCGAATTAGGAATCGTAAGAATAAGTGATAGCAATAGATATACTGAGGACTTAATACCAGAACATTCTGAAAAAACAGTTACCTCTTCGGGTTTAGATATGACTTATTATTTTGATTCTAACTATACACAAAAAAAGTTTACTATAAAATTTGCTTTTGATAGTTTAACAGAAATTCAATTAAGAAAATTACGCCAAATTTTTTCCAAAAAGGAACCACAAGATTTAATTTTTGATGAAACTCCTTATAAGGTTTATAGCGTAAAAATTGATGGTCAGCCGCAATTGAGTTATCTTTGTTTTGATGAAGATTATAAGAGAGTTTATAAGGGTGACGGTTCAGTTAATTTTATAGCTTACTACCCATTCGCGCGCAGTAGATTTAAATATATAGAAGATTATAATATTCAAAATATCCCAGAATGGGGTGGAATAAAAGATAATAAAAGCGATTGGTTGGAAAGTAGCGGGATTATAAGTAAGAATACTTCATATATTTTATCTACTAATTCTACTAATTCAATAAGCAATTATATTGATGCTAACCATTTCGTTGAGGAAACTATTAGAAAAAAACAATTTATTCCAGTAAAAAATGTTGGAGATTTAGAAACAAATATAAAAATAAGAATTTATTTTTATCCCATACCTAATATGACAGAAAAAACTATTACAAATAATATAAAGTGTTATACTAATAAGAAAAACATAATTTCTTTAAATTATACAGATTTTAATAGTATAGAAAATAAATATGAATATAGAGAAGAAATAGGGAAATTAGAATTTAAAATTGAGCCTTGGGAATTAGCAGAAGACACATTTAATAATAAAAAATCATATTTAGAAATAGATATGGAAAAAGAATTAATATTTTATTATAGAGATAACCTAAAAAGTATTTATAATAATAATATTATTTCTGGTAATTTTTTTAAAATACCAAAAACAAATAATAATGAAATTTTAGTTTTAAAATTAGAAACAGAATCTTTGGATAGTAATGAAGTTGATGATAGAGTTTTAGGTATGTCAATAGATTATGATTATTTATATTATTAATGGAGGTGTATATAATGTCTAGTTTAAATTTAGAGTCTTTTGAATTGAGTAAATGGAAAGATAAAATGGTTGAAATAGAAATTCCAGAAGCAGAGGAGAATGAGTATAGAAGTATATATTCTGGACTAGGAACTGACGAAAATGATTTAACATTTTGGTATATGCCAAGAAATTGGAAAGATTGGCAATGGGTTAATTTTAAACCAGATAAAGACAATATTAATAGAGTTATTGTAGATATTACCCATCCTGAAGAAAGAGATACTAAGTTAGTTCATGTAGATTTTAGTACTTCTAATTTAAATTTTAAACCAAATACATATTACACTTTCTTATTAAAACTTGATTTTGGGTTTGATGATGCAAAATTGCCTAGTTGGGAAAAATATGCAGAAGCAGATACTGGTTTGGATCATCACTATCTTATTTCTTTAGTTCGTCAAGATGTTCCAGATAGTACCTGGCATATGCCAAAACCAATTTTCGATAGTTCTCTTGCTATTTCTTATGGTCCAGAAGGTTTTAATCTTAGAGATTGTTATTATGCTAATCCAGAAGAAAAAGCCCAATTATTTGTTGCAAAAGATAGTAATGGAGATGTAAACGAAGTATATTTATTAGGTTTTGTAAAAACTAATGACTTTTTAAAAGAACATAACACTTTAGGGATGTGGAGTTTTTTAGAGTCTTGGGTTAATGATTATTGGAAAGCTGGTATGGAGATTTATGTTTTTGAGGATAATGAGGGTAATGTCTATAATGATTTAGATCCTACAGCCTCAAATTCGGGAAACAATTCAACAGATGAAAATACTGACAACACGGCTGATGAAAGCGTTGACAATACGGAAGAATCTTTTTCTTTAAAAGAAAAAGCTAACGAGAGTTTTAGAAATATTCTAGGTGAAAATAATTTTAAGATATATTTTGGTTCATTATACGATTCTATTAATAATTATATTCGTAAATATTATATAGATGTTTCAGATTATATGAATAAATTTAATAATCAAACTGTTAATAATTCTTCTGAAATTGATGAAGATTTTAAAAGAAAATATATGACAGATAATACAAATGTGATTAGTGCAGAAATTGCCCGATTTAGTAAATTGGCCGCTATCCGATTTCATAAAATATTTCCTGATTTATGTTTTAAATACAAAGAAACGAATGGCGGTGTGCAGTATATTAAATATTTAAATGGAACCGCTTCCGATACAGAAAGTATAAATGATTTTTATTATGATAAAATCATAAATAATAATAATTATAACGCAATATCAGATTATTTAGATTGTATTATATTAGATGGCAATGTATTACTTCCAGTTAAAGCAAATAATTTTGAGAAACTTTATTTTGATTTTGACGGGTTAGATTTAGATCAAAATATAGGAATAGAGGAATTAATCATAAATCGACAAAATCAATATTGGGAAAATATATTAAATAATAATAATAATAATTTATATAATTATTTATCTTTAATATATAGATTAGAGGATAACAATTTAGCAGATTTTTCACTTAAACAAATTATTGAGAATGCAATAGATGATCAATATCAAGCAATAAATAATAATATCGTACAATTATTAATTTATAGAGGTTTTGTTTTAACATATATACCAGAATTTAAAAATATATCTCTTTATATAAAAAACTATATTAAGAATTTTTTATATAAAAAATATAAAAAATCGGAAGATGATAACTTAAATATAATAACAACTTTTTTTCTTGGTTTAATTTTTACTATGTATCCAGAATTATCAGAAGCTAAGATATCTATAAACATAGCTGCTGCATCTTATAAATTTGTAGTGTATTTTGACGATAATTTAAATCCTACTTCTCGTTATTTTAAAATACAAAAGAATAATAATAAATTTCAAACAGTTTACAGTAAAATCTCATCTGATTTATTTGGAACAGAGAATCCCGCTACTAGAGAAGAATTTCAAAAAATTGTAAAAAGTTTTTTTAATATTAAAGAAATAAATTCTGATTTTTTTAATTTTTCATTCGGTAACAAGAAAAAAACAAAAAGGTACTTAGCAGAAGAAAAACAATTTGTATTTGGACATCAAAATGCTCCACAATCTTTTGCACAAGATGTTGTTTTAACTGAAAGTACAAAAGAAGCAGTAAATACTTTAACTTTTTCTCTATATAACTATTATTATAATAATAAAGGAGAAAAAGAAGAGAATCCTTTTATAAATTTATTACAAGAAGAAGATAAGATAAAATTAAAATATAAAGATAAGTGGTATGATTTTATCTTAACAGATAGTAATTTAGATAGTTCAACCAATAAATGGGACTATACGGCGAAAGATGCTCATATAATTGAATTATCAAAAATCGGTTTTAATAAAACTTTTAATACTGAATTAGATAATAATGTTGGAACGATTGAAGAATTATCTAATATTGCAATTGAAGGTACAGATTGGAAATTAGATAAAAATAAAACAGAAAAATTCTATCAAGGAGTTTTACGTCCAGTTATAGGCGGAAAACTTAAAAGCACTATAACAATTAAAGCTAGTGAAAGCTATTATGATGAAAATTTGAAAAGAAAATTTACGGAAGAAAAAGCACTTCCGCCAGAGAGTTTTATTTATATTTTTTATAATGATGATTTTTCTTTAAATAATTTTAAAATACTTTGTCCGAAAAATTTTAACGAAGATTATGAAATAGTTAATAATACTTTAACCAACGTATTTATTTATCCCACAATAAAAATTTATGATAATAATACAGAAATAACAGATTTAAATATGAAAGATTATGTTATATCAAATAACTTAACTATTAAACTTCCAGATATTTTTCAAGACGAAATTGATTTCAATTATGGTCTTCGTGCAAAGGATATAGTAACGAAACCAAAAACACATTATAGTATTCCGTTAAAAAGATATGTTACTGAGTATAAAAATACTACTGCAAAAAATAATAATGTATTATATGGATATACAGAAAGTAAATATAGCACTAAACCCTTTGTAAAAAATTTAATTCCGAATGGAGAAGATTTTATTTCCTTAAGTGGTTGGATAAATGGAACAGTAAATAATATTCATAATTTAGATTTATATTTGGGTGCGGCGGTACGAGAAAAAGATAATATAAGTACGATTTCACCTTATCTTAATTTTATTACTTCTGTTGAAAGTGGAAATAATAGAATGCCACATGGTTTTGCTTGTAATACTGAACTAAGTTATAATTTTGCTGATATTAATCACTTAGATCCTGGTGATGAATTTGTTCTAAGAGTTCAAGTTGAAAGAGGTAAGAATTTTAATCCACTAAATGCGGACACAAAAAGTGAAATAGATGATCAATTAACATTAATGGAAACTATGCGTCCATATTTATATTTTTATGATAGTAGTTATAATTTACAGTCTAATGCTAATAATACAAAAAATCTTCCAAAAGCATCTCAGCAAGTTATGAATTTTATTCAAAATGAGAGATACAAACTACATCAAAAAATCAGAAGTGGGTTAGAGAAAAAAACAGATGATGAATATTATGATAAGACAGATAATGGAATAACTTTTATTGCACAAAGACCATACTGGTGGAGTAATTATAGTGAAGATTTTTATGATTTGTCAGAAACATTAGATAAACAAGGACTAGTTCCTATTTATTGGAATTATCTTTCAGATACAGATACTGATAAATATTTTCCTTGTGTTTATATAAAATCTAAGACTGCTCAACAATGGGAAAGAAAAAAATATATTGAGAAATATGGTAATAAGGTTCGAACTGGAAATAATAAAAGCTATTTTTTTAATAGAGAAGGACAAGTACAATTAGCTTATCTATTTTTTGGTCGTAAGAGTACGAAGAGCAATTTTAATATTAGAGATATTGAAATTATGCTAGAAGGCTTGTTATCAAATATTAGCATAAACAGAGAAGGTTCCACACTTTATGCACAATTAAATATAAATTTAAAAATACAAGAGAGTAATAACTCAGTTATTAAATATTATTGTCCTCTTCTTTTTACAGATAGAGATTTTAAAGAGTTATATAATAATAATTTACCTGAAGGAGAAAGTAAAATAGATTTTGTAAATAATAAAACTTTTTTTAGAAAAGATGAAGCCACTTTGAGAAAAATTTTTGAAACCAAAGAATATTATGAAATGAGGAAAATTTCAGGAGGTTTCCGTGCAATTCCTTATAATATAAATATTGATTTTGGTGATGAAGAAGAAAGTATAGCTCATTCATCTGGTGATGACTACAATGACTTTGACTTATTAATGAGAATGCGAAGTATTTGGTATTTACATAAATATAGTAAAACAGATACTTGTATTTTTGAAACACAAGGAACTTTCTATGGAAGACCAATAAAGAAAAAAGTGGATAATAAAGATACATATGTATATAATATATATAGTGATGAAAATAAAGGAATTTTTAAGAAATCACAAGGATATACTTATGAAGATTTATTAGACAAACATTTAGGTTTATTCTTAACCTTCGATCAAACTCGTTATGATGATGGTGCGCGTGGCGATGTTAGTTTAGCAATAAGTAAAATTGAACTATTTAGAAAATATATAGATGAAGATGGAAATATAGCTACTCCTAATAAAACTATTGAAAGTAACATTACGCCAATTTATCATTTATATGATCCAGTACAAAATCAAGGTATTACAAAAAAAGAAGATATCACTTATGAGTATGAAGGAGTAACATTAAATTCTGATAACTTTAATTATGAGCCAGTTGTTGATTTAACAGGAGAAAAGAAAAATTCTATAACTATTACAGAAAGTAATTGTTATAATATATTACAAAAAATAGCGGAAATTTTTGATGCTTGGTTAGTGATTGATGTTAAACATAATGATAATGGACAAATAGAATTGATTGATGGAAGACCTCAAAAATTTATATATTTTGTTAACACAAGATATAATGAAAATTTTAGTGGGATAAAGTATGGAATTAATCTTCAAAAAATAACTAGAAAAATAGATAGTAATGATACTATTACTAAATTAATTGTAAAAAATAATAACAATGAATTTGGTAAAAATAGTTTTTGTAGTATAGCTCGGTCAAAATATAATTTTAGTGGCAGTAACTCAATTTTTAATGTAGATTATCTAATTTCTATTGGTGAAATTCCACTTAGAATTAGAGATATATTATATAATGAAATATATCCTAGAACGCAATCTTATGGACAATTTTTATCAGAAATGATAACAGAGCGCGCAGAACTAATTACACTATTGTCTCAAACACAATCTGAAGCAGAATATAATAAATTAATAATTAATGATGCAAAAGAGAAGTTAGCTGATTATCAAGGTAGATATGAAGCTTTAGATGTAAGAGATAATAGTAGCAAAAAAAAGAAGATTAATCTAGCATATTTAATAAGTAATGAAGAAGCCAGAAAAAAACAAACTCAAGAAGTTCAAAGTATTGTTAATACAATTATTTTTTATAGTAATGTAATTGATGGTTATTCTGCTAAATATCGCTCATCTACAATAGAATATAATGAAAATCTTGAAAGATATAATATATTACAAAATATTACTGAAAGTGTAACTAAGCAAAGAGATTCTTTAATAGATGAGTTTCAAAAATTATGTAACGGAGGAAGAATCAAAGAAGGGGCATGGTCTTCTGAAGATTATATAGACGATGATTTATACTATTTAGATGCCGAAAGACAGCTTCAAGAATATATTCAACCAAAAGTAAGTTATAATATTGAAGTTACTGACGTTTCTGTGTTACCAGGGTGGGAAGCTTACAATTTTAATTTGAGAGATAAAACCACGATGGAAGATCCAGAAATCTTTGGATATGATGAAAACGGAGTACCTATAAAAATAGATATAATTATAACAGAAAAATCTAGTCATTTACAGTCCCCAGATAAGAATACTATTACCGTACAAAATTATAAAACTCAATTTAATGATTTGTTTCAACGTATAACTTCTACAATTCAAGCTGTGGAATTTGGAACATTAAATTATACCAATAAAAACTCTGATAATAATATTAATAATAGAATTTCAGATGATGAAACAAGTTTAAATGCGCTAAAAGCTTACAACAAAATATAAGAGAAGAAGCTCATTCAGTTATGAATGAGCTTTTTTATATATATTATACAAATAAATTTTGATTTTTTTATAAATAGTGATTATGCACAACAAGAAGCAGTTATGATGGATAATGTAGTATATATTGATAAATTTTTAGATAAAAATTTTAAAAAAATATATACCAACGCAAAAGGATACAATATGACTGTAGATGACGTATCCAAACGTTGGTATAAAGGAACATATTTAATTACTATGAAAGATCATATTACTTGTTGCATTGATGGTGTTATATATGATACTTTTAATCCTAGCGATAGACTAGTTTGGGAAGTTTACCAAGTAAAGTAGGAGTTGTAACTCCTACTTTATTTTTTATTCCCAACTTATAATTTCTGGTTTTGGGTTATAAGAATCTGCTACATATTTTCCAATTCCAATAGCGTCAGCTTCATCATTAGTTACACTCACATCAAACCAATTTTTTACATTAATCTGCATTGATTTTTTCTTATCCGATTTAGTCTTTCCTTTTACATTACAGTGCGCCCGCCACGAAGCGGGAGAACATATCGTATAGGTTAAATTCAACTCATAACAAGTTTCCATTAAAATTCCTTGAAGATGTGCCAAAACTTTATAGGTTTGAAGTCCAACACCATTTTTAGAATTAAACTCGTTATTTCCGCCGCCAAAATTTTGCAGCTGTATATCTTCTAAACCTATATGGTCGGGTTTCCAAGTATTTACCATATTTATAAACCATTGTTTCAGCTCATTATCTCTTTTAATTTCATCATCTAATTGAGTTTCAAAAATTCCAAACTTAACTAATTCGGAACCATCATAAATTGAATAGCCTGTAATATATGTAGCTTGATCAAGAGCAAAAATTCTTTTTACTCCCTTTTTCTTTGGAATGATTTTTTGCTCTTGCTCCTTATATTTATTATTTTTACAAATGGGGCACTCAGCTTTATTTCGAATTTTCTTCCAATTTGAATAAACTGTATGCCCCTCTGGACATTTAAAAACCATTTCACTATCTAAATTTTGATATTGTTGAGAAATGACTTTCCAATGTATTTTTTCTAATGAAGATTGGATATCTTCAATTTTTATACGTCCCATTATTTCTTTCCACTGGAACCAAAACCATCTTCTCCACGTTCACTATCAAAAACACCGATATTTTCTACTTGATAAAAATGAGCTAAAGGAACTTCTGATAATACTAACTGAGCAATTCTGTCTCCTTTTTGGATATGACAGGGCGCGCCGTATAAAACAGAAGTAATATTTAATTTTTTTACTGTTCCATCTTCATTTAAAACTGGCTCATATGTTATATCTTTAATAGGAGGATCAATATTATCTACAATGATTCCAATTTCACCTCTGTATGATGAATCTATTGTTCCAGGCGTATTGGCTACACGCATTTTTGTTTTTAAAGAAAGTCCGCTACGAGGTCTTACCTGAATTTCGTAGCCTTGTGGAATTGCAACCTTTATTCCAGTTTTTATTAATTTTGTCTCTCCCGGTAAGATGTCATAATCTTCTAATGCTCTTACATCGATACCCGCATCGCCAATATGAGTATATTTAGGTATTTCGACGCCTTCAGATAGTTCAACTGGAATTTCTATAATTTTAGTTCCTGCGGGCATATCTTCTGTAAAGGCGTTTGTAATTAATCCTATATATCTTTTTAGGAAGTCTACTCTATCTTCCTTCATTTCTTTTTTTAACGTGTCTAATTTTGACATTAAATTAGAATACTCATTAATTAATTCTTCTTGTGTTAAACCATATAATTCCATTTCTTTTTTTAACAGAATTTTATTATTAGAATCTTTAAGGGCTTTTTCTGTTTCCATAAGCATAATTTCGCTTATTACACCAAACTCTTCATCTTCTAGGGAGAGAATTGCTGCAATATCTTCAAAATTATTAATTCCATCTTTATTTAACACGTCTGCTAAGTTCATTATATTTTTTATTTCTTTTTCCTCTTTTTTTGGGACATTCGCCTTCATTTAAATTCCTCCTTTCTTTATACTTTTATATAAAGTCCACAATGACATATTCCTTTTTCTTGTTCTCGAAACTCTTTACACATACATTTAGTATCTTCATTTTTTATGAGTTTACAAGGACAAAAACCTTTATTATCTTTAACAGCTTTTTTTATATATTCAAAAGCTGGATTTTCTATATTATATTTAATCATTTATTATACCTCACAGCGTATTGATTATCCGATGCAAGATTTACTCCTAAAAGTTCATCATAGTGAGGTTTCTGATTTGGCTTAAACCTTCCACATTTTATTATTATATTTTTCTCTCTTAGTATCGCGCTGCCTTGATATTTTGTTAAGATTTCTTTTTCTGTGTAACCTGTATAAATAACTATATCATCATCAGAAAATAATCTAAACATCTTTATAAATCTATTCAAATCATCAAAACTATCTAGCGGTTCTAATCCACTAAATATAATTGCTTCGGTTAATGGATTATTCAAATATCTTTCGATTATTTCTTCCATTGGCACATCAATATCTGGTTGTTCTCTTAACTTTGAATTTTGGCATAATTGAACTTTATTTTCTTTATCACATTTAAAAGAACAATAAGGCATTGCAATATACATCGAAGTCTTTTTATAATCCCCTATACATTCATCAATTATTCCTTTAATTATCATTACAAAATTGCTCCTTAGCAGCGTTATATCCTGCTACGTAGTTTTGAGTAAAAGCATCTTTTATATTATCCATAATTTTTGGAAAACAGCTAGCGATAATAAATTCAAAACTTAAATCACAGTCTTTTCGAGGGGCAATTTCTTTTTTAATTTGTCTTATCATTCTTTCTAATGAAGATAATTTAATTGTATCTAATTGTTCTTTTTCAGCTTTCATTTAAATCACTCCATTCTCTCATTGCATATTCTTTCTTTCTTTCTTTTGACCATGTCTTAATTGGAGTATAGAATCCTACGATTCTTGTATACTCTGTAGCAACAGGTTCTCCACAGGTTGGACATATATTACCATAAAAACCGTGATTATGCTTACAAGCTTGAATTCTTGTGTTAAAAGCAAAATAGGTTAGTCCTTGTGAAGCTATATAATTCATCATTTTCCAAGCTTGATCAAAAGTATTAAAAGGTATATCTATATTAATATGAGCTATTGAGCCGCCGTTACAGTAGGAATCAAATAAAGAGGCTATTCTTACTCGTTCTTGAATAGTTGTTTTAATTCCTAAAGGAATAAATTGATTACCATAAAGCGGCAAATCTTTCACAACTTTTTCTGGATAAAGTAATTCATCTGCTTGTTGAAGCTTCGCCGCGGCAGACTCACCGGGGATTTGTTCTATGGAGATTTTATAATCTACATTTTTCATAAACTCATCTTTAACTTCAAAAATTGTTTTAAAGATTTTTTCTCCAAATTTATCTGCTTTTTCTGTATAATAAGTATT
>Ga0326514_10000628_pt1 | contig 23835 bp, 31 predicted proteins | sample 3_2548_0518_D_FD_203653 | JGI IMG/M metagenome (GOLD analysis project Ga0326514, IMG submission 203653) | Bovine rumen microbial communities from UC Davis, California, United States - 3_2548_0518 | ecosystem: Host-associated > Mammals > Digestive system > Stomach > Rumen | place: USA... | reverse complement strand
TAAAAATATCTTTCATCAATGCGGGGTCGATCACGATTCCCGAGGGAGATTGGGATGATTATGACCTGACAGACGGGTTTATAATCATTAAAAAGGGCGAAGCGTGGATTGCCATGTATAACGCTAAAGAGGTTTTTTCGCTGGTGCTGGAAAAGTAGACTGATTGAGAGGGGGTGAAAGTATGGGAAGAAGAGCATCGTTTGTAGCAAGGTCAATTACAAGAATGCAGAGGGCGCAGAGGAAACAAAGGAAGGCACCTGCATCCAATGCAGCCAAAGGCTCAGGAAGTAAGGACGAGTCTTAATGGCAACAAATCTTTATGATCCGATTAAAACAATGGCTAAAGTGACGGACTCTGTGATAGTCGGATTTTCAACCGGCAAAGAGAGCATCGTTACTTTAGACCTTTGTTTTAAGTTTTTCAAAAAGGTACAGCCGTATTTTTTATACTCCGTGCCGAATGTTTCTTTTCAGGAAAAGACCTTGAATTGGTATGAAAACAAGTACCAAACGGAAATAATACGAATACCCGGAACGAACGTCAGTGAATTTTTTCATTACGGTTCATTCAGAAACGGGGATCCGACATTCCCGATAGTTTCCATAGGGGATATTCATCACTATGTAAGGCTGAAATATGATATATGGTGGATTGCGTGCGGCGAGAGAATGGACGATTCCATACAAAGACGGGCGATGATAAAAAACCAATCGACCATATACGAAAAAGGCGGAAGATTCTATCCCGTGGCAAGCTGGAAAAAGCAGGAAATATACGACTATATCAAACATGAAAAGCTTTATCTCGGGGTGGATTCAAAGAAACTGGGGCATTCAATAAGAATGCTGCATCCTGACGGATTGAAATTTCTGAAAGAGAATTATCCCGATGATTTAAGAAAACTCTTGCACATTTACCCGTTTGCAGGCGCGTCCCTTAAAAGAGAGGAAATGTTGAATGAAAAGCAAGTATCAGGCGTATGAGACCGAAACCATAAACCGCAGCGAGATAAAAAACGCTCCCTACAATCCCCGCATAATGGACGAAAAGGCGAAAAAGCGGCTGAAACAGAATATCGCAAAACATGGGCTTGTAGCGGCGCTGACATGGAACAGGCGCACGGGAAATCTTGTGGGGGGGGCATCAGCGGCTTGAACAGCTCGACAGCCTGGAAAAGTCGAAAGATTATGAACTCACGGTCTGCGTTGTGGACGTTGATGAGCGTGAAGAAGCGGCTCTGAATGTGCAGCTTAACAACCCGTCGATGCAGGGTGAATGGGATTTTGACAAACTCGCCATGATGTCAGAAGACTTTGACCTTGACTTAAAAGATGATATGGGCTTTACCGAAACCGATATTGATTTTATGTTTGAGGGTGACGACAGATTTTCACAGCTCTTTGACACCAAAGAGGGCGAAAACATGCGCGGCGATCTTGAAGCGGTAAAGGCGGCACGAAAACAGTCCGCCGAAAAACTGAAAGAACGAAACGGCATAAACTGGTTTACGGTGATAGTTTTCGAAAACGAAAAAGACCGAGACTCCTTTATGAAAGAAATCTCGATCCCCAAATATGAAACCTATGTAACAGAAGAACAAGTACGGCGAATTGCTAGAAAAGAATAGGTTCCCAGTATTTTTTGAAAAGGGCGTCATCTTCTTCGTCGTTTGCGGGTTTTGGCAAGTAGACTATATCATGGTCACACTCCCATAAAGCTAATTTTCCTTTGACGTAAAACGGCTCAATACAGCGTGGGTTTTCAAGAATCCAGGCATAATCCCCTTTTTCAAATGTTGTCTTTATAGCAGGCTTTAAGTGTCTGGCTGTAAACGGCACTATATCGGCAAGAGTGACAACTCCGAGGGCGTGAGACGGTATTAAGCCATGCATTTTTTTAGCGGTCGAACAAATGAGAATGTCGCCCCTGTAAGATGTTGTCCATGTGCGACACTCTACAGTTTTATGACCTGTCACAATGGTCATTGCAAAAGATGGGTGTACTGATAGTGCTTTCAAAAAAATCAACTCCGTTTTTTATTTATTATAGCGCGGTGTAATGCAATTGTCAAGCCGCCGCATATTTCAGCGGCGGGCGGCATGAATTGTGAAGCAGGTGTATTATTTGCGAATATCCATCTCCCTCATGCGTATACACTCGGCAACAAGGCGGTCAACGTTTTCCGGGGTAGCCTCCAGCATATAATCAAAATCAATTTTAGGGTATGCGCCGCCGTTTGGCGCCGGTATGTGGCGCTCTTGTATGTTGTATGCTCCGCTGCAATTGCCTTTGTTATCCGTGTAGTAGGTTCTTACGCCAATGTGAGTAAGTAAAAAGCGGTCGATATAGCCGAACTTTACCCATTGATTGGCAAGGTCATTTTTGCATTTGCGATCGTGTTCGCAAAGTGTTATTTCAACGATGAAATTGTCTCCCACATGAAAACAGCGGCGGCAATTCATTCCGTTGACATCTTTCCATCCGTGCTCTGTGACCTTTGTGACGAATTTGAGATAGTTGTTGATCTGTGCCATAATATCCATCCTTTCTGCCCGGTACAAAGCCCCGGGCGCGGCGTGTATGTTGTGTATGTGGGTTTATGCTATGCCTATGACGGTCTCTTCACTGTGTACCGGCTGCATATTAAAGGGGCGGCAGAACTCTTTAAGCTCTGTGAAAACATTGGCGATATATTCGTTGTTGCTCTCGATAAGATCGTTGACGGTCTGAAGCTCTGAAAGTAGCTGCATTTTACGCTCTTCAAGCTGTCTGTTTTCAGCGCGTGCCGTTTCAATATCATCAAGCTCCGAATCGATACAAGCCTGTATCGCCTTTTCGCGCTCTCTGTTGCGGCGGTCAAAATCGGCGATATCGAAACATTTTGACTTTGAAAAGTACGGCGCTGCAAATACCATTTCCGTTTCCATATCGAAAGCAAGCGCATTTGTTACCGTGCGGTAGTTGTCAAGCAGCTTATGCTCCGCTCCGCCGTTGGTGTGTGCCTCAACGTTAAGCACGATAATATCTTGTGTGTCGCCTGTGTAGTTGGTTGTAATGCGTGTGTAAACTGCGAATCGTTTCTTTGCCATAAAATCAAATCCTTTCTGCTTACTGTTGATAGTGTTTGCAACGGTTCCCCCTTACACTTAATATAATACACTAAAATCAGTGAATAGTCAAGAGAAAATAAGACAAAAAGCATACAAATATATTCATTGATTTTAGTGTATAATATACAAAAAGAAAACCTTGCCAAATCGGCAAGGCAAAAAGAAAAAGCAAAACAATATCATTCAGAATCGTCCGAACGAACGAACGAAAGAATATCTCCCGGCTGACAATCCAGAGCATCACAAAGGCGGTCAAGAGTTTCGAGAGTTATGCTTTTGCCGTGAGTGATAGATGTCCATGACGCCTGGCTGATAATATTGTCTTTCCGTATTTTATAGGTGGTCAATCCTTTTTCTTTCATGAGCGGGAAAAGTTTGTCGTAAACTATCATCAATATCATTCCTTTCAAGGCGGATATGGTTATATAATCATTATAGCACGGATATGCACGAAAATCAATACACAAAATCAAAATTCGGCACAATCACGGACAAAGAGGTGAAAACATGAGCGAAAAAACAAAGAAAGATGGCAGAGGAGCGAGAGGAAAATATCAGAAGTGGCTTGAACCCGAAAACCTGATACTTATTCAAGGCTGGCGGCGGGATGGTCTTTCGGATAAACAAGTCGCTCGCAATATTGGCATAAATCAAGCCACTTTGTATGATTGGCTGAAAAAATACGACAAATTTGCCGAGGCTTATAAAAAAGGAACGGAAACTTCGACATATGAAGTTGAAAATGCTCTTTACAAAGCAGCATGCGGATATGACACGACAGAGGCTGAAACAATACTGACAACATCTCCCGACGGGCTTGAAACAAAACAGGTGCGAAAGAAACTGCGGCATATACCGCCGAATGTGGGCGCTATATGCTTTATCCTTAAAAACAGACGTCCCGAAAAGTGGCAAGATAGAAGAGATGTCAAGCTCGATGCCGCCGCATTCAAGGAAATACCGAAACTGTATGAAGCGCTAGGAGCTGTTGAAGAAAATGACGTTCAAAGTACTGAGCCCGAAACAGGCGAAAATATTTAAATGGGCGTATAACACGGACTATAAAGCGATAATATGTGACGGTGCCGTGCGTTCGGGAAAAACTATCTGCATGATAACGTCTTATATTTTGTGGGCGATGAGAGCTTTTAAAGGTGCGAATTTTGGCATCTGCGGGAAAACGGTAGCAAGCGCCGAAAGAAACATTGTGAAACCATTACAAGAAATAGCCGATATTACGCATTATTTCAGCGTACAATACCGCTCGGGCGAACACGTTCTTATAATCGGTACAGACACATACAGCAATTATTTTTATGTGTTCGGAGGAAAAGATCAATCGTCTTATCAGCTGTTGCAGGGTATTACACTTTCAGGGATATTCTTTGACGAAGTGGCACTGATGCCCGAGAACTTTGTTCAACAGGGTCTGGCAAGGTGTTTAAGTGTCGGAGAGTCAAAATACTGGTTCAACTGCAATCCCGAAAGTCCCGCGCATTGGTTTTATCAGCAGTGGATATTGGAAGCCGAAAAACAGAACGCTTTGCACATACATATGTTGATGTCGGACAATCCGATACTGACCGAAAAAGAGCTGCACGAAGCAGAAGTGCGGTTTTCGGGGGTATTCTATGACAGATATATTCTTGGTCTCTGGTGCCTTGCGGAGGGGCTGATCTATCCCGAATACGAAAGGGCGATAGAAAAGCCGCCCGCCGATGCGAAGTATGATAAATATGAGTTATCTATTGACTATGGCACACTGAACGCCTTTGCAGCGCTTATGTGGGGACGTTATAAAGGTGTATGGTATGCGTTTGACGGCTATTATCACAGCGGCAGAGAGACGGGAAAACAGCTGACAGATGAGGAATACGGGAACGAAATAGACAAGCGTTTCGGCAAATATACGGACGATTATGACAAAATGACAGTATATATTGACCCGTCTGCGGCAAGCTTTATAACGCTTATGCGGCGCAAAAGGCGGTATCATATCAAAGCTGCCGATAATGCGGTGCTGGACGGCATAAGAGAGACGGCAACGGCGATACATAATGATTTGATAAAAATATCGCCCGAATTAGGCTGGATGCGCAAAGAGTTTGAGGGCTATGTGTGGGATGATAACAGCAATGATGACAGACCCGTGAAAGAGGCAGACCATGGAATGGACAGCCTACGCTATAAAGTAAAGACGTCAAAAATAGCTGTGCCGAAAACGGATTTGTATTGAGGGTGAAAACATGAAGTTTATTCCGAAAGATGATTTAATAATGCTGCTGAATTCATTTGTAAATGAAGATTATTCTGTTGATGATATAATTGGGATTTTTGACAGGTTTGGTGATAACTGGTTTGTAATGGATGGTGATTTACAGTGTACAAACGAAAATCAGGATAGAAAACGGTACATTAACAACATAAAACGAAAGATAAGCGAAGAAGAGTTCGCGAGGGAAATCAGATGAATATAATCAAAAAAGCCGAAAATGATGATCATTACCAAACGATGATGATAGGTCTGATATTTTTAGGGCTTGTCATATGTACGGTGGTTGGATTTGCGCTTGGATATGTGTACGGGAAACGTGCTGAAACGGTGACCGAAACGAAAGAAACGTTTACAAAAGTGGCAAGTAAAGTGTATCGGCACGAACAAACGGGAGTTTATTATATCGCGACAAATAACGGCGGTGTGTGCGTTATGGTGAATGCGGACGGCACGCCTTACACGGGCGGCAAAGAGGTGAGAACGTGAAAACTTATCAGGATTTGGAAAAATGCGGGGACAGTGATTATCTGCTGTGTGATTTTGTGCAGAGTGTTATATCTGACCATCAATCGAGCGACAGATACAAAATCGGAACGGCGGCGGGACAGTTTTACCGCCACTGTGACCCCGATTTACAGGCGTTGAAACGCCTTATATATGACAACAGCGGCAACGTTTTTGAAGATAAATACAGCGCCGATTACCGCATAGAAAGCAATTATTTTTATATGCTGATAACGCAGACCGTCATGTATTTGCTGGGGAACGGCATATCTTTTGATAATGAAAAAGTCAAAAAACAGATGGGCGGCACGGGTGATTTTGATTTTGCGGTACAGCAGACGGCGTTATATGCCGCTTGCGACGGTGAAGCATACGGATATATTGACCCCGTGGATGGCGTTCTGCCGCTGTGCTATGCTTGCAGACTTAACGGAAATGAACCGACATTTGCGCCCCTATATGACGAAAAAAGCGGTGAAATAAAAGGCGGTGTTAGATATTGGCGGCTTGCCGATGAATATCCTTTACAAGCTGTATTATACCGCGAGTCCGATTACATAAGGTTTTCCGAAAATGACGAAAAGACCCTTGAAATGCAGGAAGAACCGCACAGATACGGCGAACGGGATGTTTCGAACGATGTCGAGGGGGTTTACAGCAGCGAAAAAACGGGTCTGAAAAATTTCCCTATCGTTAAAATGCCGTATATCAACAATCAATCCGCTATTGTCGGGAACAGAACGCTGTTGTTTGCTTATGATGTGGTTTTCAGCGGCATGGTCAATAAAATTGACATGAATCTATTGTATTGGATTTTGAAAAATGCCGACGGCATGAGTAAGAAAGATGATGTGCAATTTGTTCTGAATCTGATAAGAACCAGAGTGATGCATTTACATGATGATATGGATGCACAGGTACAGGAAGTAAGCAGCAACACCGAAGCATACCGTGAGGTGCTTGCAGAGCTGCGAAAACAGCTGTTCTTGAATTTTATGTGCATTGACACGGAGAATGTGTCCGCGGGAAACGTTACGGCGACACAAATCAAAACAGCTTATCAGAACATGGATTTGCAGGCGAACGCATTGGAGCACTGTGTTTCGGAATTTATCAAAGGTGTGCTTAAAGTTCACGGACGTGACCCGAATGAACCGTTCCATTTTACGCGCGACAAAGCGATAAACGAATCCGAAAGAATAAACAATTCCATTGCGGGAAGTAAGTATCTGGGAGAAGATATGACAACACGCCTGATAGCCGAATCTCTCGGATTGATTGATGAAGTTCCGAAAATACAGGCGGCGAAAGAACAGCAGGAGCAGGCTTTGTTCGGTGGCGGTGATGATATTGTAAACCGTATTGCCGATATGGTCTACAAGCGGCTGAAAGGTGAAACGGCGCAGGGAACGGAGGATGATCGGGATGATGACAGCACAGGAAATGAAGAAACTGTCTGACGAGGCAAGAGAGAAAATAACGGCGGACAAAACAGAAAAAATATATCAGAAAGTTGAGGAAACGCTCAAAGGTCATCCCGAACTGGGGTATCGGATAAGCTGGTGATGCAATGCCGCAGATAAAAGTGAATGAATATAAACTATATAAACACAATGTCAAAAGCGTTGAAAACATAACACCGGAAGAAATTGAGTCTCTGATAACCAATACATTGAACAAAATAACAATGTCACGCAATATAGAATTTATACTGCATATCTGCGGCGAACATTGGGCGATAACAAAGAATGATTTTCTTCAATTGGGAAAAGAATTCGGAATCGACGAAACAAGCGAATTGACGGTAAAAGAGGTTGAAATGCTTATGCTGATATTCTGGCTGAAAAACAAATCGGCATTTTCAAGAAGGTGATGCAATGCCGCAGATGCAGATAATACCCCGTCAGCCGTCGGAAATCGACTATATCCATGAATACACCGACACCGAACTTGAAGCACTCACAAAGGAGCTGCAAGAGATATACAAGCAGGCATATGAAGAAATAAAAAAGAAAGCCGACGAATATCTTGAACAGTACCGCGAAGCTGATGAGGAAATGCGGCTGCAATACGAATCGGGGGAAATCACAAAGAAAGACTGGGAGAACTGGCGGCGGTCACACATGATGACGGGTCGCCGCTGGTACACACTGGCTGACAGTCTGGCAACAGATATGACAAACGCCGATTTAATAGCGGCAAGTATTATAAACGGTCATCTGCCGCAGGTGTACGCACTCGGATATAACTACAGCATATATCAGACCGAAAAAGAAACATTGTTTGAAATTTCCGATACACTCTACAGCCGCAGAGCTGTTGAAAGGGCGATAAGAAATCACTCGGTCAATGTGAGAACTGTTGCGGTTGATGTCGGTAAAAGTTATCGGTGGAATCAGCAGCACGTTACAAGCGCTACTGTACAGGGAATATTGCAGGGAGAGGATCCCCGTCAGATAGCCGCACGCATAGCACGGACTACTGAAATGGACTACAATTCAGCGCTCCGAAACGCACGCACAGCCTTTACAAGCGCCGAAAACGGCGGGAGATATGAGGCATACAAAGACAGTGAAGCGGCGGGATTTAAAGTCTACAAGACATGGATAGCCACTCTTGATGGGCGCACAAGACCGACTCACCGACAGCTTGACAGAGAAACAGTCGAAGGAGCCGACACTTTGTTTGCTAACGATTGCAGATATCCGGGAGACCCCGATTGCGGGGACGGGTCGGAACTGTACAATTGCCGCTGTTCGCTGATCCGGCAAGTTGTAAAAATGGATCTGAGCGTAAAGGCACCGCTTAACGGAAAGCTCGGTGACATGGAATATGATGAGTGGAAAAATGCCAAAGGTGATGAAGCATTTTTTAAGCGTGAAACAAATCGAAAGAGTGACAAAGAACAATATGAAAAGTATACGGGTTTAAAAGTTGACGGTGTGCCGGGAACATTCAAGGAGTTTCAGGACATTAAATACGAATCCCCCGCAGAATGGAAAAAGATAAAATCGGATGCTTTAAGCAAGCAGGCAAAAAAGAGAAAAGAGGCGAAAGACAATGGCAAATCTGCAAATAACGGTAAATGACAACACCGGCGCGGTATTGCAGGCACTTAATGAGAAAAAGCAATTGTTTCTCGAACAAGCGGGACAGCAAGCCGAATCCAACGCTGTGCTGAATATAACCAATATAGGGCGCGTGGACACGGGAGCTTACCGCAACAGCATGACTCATACGGTCAGCGGCGACAAAGCGGTGATAGGAAGCGCACTTTCGTATGCTGTCTGGAATGAGGTCGGGACAGGTACTTTCGCAAGTGACGGAAACGGGCGGCGCGGCTGGTGGGTCTATGTCAGGGATGAAAACGGGAGTTCATCAAGCAGCCCATCGTCACAGCCTGTAAGAACACGGGAAGAAGCACTGAAAGTAATGCATTATCTGCGGTCAAAAGGTCTTGATGCGCATATCACGAACGGCATAAAACCGACTCACGCGCTGCGGGATGCGATATCAGGGCATGAGGATGAATACAAGGCTATTCTGGAAATGGTAATGAGACAATAGAATTTATCTGTTGAAACAAGCGGAAATCTATTGACAAATCCGATATAAAGGTGTATAATATGGATAAGAACAATTGTACTCAAAAAAAGAAAATAAAATTATCTGTTGCCGATATTGAGCGCATAGAGGAACAGCTTAATAAGGGTCTGCGAGTAGAAGTGTATCCCGTGAAAGCGGACGATATATCAATTGCGGCGCTCAACAGGACGAAAATCAAATAATTGCGGAATAATCAAAAAATTGAATATAACACTCAAATAATCGTTTTTGAGTGATAACGGTCGAGCGTGACTGTCTCTTATGAGATAGTCACGCTTTTTTTGTTTATATATACCCGAAGAGGGGCAAATGTCCCGAATCGGGCACCAAACAGGCACGATGCAAGGAACCGTCATTGTGCCGCATATCGAATCACGAAGAACCGTGACCGAAGCAAAGGAGATATTTAACATGGATGGAGTTACGCGAAAGCTCTTGAATTCACTCGGGATTGAACAGGAAAAACAGGACGCCATTATTGGAGCGCATATCGGACTGGTGAACACTCTGAAAGAGCAAATAATCAGTGCAGGCGATACGGCGGACGAGCTTGAACGGGTGAAAAAAGAACTCGGGAAAACAAAAGAAAGTCTCAAAGCTGCAAATGATAAAATTACCGCTTACGAAAAAGACGATTATGCAGGGAAATACAAATCGCTGAATGAGGAGTATGAAAAGTACAAGAGCGATATTGCGGCAAAGGAAACTGCCGCGAAAAGCAAGACAACGCTCAATGATTATCTTGTCAGCAAAGGGTATTCAGAGAGCGCGGCACGGCTTATAACGAATCGCTCGGACTATCATACCCGCATTGAGTACGACGACAAGGGGAAAGCAAAGAATCTCGGTGATATTCTCAAAGACATACAAGCCGAAAGGGACTTTGCGGCATTTACTCCGAAAGTGACCGAAACACGGCATATTCCCGAAACACCTCCCGCGAACACAGGAGAAAAAGCGTATAAGAGCCGCTCGGAAATAGAAAAAATGACAGATCCCGCAGAAAGACAAGCCGAAATTAAAAAGGCTATTCAGAACGGGTCTCCCGATTATACTTGACGAAAGGAGAATGAAAACATATGGCATCGGTAAATCTTACCACATCGGCTGACATAGATGTAAGGGCAAGGGAAATTGACTGGGTATCACAGTTTACCCGCAATTACGAGTCGTACACCGATATTATGAGAGTTATGCGCCCGATAAAGAGAGCGCCCGGAACGGTACTCACGCAGAAAATAGCGACTGTTGACCTTGAAAGCGGCACAGTCGGAGAGGGAAATGCAATACCTCGCTCTAAATCGAAAGTTATCGAAAAGGAATACGGCACAGCAACAATTGACAAGTACTCGAAAGAAACATCGATTGAAGCTATTAACGATAAGGGATATGCGGCAGCTGTACAGCTTACGGATGATGAGTTTGCATATGAGCTTTTTAGACGTGTTGAAACATCTTTTTACAACAGTCTGCTTAATGATGCAACACTCCGCAGCACGGAGGGAACATTCCAGATGGCGCTTGCACTGGCACTCGGAAGAGTTATTGACCGCATGAAAAAGCTGCACAAATCCAGCAATGCGATTATAGGCTATTGCAATACTCTTGACCTCTATGAGTATTACGGAGCGGCAAATATCACGGTACAGTCGGAAAACGGCGTACAGTATTTGAAAAACTTCATGGGATATGAAACACTTATCATCTCATCAGAAATACCGCACGGAACTGTAGTGGCGACACCTTCCGGAAATATCGTCAATGACTATGTAGACCCCTCACAGAGCGATTTTGCGAGAGCGGGACTTGTCTACACTACAGACGGCAGAACAAACCTCATCGGTTTCCACACGGAGGGCGAATACAATACCGCAACGTCGGTGGCTTATGCAATCATGGGTATTTATCTTTTCCCGGAATATCCAGATTGTGTAGCAGTTGTGACCATTGACGCAACAGCGAAGAATGCTGACCTGTCTGCACTGTCAATCGGAAATCTGAAGCTGTCGCCTATCTTTGACAGCAAGGTAACAAAGTACGAAGCGACCACAACCAACACCACCAACACCATTACGGCAACAGCGGCGGACAGCAATGCTACAGTTGTTATCAAGGTCGACGGAACTACCGTTACAAGCGGCAGCGTGGCAACATGGGCATCAGGAAAGAATAACGTTGTCATTACCGTGACAAATGACAGCACCGTAAAGACTTATAACATTACAGTCACAAAGGAATAATTACGAAAGGGGACGTTAAGCCGTGGATATAACCGATATTTGTGTTGAATGCAAGAACTATTTCCTCAAAAACGGCATAGCCGATATCCACAAAGGCACATACACGATATCGGGCGGCGGCATAACTCCCCTTGATTTTATAAAACAGGGACAGTATTTCCGTATTTCGGGCAGTGCGCTGAATGACAGAGTGATATGCAACACCCCCTATGATCTGGCGCTGCTTACGGATGAGACGTTTGACGGCGCAGTATGGGCTATGTGGGTACCGCCCGCATTTATTACGCTGGCGGCTGATATTGCTGTCTGGAAAACGGCGAACGAATCAGCGGACAGCGCCAATTTGTCACCGTTTACTAGCGAGTCTTTCGGTGGGTATTCGTATTCCAAAGGCGGCGGCAGTTCATCAACAGGCGGGGCGGCTACAGTGTGGCAAGATGTTTTCAGACCGCGCCTTAACATGTACAGGAGGATAAACGTCATATGACCCTGCTTGAAAAGAATTACGAAAAATTTGTGTATGTCAACAAAGCCAAAGTTCCCGACGGTGAGGGCGGCACGGCAATAAGCTACACGGACGGCGCAGAGTTTCAGGCAGCGGCGGTCTATGACAGCTCCATGCAGGCAAAAATAGCGGCGGCGCAGGGCGTGACGGCACTGTACACAATAACCACAACCAAAGATATAACTTTGGAATATCACGAACTTGTCAAACGAGTAAAAGACGGTAAAATATTTCGCATCACAACAGACGGCACCGACAACAAGACCCCCGACGGCGCGGGACTGAACATGAGACAGGTTTCGGCGGAGGAATACAAGATATGACGAAAGCGGCAGCATTGTATCAGTTCTTTTCGTCGTTTGGTCTTGAAGCGTGGGAAGAAAACAGCATTTACGATACAGACGAACAGATAACATATCCGTACATTACATATGAGCTGACGACAGACAGTTATAATGACGGACAGACTGTGCCGCTGTCTGCGTCGCTGTGGTACAGGTCGGCATCTCCGTCACTGGTCCCGATCAACGCGAAAACGGACGAAATATCACAGTCTGTCGGTAACGGGAAAACTCTTAAAGTTGACGGCGGCTATATCAGGATCGAAAAGGGTCATCCGTTTGCGCAGACCATGGGTCAGGATGCGGACGAACTTGTCAAACGTAAGTTATTGTCTTTTACAGTGAGATTTTTCACGGAATATTAAAGAAAGGAGATAAACAATGCCTAACATAAACATTAACGATTACAATGTTATCGGAGAGAACGAGTTTAAAAGTGTTCTTTACGATACGGCAATAGTTACAACATCGGAATTTAACCCCTCAAACCCCAGCTTTGAGAACGTGTCAGTTTTGTGCGCAACAACAGGAGATGTGACGATTTCATCTACATATGACATCAACAATCTTGCGGAAGATGTCAACAACATTCATGGAATGCCGATTGAGATGATGCAGCTTTCCAACAGACAGCATACATGTTCATTCACGGCTGTCGGAGTTACAGCCGAAACGGTCAAACTGGCGCTGGCGGCATCTACAACAGGCACAGACGGCGCAATTGTGCCGAAGTCGTACATCTCAACAACAGACTTTCCGTCCACGGCGCTGTGGATAATCGCTACACGGCTTGACGGCGGTATGTTTGTCGTGAAGTTTGAGCGGTATCTCAACACGAACGGATTCCAGCTAACAACCTCGAAAGCGGGAAAAGGTCAGCTAGCTATAACCTTACAGGGATATAACAGCATAGCTGATATGAACGCATCGCCTGTAACGTTCTACCCGATAGCAGGAACGTAAACAAAATCGAATAACGACAATTTAACAGCCGTGAATTCAACATCACGGCTGTTTTTGAAAGGATAACCATTATGAAAACTCTTGCAAATTGCAGCTCAATTGAATTTTTCTCGCAGACAAAAAAGATATCGGGAATACTCAAAGAGTACGTTGACGACATTTCAAAGCTCAGAAAAGCGGCTGACGACATAAACAGCGGCACCAATGTATTCAGCGTAATAGATTATATTTTCGGGGATAACATTGACAAGACAATGGAAGTGTGCGGCGCTTTATGCTTTAAAACAGGTAAGGAATTCGCAGCGCTCAGTCCCGAAAACGGAGATGATGACGGAATCGTTGCGATAAATGAAATAATCAGATCACAGAGGTGTATTAGTTTTTTTTCTACTTGCATAAATTTGAAAGCTATTGCAACGCAGCTTGGATTAATGCCGACCTCGAAAAAGTCAGAATCCTCGGAGCAGAATACTTCCTCGACCTGATACATTACCTGATAAAAGAGGATTTAAAAGACAAACAATATAAAATCTATATATCCGAAAGTCTGAAAAACATATCGACAATACTTCTGCGGCGGTTCGGAGATGATAAAACGGAAATACCGTCTTATCACGAACTGACAGAAAAAACCGATACAAAGACAGATGAAGAAGCCGAACAGGAAAACAAGGCTATTTATGAAAATGCGGTAAATCGTTTCAAAGAGGAATGTGAACGATTTCAGCGAAACAAAAAAACCAATGAAGAAAAGGCGGTGAGTGGGTAATGGATGTATTTGATTTGCAGGCGACTATAAGTCTGGACACGACACAGTTTGAACAGGAACTGGCGGCGGCAAGGCAGAGATTTGAAACGGCATTTGACAACATACAAACCCCGATATTGCCTGTTGTGGTTGATACACAATCAGCACAAAGCAGAATAGGAGACCTTAACAGCCAATTTGAGCAGTCACAGCAGAGAATACAGCAGCTCACCGAACAGTATAATATATCGGTAAACGCAACAGGCGCTATGTCGGAAGAATCGCTCAGACTGGCACAGCAGTTACAAACCGAACAGCAGAGGGCAGACGAACTGGCGGCAGAGGTGCAGAGGGTCACAGATGCGACACAGCACGCCGACGACACCACATCGGATTATACTGACAGGGTAAGAGAATCAGCATCGGAAAGCAAGAGCGCCGAAAGCAAGTATAAGTCCCTCGGCGAAAGCATGAAAGCATTTGCCGAAGAGGTAAAAAACGGCATAAAGGCTATGGCAACAGCTGTAACAGCGGCGGTAACTGCGGCTACTGCGGGAATAGCGGCGCTGACCAAAAGCTCTCTTGACGCTTATGCAGAGTATGAGCAGCTTGTAGGCGGTGTGGAAACTCTTTTCGGGACGGCGGCTGAGCAGGTACAAGCTTACGCAGATGCCGCATATCAGACGGCGGGAATATCTGCTAACGCTTATATGCAGCAGGCAACATCGTTTTCGGCATCTCTCATACAAGGTCTGAAAAACAGCTCATCGGATGCTGTGACATATACCGAAGAAGAAATAGAACAAATGTCGGAGGCACTTGACAAGTCTTACACCGACCAGAAAGCCGCCTATGATGACCAGTACAGCGACTACAAAGATTTACTCGACAACAAATACAAATCAGCGAAAGAGGAATATGACAAGGAATACGAAGCACTGAAAAAGGCACTTGACACTCAATATGCCGAGCAGAAAGATATCTATGACAAGCAGTATAACGGACTGAAAGAAAGTCTTGACAAGCAGTATGACAAAGTAAAAGACCGCTATGACAATGAATATGAAGCGGCAAAAAAGGCATATGAAGAACAGGAAGAATTTCTGTCAAAATCTCTTGAAAAACAGCAGGATGAACTTGAAAAGGCAAATGAAAAAGAGATTGATGCATATGAAAAAGTGACAGATGCAAAAATTGAACTGATAGACAACCTTTACAAGGAAAATCTTAAACTTGTTGACAAAGAGGAATATGACAGATTAAAAGCTATAGATGATGAAATAGCCGCTCTTGATGCCGAATCGGCGGCAGAGGAAAAGGCACAGAAAGAAAAGGAACAGGCACAGAAAAAAGCGGCATTGCAGCAGAAGATAACCGATGCACAGACCGCAGAGGACAGGGCGAAAGCGCAGGAAGAATATAACGCATATATCGCCGAACTGGAGCGGAAGCAGCGTGAACAAACCCGAAAAGACCGCAAAGAGGAATTAAAAGAACAGAAAGCACAGGTAAAAGAGGAAACCAAAGCCGAAAAAGAACGTCTTAAAGAGATATACACCGAAAATAAAAAGCAGGCAGAGGAAACAAAAAAAGAAAAAATCGCTCAGATGAAAGCTGACAACAAAGAGGAAGAAGAAGCACTCAAAGAGAACAACAAAGAGATCCTCAAAACGCTGAAAGAAAACAACAAAGAACAGCTTGAACTGACCAAAAAAGAAAATCAGAAAAAGCTTGAATTGTTGAAAAGTCAGCAAAAAGAACAGCTCTCATCATTCAAGGACTACACGGCAAAGGAACTCGCGGCGCTGAAATCGGCAAATTCAGACCAATTGTCGGAAGTAAAAAAACTCAATTCCGAAAAGCTTGACGCATTAAAAAAATACAACTCAGATGCACTTGCCGAAATGAAAAAGACAAATGCCGCTCAGCTTGCAGACCTCAAAGACACCATAAAACAGGAAAAAGCGCTGCTTAAAGAGGGATTCGGTGACCAGTCGGAATTCACGGGCGACATGGAAGAAATATACGCACAGGCGGCTGAGCTGACAGACCTTGCTATTCGGGATATGAGCGATAATGTCAACAAACTGGGAAGCGATATGAGCATGGTGCAAAATACATACACTGGTCTTGCACGAGGCAACTATATCATGCTTGATAATCTTATGTTGGGATATAAAGGCTCCAGACAAGGAATGGAAGAATTACTTGCAGAAGCTGAAAAGCTGTCAGGTGTACACTATGAAATAGATAATTTAGGCGATATGATACAAGCTATTCATGTCATACAAAATGAAATGGGTATCACCGGAACAACAGCAGATGAAGCGGCAACGACGATACAAGGGTCTGTTGGAATGTTAAGCGGCGCATGGCAGAATTTTGTTGTTGAAATCGCAAAGGATAACGGAGACGTTGACGGCGCATTACAGAAGCTGAAAGACAGTTTTGACACAGCGGCGGGTAATGTTCTGCCACGCATAAAGCAGATATTAGACGGTCTGGGGGCGGCGTTACAAGAGGGTCTGCCGATAATAGCAGAGGAGATCCCCGCGATACTCACGGAATATCTGCCGCAGTTCATAACAACAGGCGCTGAATTGCTGGCGGCAATGTCACAGGGAATAACCGACAATGTACCGACTATCATAAGCGCAGCCGAAAGTGTGATAGATTCACTGATAACGATTATTCCCGATATAATATCCAATCTGTGGAATGCTTTTACGGAAACAGCGCCGCAGCTGCTTGATATGGGTATGTCGGTTATCACAAAGATAGTTGACGGATTTGCGAACGGAGCGGGAACTTTTACCGCTGAAATCGTTAAACTGATAAATCAGCTGATAGAAACCATAGCAAGCAATGCGGGGACGATATTAAGCGGCGGACTGGATATTATCAAGGGTATAGCAAAGGGATTCGGAGACAATTTTTCCGAAATGCTGGCGGCTGTTGTTGAGCTGATTGAAGAATTGGGGATTTGGATAGCCGACAACATAGACGATGTTATTGACATGGGTCTGGATCTGTTAATGGCAATTGCTAAAGGAATTACGGACAACGTTTCAGAACTTGCAGAAGCGGCATTTAAAATAGCGGATAAACTTATTAACGAAACATTAACACATATTCCCGAAATACTTGACATGGCTTATGATATTATAATGGCTGTGGTTGACGGACTTTTAAAAAATGTTGATGAACTGATTCCCGCAGTTGTAAAGATGGTCGGGAAAATAGTTGATACAGTTACATTACATTTACCGGAAATACTTGAATCGGGAAATAAAATAATTGGAAAACTTGTTGCGGGGATCACAGAAAAAATCCCGACACTCGGACGAGAAGCTATAGATTTATTAACGTCAACGATAAACACTCTGGCGTTTGAGTTTGACTGGCTGCAAATCGGAAAAGATATCATTGACGGGATAGCCAAAGGCGTAGTTGACGGCGCTACAGCGATAAAAGATGCTGTTGACAAAGCGGGAGAACAGATTGTCAGTGATTTCAAGGATTTTTTTGGAATCGCCTCTCCGTCAAAACTTATGCGGGATGTTATCGGTAAGTTCATACCGCCCGGCATAGCGGAGGGAATTCTCGAAACGGCTGACTATGTAGACAGCGCAATCGAAAAAGTTGTACAGCAGGCGGCAAAACCTGTTGAGATAAAACCCGAAGTCAAAGCCGATATCGCCGAAGTTAAAGGATACGGTTCGGATGAATGGTATCACCCGCACAGAATGACCGAAACGCTGAAAGAAAAAATCGGCGGTGTTGCGATAAATCCCGCGAATGTCCGTGCAGCGGCGGACGAAACAAAAACGATAGTCAGCAACAGACCGACAGCGGCTTATTCCTCGGGAACTCCGTACACCGTGACCATAAACGTTAACGGCATTCAGTATCAGGATATAGAAGAACTGACAACGGCAATTTCCGAAACTATGGAACGTCAGACAAGAAGGGCGGCGGCATCTTATGGCATCTGAAACATGGGTATATACAGACCTTGATTTTTACCTTGACGGCATAAGCGCCGCCGCAAACGGAATACATTTGCAGGGCGAACCGATAATCTCGGCGGTTGAAGCCAACATTGAGACAGTGGACATTCCCGGGAGAAGCGGCGCTCTGCATATCGCTGACGGGACGTATAAAGACCGCACGATAACTTTCAGCTGTTATGCGGTAGGATATAATGAGAACAGGGACAACGGGTATTATGTCGGCGGTGACGGGGTTTACAGCACTGTGGCTTTGATAAATTCTTTTCTTTTTCCGACAAATCCGAGCAGTGGATATCTTGGATATCGGAAATTGAAAATCGGTTACAGTGATACATACTGGAGAGCGCTTATCCTCAACGGCGGGGAGATACAGGCACGATTGAAAACACTCGCGCCATTTGAAGTGGTATTTACAGTTGACCCGATCAGACGTTCGGTTGTTGGTGATTCGGAGGTGGGTATATGATCTATATCTATCCGCCGAAAAACAGTGAAGATGATACCGCATACGAACTGCCCGACTTGATAAAATGCGTATGTTCCGAAACCGCAAACAGCTCTTTTGAGATAGAGGGAAGTTACCCTGTCACGGGCGAAAATTACAGACAAATCACCGAGGGCGCTGTTATCTCGGGCGTTTGTGATATGCTCGGAAATGTCAAAAATTTCATGATAAAAGAAATAAGCAGACCGATAGGCGGCGTTATAACGTTCCATGCATACCATGAAATGTATGAAATACTGACAGGGATATGCAGGGGCAGTACAGCAGAATCAACGGGGACAACAGCGACTCAGATTTGTAATTATCTTTACACCGAAAGCGGACATTCACAGAATGTTCTCGGAGCGGCGACTTTTTCAACCGATATTTCAGATAGTGTTGAAAATACGTTTGAATACAAGAAACCGACAACTTTGAAACGTGTGCTTAACGATGCGGCGGCTCTGTTCGGCGGGATATGGGATTTCTATAACCGTGCCGCTGTGCTGAAAGCTCACAGGGGAACTGACAGAGGGTTTACCGCTCAATACGGGCTGAATCTCAAAGATTTTAACTCGGTACGGTCTTATGTTGACAGATACACTCACGTTTGTCCCTACTGGACGGGAAAAACAACTGTAAACGGGGTAATGACTGAAACGACTGTCTATCTGTCGGAGATGTATGTGCCTGTATACGGAGCGGCACAGGCGTATACCTTGCCTTATCTTTATGATTGTTCAAAGATTTTTATTATGCAGCCAACAGAAACGGAACTCAGAGCCGAGGCGCAGAATTTTATTCTTGACCCCGCAAATGCCGAAACTCTCGGGAAGAATTATACAAATATAACATTTGACTATGTAGCGCTGAAAAAGACAGCAGAGTATATCAATGACCCTAACAGGACAGCAGATGATGATATTGTCGCTATAGGCGATACCGTGACCGTGATAGATAAGAATAACACGGAATACCGCATGATAGTTACCTCGATTCGATATGATATGCTGCGGCAAAGATGCGAGTCTGTGACGGTGGGATTTCCCGAGCAGGCTGTATCAAGAACAAGGCGGCTGCTTCGGGCAGCTTCGGGGAACGGTGCGGCGGCTGTGACGGGAACTGTTCAGAACACGTCATACACGATAGCACGACTGATGCAGAAGCAGGAAACACCGGAAACAAGCGAAACAGAAGAAATTCCTGACAGAGTTGTGAAAGTGTCCGATAGTGAGGTTTATGAAATAATCGGAAACAAAAAAATAACTTGGCAAGCGGACGGAACAGGAAATGAACGTCACAATTTCCGCAGGACGATAGAGGTGATAACGGTATGATGAGTGCAGAAACGGCGGCATACATCATGATGTCGGGAGGCGGACAGACAAACAGGAACGCTGTTTTTCATGACATACTCGAAAACAAGCAAGTTATATACACGGGGGATATGACGGGCGGATATACCTGTGATATAGCTGTATGGAGTCCTCCGCTCGATGAGGAAAACGGATATCCGCAGATATATGAAGGCGGGTATTTCGGAACGTGGTTCTATTTAAGAAAATATGAAAATGCAGAGCAGAAAGAATATTTCGCTCAGTGGATGTCGCTCGTGCAATATAACAGTTACAGAGTTGCAATAGTTTATAAAAATAACACGCCTTTGTACGCGACAATCATGAGAAGTATTCCGGGAGTTGAAAAAGGTGATTTTGACAACGTCCCTGTGAACACTGCGACAGGATCAGATGAATTTGCAGTGCAAAGGTCGGGCAACTACAGTATTGACAATGTTTCTTTGACAACGTTTAATACATTTGAGCCTTGGTTTGATACATCGGGCACAACAAAGCGAGGCTTTGTTGGCGCTTTTAAAATAAATCTGGCATATCAAATCGAATATTCCTACGATAAATACAAGCTGATAGAAGAAAGCCAGTATAACTGGAAAGCGGTGAAAGACGGGAGCAGGATATCGCAGACATATTCCGAAACGATAAATTCAAGCTATGATAAATCGCTGATGCCGACATACTACGGAACATTTACGGATATGACTTACGGTCAACTTCATGACGCTCTGTTGGACATGGCTTATGCGATATCAGCCGCAAACGGGGTCAATGTCACACCGATAACAATAATATTGCCGGAGGCGGTGCAATGAATTTAACATCAAGGAAAACGATTGTTGTTGCGGGAGCGGGATTTGCGGGAGCTGCATTTTCAGCGATATTCGGCGAGTGGAGCAGTGACTTACAAGCGCTTATAGTGCTGATGTGTATTGACTTCATAACGGGTCTTATGGTGGCGGGGCTTTTTCAAAAATCTCCAAAGACGTTTTCGGGGGGGCTTTCGTCAAAGGAATGCGTCAAAGGCATAGCCAAAAAAACGGGCGAATTAATGCTTGTTGCCGCTGCTTATCAGTCGGAAATACTCTTATCCGAAAGTTACAGTATACCGATAAGGGCTTATGTTATATCGGCTCTATGCGCCGCGGAAATCATTTCAATAATGGAAAATGCGGGGGCAATGGATATTCTTCCCGAGTCGGTACAGAAAATATTCCGAAAAGTTATTGATGCGCTGAACAAAAAAAGCGGCGATGACGACAAAGAGGGGGAATGATAAATGGAGATTATCAGAAGTTGTTCAACCGTACACACGACGCTGAAAGCAGGGAGACAGATAGAATATATCGTTATCCACTATACAGCGGGAGTAACCTCACGGGGCGGCACAGCGGCAAACACGGCGGCATATTACAACACGACATCAACGCAGGTTTCATCCGATTTTATTGTGGACGATAAAACAGTTGTACAGTACAACCCCGATATTAAAAACCGCTATACATGGCACTGCGGCGGCACTTACTACGGAAACAAAGGCGGCACATTTTATCGGATTTGTTCAAATGTAAATTCTATAGGCGTTGAAATATGCTCCACGAACAGCACAGGAAAAATGACCAATCCAAACGATGCGTACTACAGCTTTACCGATGCAGCTGTTGCGAATGCCGTACTGCTGACAAGACAACTTATGCAGGAATACAACATTCCCGCAGAAAAAGTTATAAGACACTATGACGTCACGGGCAAGCTTTGTCCCGGGATAGTCGGTTGGAATGCCGAAAGTGGGAGCGAGAAAGAGTGGGAAAAATTTAAAAGCCGCTTGACGGGAAAAACTGAAAGCGGCGGCAAGCTGTATCGGGTGCAGGTGGGAGCGTTCGGAAACAGAGAAAACGCCGAAAAGTATCTGAAAACGGTACAAAAATATTTTCCCGATGCGTTTTTGAAAGAGGGTGACTGAATGGAGCCGATAACAAGAAAGGAAAAACTGCTAAAAGCTATTGCAGACGGAACGGGAATTGCAGGGCTTGACGAGCCTATAACCCGTGAAGAGCAATACCTTTACCAGATAGCGGCAGGCAGCGGTTCGGGCGGTACGGATAACTATAACGAGCTTTTAAATCTGCCACAGATAAACAACACGACTCTGACAGGAAACAAGACGTCTGCTGACTTGGGAATGTATACCGCTGATGATGTTGACGAGCTGCTTGACGACAAAGCTGATTTATCCGACGTATACACAAAAGCACAATCGGATGATACATTTATGTCAAAATCAGACTATGAAATCCGAACCGAGCCGACAGCGGCACAGATAACAGAGTCTATAAACACGATATGGGGTGATTGATATGGCAATTATTGATTCGGGTCTCGGGTGGAAGTGTGACAGTGATTATTATGTGTCCGATGCAGGAACTCTGATAACCTATCCAAACGGCACGCTCAGCAAAGTAAATGCGGGTGCGGCGATTGTCGGATATATCACAAATCAACTGGGTTGGTATTGTCTTAATATTATGTCGACCGACCCCGATTTTTGTGAGTTATCTGCGACGAACAACAGCTGCACAATTTTCAACAGTCGCAGCACCGTGGTTGTTGACGGTGTGCAGTGGTATTTCACGGCTATGTACAATAACGTGTCAAGTTATAATGCTGAGAGTTATATGGACGGTTACAGTTTCTACCTTGATGAAGATTCGTCTACTACAGATGAGCAGCGTGTCAGGGCACTGTTAACGGCGGCAAACGTGGAAATTGCGACAAAAATTCCGACAATCGATTATGTGCATAGCTTTGTTGAGGGAGTAGAAGTTGAAACGGCAACAAGGGTAAAGGCTAATGCCACAAATATCGTCACCGAGCAGCAGCGCACCACAACAAACACTGCAAACATAACCAAAAACACAAACGACATAGCAAAACTGGACGCAAATCTCACGGATATTATGTCATACATGGGTATATACGGAGATGATGTTCTCGGCTTGCAGGTGGACTATGCGAATTATATTTACAAGAGACTTGCGGCGGCTGAGGGACTTTCCGCGGGTTCGGACTTTGACAGATTCGATATGTACGGTGGTCGGCGCAGATGCAACGTTGACGACACGGGAACGATTCTCGCATGGTACGGAGATTCCGACTTCAAGGAGGACGGTTCAAACGGTCAGGTCATGGTGTATCAGCCGAAATTCTACTACTTTGTAATGCCGCTGGAAACCGAGCCTATCGGTGACAGTGCGGGCGGTCTGCATTTAAGAAAAGCGAATTATTATGTGTCCGCAAATCCGCACAGAAATTTCAAACTGCACCCTGCTTTTTATGACAGGAACGGGAATGAAGTCGATTATATTCTTTTGTCTGCTTACGAGGGAAGTCTGTATGATGTTTCGGAAATGGAGTATATTGACGATGATGCGCAGGTCGGAGATTTTACGGTTGAAACGGGAGACAAACTGTGCAGTATCGCAAATGTCAAGCCGTGTTCGGGAGCAAGTCAGAATCTCACAAGAGCCAATTCGGAGGTTATCGCGCAGAACAGGGGCGAAAACTGGTACAGTCTCACAATAAAAGCGGCGTCCGCCGAACAGCTTCTGATGATGATTGAATATGCGGCATTGAATATGCAGACAGCTATCGGCAAGGGCGTTGTCAACAAGGCAAGCGGCTTAGTTAATGAAG
>Ga0326514_10000626_pt1 | contig 23860 bp, 19 predicted proteins | sample 3_2548_0518_D_FD_203653 | JGI IMG/M metagenome (GOLD analysis project Ga0326514, IMG submission 203653) | Bovine rumen microbial communities from UC Davis, California, United States - 3_2548_0518 | ecosystem: Host-associated > Mammals > Digestive system > Stomach > Rumen | place: USA... | reverse complement strand
CGGGTTGTGGCCGGCATTGCAGAATTCCATATGACCTGTCTTCAGGTGGATAAGGCCAATAAACATGGTGACGAACATGCCCTGTTCGTTGTTCTCAACCAGTGCGTGGTTCAATCGGGTGGCGATAGTGTTGGGTGTCAACTTGCCGTCAACCAGTGTGCGGAACATACGTGTCACCTCTGCCATGAAGAGGGCGGCAGGAACACCCTTGCCGCTGACATCGCCCACGCAGAAATACAGCAGGTCGTCAATCAGTGCATAGCCGTACAGGTCGCCACCCACCTCCTTGGCAGGGGTCATCATGGCGTAGATGTCCACATCTCTGCGACGGGGGAATACGTGGGGCAGCATACGCTTCTGTATCTCGCGGGCAATGCGCAACTCGCTTTCTATGCGCTCCTTGGCAACAGTGGTCTCCTCCAACTTGTCATAAGCCTCCTGCAGCTTGTTGTGGATGAGCTGCAGATTCGACATGTGCTTTTTGCGGCGAATGGCAATAAAAGACAGGAAGCCGATGATGATGGCTGCTATGATGCTGCCTGCAATGAGCATGGCGCGATCCTTGGCCAGCATCTGTTCTTTCGCATCGTTCTCGGCATAGGTCAGTGAGAGTTCTGCGTCGAACTCATTCATCTGCAGACGGGCTTCTGACGACTGGATGGAGTCTGTCACTTCGTGAGCTTTCTTTTGCCAGTAGAGTGCTTGTCTCAGGTCGCCCATGTGCTCATAGATAGAGGCTTTTTGTGCACATCTGTTCTGTTGGTGAATCAGTTTCTCTGTGCGCTGCAAGGCCAGTTGCCATTGCTTGCGGTTCTTGGCCTGATAGACATTGATCAGCTCACCAAAAAGTCCACCCTGTCCACCGTACTCCGCAATCAGCTGGGCACGTTCTTTGTAGGCCTCTTCAAACCCCAGGCTGTCGCCTTGGTTATAACGTGCCAAGCATTTGTAACTCCATGCCGTAATCTTGTTCATGGGAATGATGCCGGGCTCTTCGAGAGCCTTGCGGGCATATTTCTTCAACTCCTCGTAGTCCTTTCTTTGGAGTGCCACCTCGCAAAGTCCCAGATAGCAGGGCGCTGCACTCTCCTCGGGCAGGTACTTGTCCTTCAGTTTCAGCGCTTCATTGAAACTCTTCTCAGCCAGTCCCTTGTTGCCAGACTGTTCACGGATGGTGCCCAGCGTGAAGGTGGCGAAATACATGCCGACATTGCTATTGTTCTCCTTGGCATGATGGTAGATGGTATGCGACATCTCGACGCCCTTCTGGCGGTCTACGTACTCGAACATATAGATAGCCTCATAGCTGCAGGCCCGATAGTAGGTCTCTTGATACTCAGAAAACTCGGTAGCATCCTTCACGCGGCGCACGGCCCCAAAGAAATTGTCAGTCTCACGGGCACTATAGCAACGATAGGTTTCGTCGGTCAGTTTCTGGAGCTTGGGGGGCAGTTTTTCTTCTCCAAGAACTTGGGTGGTAGCCGTGGTCAACAGCACCATCACTAGCAATATCACGCATTTCATTTCCTTCATAACGCTGCAAAGTTACAAATTAACGGCAAAAAATCCAAAAGAAACCGGAATTTTTTTTCTGTGTGGCTTATCATAGATTAAATAATTGGTGGTGAGAGAAAAAAAATAAGGAAAGCGTGCACAGAATTGACGTTTTTTTTGTAATTTTGCAGCCTCGAAAAGAGAATTGTATAAATAAATAAGGTAAAAGACTCATGGGTGGCTTTTTTGGCACAATCTCTACAAGGGACTGCGTAAACGACTTGTTTTACGGGACCGACTACAACTCGCACTTAGGTACAAAACGCGCCGGTATGGTGACTTTCGATGAGGAAAGCGGATTTCATCGTTCCATCCACTCGCTGGAAAGAGAGTATTTCCGTTCGCGATTCGAAGACGAACTCGACTCGTTCAAGGGGCATCAGGGGCTGGGTGTCATCAGCGATACTGATCCGCAGCCCATCATTGTGAACTCGCATCTGGGGCGCTATGCGGTGGTGACAGTGGCCAAAATCAATAATCTGCGTGAGATAGCCGACGAACTGCTGAAAGAGCGCATGCACTTCAGTGAGATGTCGGCTAATAATATCAACCAGACTGAGCTGGTGGCACTGCTCATCAATATGGGCGACACTTTTGTGGAAGGCGTCAACAAGGTCTACCAGAAGATAGAGGGGTCTTGCTCGATGCTTATTCTGACGGAAGACGGCATCATTGCTGCACGCGACTTTCTGGGGCGCACCCCCATTGTGATTGGCAAGAAGAAGATTCATCGCCTGTCGCCGGTAGGCACCGATGAGTTGATAGAGGCGTATGCCGTGTCGAGCGAAACCACCAGCTTCCCCAATCTCGACTATACCATTCTGCGCGATGTGGGCCCAGGAGAGATTATCCGTCTCAAGGCCGACGGTATCGAGGTGTTGCAGAAGCCTTTCTCGCGCTGTCAGATATGCTCCTTCCTTTGGGTGTACTATGGATTCCCTGCCAGCGACTATGAAGGTATCAACACCGAATATGTGCGTGAGAAGAACGGACGCCTGATGGGTGAAAAGGACAACGATATCGAGGCCGACTTGGTGTGTGGCATTCCTGACTCTGGCGTGGGTATGGCGCTCGGCTATTCTCACGGCAAGAAGATACCCTATAAGCGTGCCGTGCTGAAATACACTCCCACTTGGCCCCGTTCCTTCACCCCAGGCAATCAGAACCGCAGGGCCCTGGTGGCCAAAATGAAGCTCATCCCCAATGCTGCCATTCTGAAAGACCAGCGTGTCGTGTTCTGCGATGACTCCATCGTTCGAGGCACCCAACTGCGCGATAATGTTCGCACCTTCTTCGACAGCGGCGCCAAAGAGGTGCATGTGCGCATCTCGTGTCCGCCACTGGTCTATGGCTGTCCGTTTATCGGCTTCACTTCTTCAAAGACTGACCTGGAACTCATCACCCGCCGCATCATCAAGGATATCGAGGGCGACGAGAACAAAAATCTGGAGGCATACGCCAAGACCGACTCGCCAGAATATCAGTGCATGGTGAACGAGATTGCACGCCGTTTGGGACTCACCAGCGTGAAGTTTGCCACCATCGAAGACCTGATAGACAGCATCGGACTGCCCAAGGAACGGGTGTGTACCCACTGCTTCGATGGCAGTTCCTACTGCCACGAACACGATAACGACTAATGGACGGTAACGGTTTTACAGAGTCACACCTCTTTTGTCTTCTCCTTAAGCTGGTGGTTAAAAAGTAATAAAAAAACGGTTTAATCCGTCTGCGTCCGTTGTTTTTTTCGTACCTTTGCAGTCTAAATCATTGTTAGAAGCGTGAAAATTAAGCAAGTGCTGAGCGCCCTTGAACAGTACGCGCCTCTGCCCTTGCAGGAAAGCTGGGATAATGCTGGCCTGCAATTGGGACTGACAGAGGCGGAGGTTTCAGGGGCATTATTGTGTCTGGACGTCAACGAAACCGTTGTTGACGAGGCCATTCGTAAGGGTTGCAACCTCATTGTGAGCCACCATCCGCTGTTGTTCCGCGGACTGAAACAGATTAGTGGTGCCGACTATGTGCAGCGCTGTGTCATCAAAGCTATCAAGCACGACATCGTGGTGGTGTCTATGCATACCAATATGGACAATGCGCAGGGTGGCGTGAACTGGAAGATAGCCGAGCGACTGGGACTGCAAGACAAGAGGTTCTTCGCCCAGAAGACCGTCGACGGCATTGAAGCTGGTAGCGGTGTGGTGGGCGATTTGCCTTCAGAGATGCCATCGCGCACGTTTATTGAAGAGGTGAAAAGGCAGTTTGGCGTGGCCTGTGCCCAATGCAACGAACTGCTGCAGCGCCCCATCCGCAAGGTAGCCATCTGTGGTGGAGCAGGCGACTTTCTGCTGCCCGATGCCATCCGTGAGGGAGCCGATGCCTTCATCACTGGCGAGATGCACTATCATCAGTATTTTGGCTATGAGCAGATTATCCAGATTTGCGTTATAGGCCATTATCAGAGCGAGCAATACACCAGCGAAATCTTCCGCGACATCATTCAGGAAGCCTGTCCTGGTGTCCGCACAGAGATTGCAGAAACCAGCACCAATCCGATAGTCTACATTTAGTCGAGATGTCGAAATAACGAAATGTCGAAATAACGAAATGTCGAAATATCGAAATATCGAGAAAACGTAATAACGAAAAGAAAATTAGAATTATGGCAAAGAAAGATCCTACCGACATGCCGGTTGAAGAGCGCCTGAAAACCCTCTTCCAACTGCAAACCACGCTCTCGGGTATTGACGAGAAGCGTGCACTGAGGGGCGAACTGCCTCTGGAAGTACAAGACCTCGAAGACGAGATTGAGGGCTTGAACACCCGTATCGAGAAGATTCAGAACGAGATTAATGACTACGAGCAGGCTGTCACCATGAAGAAGGGTGAGATAGAGACTGCCAAGGCCAGTGTGGAGCGCTACAAGAATCAGCTGAACGATGTGAAGAACAACCGCGAGTACGACACACTGTCGAAGGAGATTGAGTTCCAGTCGCTCGAAATAGAGCTCTGCAACAAGAAGATTAAGGAGGCCAACTTCAAAATTGAAGAGAAGAAAGCTGAGCTGGCCCAGAATCAGGAAATCATCGAAGACCGCCGTCAGGCCCTGGAGCTGAAAAAGAGCGAGCTCGACGAGATTATGGAAGAGACACGTGCTGAAGAGGAGAAACTGAAGACCAGAGTGAAAGACCTCGAAGCCAAGATAGAGCCCCGCTTGCTCACCTCTTTTAAGCGCATTCGCAAGAATGCCCGCAACGGTCTGGGCATCGTCTATGTGCAGCGTGACGCCTGTGGCGGTTGCTTCAACAAGATTCCGCCCCAGCGCCAGTTGGACATCAAGATGCACAAGAAGGTCATCGTTTGCGAGTACTGCGGACGTATCCTCATCGACCCTGAGCTAGCTGGTGTCAAGATTGACAAGGCTACGGGCACGGAGGAGAAGAAGACCCGCAAGCGCGCCATCCGCAAGACAGTCAAAAAGGCTGCTGATGCCGAGGCTCCTGCCGTTCCTGAGGAGGAAGCATAAACCACTTCCCTCTGAAAAACTGCTGCTCAGCGCCCTAAAGGCGAGGATAGTCTGGAATGTCCTTTAGGAAAGTGTAGGTGTGGTGGTCGTAGTCCATGCGGCAGCAGTAGTGATGGAGGCCGTTGCTGACCACCAGATAATCTACATGGAGCAGGAGGTTATAGACTGAAATCTGATTAAACACCCGCTGTGTCAGGGACACAGTGGGTGCTTTGTATTCTATAATCATTTGTGGATGCGCTGACGTGTCGTAGAGAATGGAGTCGCAGCGTAGCGTCTTGTCGCCACACTTCAGCGCTATCTCGTTGCCCAACAGCCCCTGAGGATAGCCTTTATGCTCCACCAGCCAGTGGGTGAAGTGTTGGCGCACCCACTCCTCAGGAGTGAGTGCTACGAAGCGACGGCGCAGAAAATCCAGAATTTCTGGCTTCTCCCGTGTACCTCGTAGCGTCACTTCAAAGGAAGGAAGATTCAGTTCGTGCATCTATTTAAGATGATTCAGTTCGTACATCTATCTTCTATGTGTAATGTGTGATGACAGTGGTCTACATGTCCTCCCAAGTGTCGAGATAGGTGACGTGGGTGACGAGGTATTCCTCTACGCCATGCTTGCCGTCCGCACCTCCGATGCCACTCTTCTTCACACCAGCATGGAAGCCCTGGATGGCCTCGAAGTGCTCACGGTTGATGTAGGTCTCGCCAAACTCCAGTTCGCGGCAGGCCTTGGTGGCGATGTTCAGGTCCTTGGTGAAGATAGAGCTGGCCAGTCCGTACTCACAGTCGTTGGCCCATTCGATAGCCTGATCGATGGTGTCGAACTCTACCAATGGAATCACAGGGCCGAAGGTCTCTTCGTGGATGATGTCCATATCCTGAGTGCAGCCGTCGAGCACGGTAGCAGCATAGAAGTAGCCCTTGGTACCCACACGCTGACCACCACAGAGCAACTTGGCGCCCTGCTTGATGGCACGCTCCACTTTCTCTGTGACGCTCTCCAGAGCACGAGCCTCTACCAGCGGGCCCATGTCTACGCTCTCGTCCTTGCAGACGTCGCCCACCTTCACAGCCTTCATCTTGTCTACAAGTATCTTAGTGAAGGCATCTTTGACTTCTTTCTGAACGTAGACGCGCTCTGCGTTGTTGCAAATCTGGCCGTTGTTGCCAATGCGGCTGTCTACTATCCACTGTGCTGCACGCTCCAAATCGGCATCCTTGCAGACGATGGCAGGAGCCTTGCCACCCAGTTCGAGGCTCACCTTGGTGATGTTTTTCGAGGCAGCAGCCATGATGCTCTCGCCAGCCGAGACGGAACCCGTCACAGAGACGATATCAATCTTGGGGCTTCCTGCCATCTCGTTGCCGATGACACTGCCCTTACCTGTGACGATGTTGATGACACCTGCAGGCAGACCTGTCTCAGCCACCACCTTGGCAAATTCCGTGCAGTTCTCTGGGGTGAGCTGTGAGGGCTTGATGACGATGGTACAGCCAGCGATGAGGGCAGCACCAGCCTTGCGGGCTATGAGGAAGAAGGGGAAGTTCCAGGGCAGAATGCCGGCCACGACGCCAATGGGCTTCTTAGTGAGCAGGATGGTCTCATTGGGACGGTCTGAGGGGATGATCTCACCCTCGATGTGGCGAGCAAAGCTAGCCATATACTCAAAGTAGGCGATAGTGGCACCCACCTCGATGCTGGCCCAGTTGCGGGTCTTGCCCTGTTCGCGCATGATAATCTCTGTGAATTCCTTCTCGCGCTTCTTGATGCCTTCGGCCATCTTCAGCAGATACTTTGCACGCTCGATGGCTGGTGTCTTGGCCCAAGCCTTCTGGGCTGCACGGGCAGCATCCAGCGCACGGTTCACGTCTTCGATGGTGCCTTCCGGCTGACGTGAGATGACTTCTTCGGTTGAGGGGTTCAGCACTTCAATCCACTTGCCGTTCGAGCTCTCGCAGAACTGGCCGTTGATGTACATTTTTAAGTCTTTCATACGTGTTTGATTGTTTTAGTGAATGAATTAATTAATAAATATAGGTGTTTGTCTACCTTTCTCTCTTGTTAAGTCTTTGTTGTTCGTTATTTGATGCCTCGCTCGTTGAGTGCCTTGGTGTAGAGGGCGGCATTCTTGAGGTGTTCTGCGTAGGTGCGGGCAAAGCGGTGGGTGCCAGAGAAATCCTCCTTGGCGCACATATAGAGATAGGGGTGCTCCACATAGTTCAGCACGGCATCGATGCCCTTGATGCTGGCAATCTTGATGGGGCCTGGGGGCAGTCCTGTGTTGCGATAGGTGTTGAAGGGCGAGTCGATGGTGAGCAGTTTCTGCCAGATGCGCTTCAGTTCAAACTGCTTCAGGGCAAACTTGATGGTAGGGTCGGCCTGCAGGGGCATGCCCGTCTTCAGACGGTTCAGATACATGCCGGCTATCATGGGCTTCTCGGCATTGTTGGCCGTCTCTTCGTCGATGATGCTGGCCAGGGTGCATATCTCCACGGGAGTGAGCTGCATCTGTGCAGCTTTGGCCTCGCGGTCGCCCTGCCAGAAGCGCTGGTGTTCGCGCTGCATGCGATCCAGGAAGGTGCTCATACTCATGTTCCAGTAGACATCGTAGGTGTTGGGCACCAGCATGGCGGCGATGGTGGCTGTGTCGTAGCCGTATTGGCGACAGACCTCTTCACTGGTGAGTGCTTCGGCTATGGTGGCCGAGTCGAGCATCAGCTTCTTGGAGAGAATGCTAGCCAGACGATCCATGGTGCGCGATTCAGGAATGGTGAGGTGCAGGCTGCTCTGCTGTCCGTTCTTCAGCTTGCGGAACAGGGTGAAGGCTCCCTCGCTGGGCTCTATGGCATAGCGCCCTGTGCGAATGTTCTCTTTGTAGTCGGTGTGGCGCATGAGCATGCATAGTCCTGTGAGTCCAGCGGTATGGCTGAAGGAGCGCAGGTGGGTCACCACTGAGTCTTGTGTGTCGTCGTCATCGATGTAGAGATATTGCGTGGTGTTACTCTTCAATACGGGCGTGAGGGCATAGAATGCCGTCAGTGCCATGATGAGCAGCAAGCCCGTGATGGCTATGTATAGATATCGATTCGAGTGTTTCTTTTCCATCTTTTTGTATATCTTTCTTTGTCAGTTGAAAATCGTCTGTGAAAATCGTCAGTTGAAGTATGTATATAGCGCTATCATGACGATGGCCAGCAGTGTCCACAGCGCTATGGCCAGCTTCGACCACCGTTCGTGGATGGGAGCCGGAATCTCGTAGCGTGTCTTGTCGCTATCGGTGAGACTCACCACCACCATGACCACCACCAGAATGACGAAGAGTTCAAAGGAGAGCTGCATGAAGTGAGGCCACTGGATGGTGAGCCACTCTGGGGGCCACAGGTAGAGCACTCCCACGATGAGACAGAACGCTGTGCCAGCCGTGAGGGCCAGGTTGGCAGCACGGGTGGTGGTGCGTCGCCAGAAGATGCCCAGCACAAACACAGCGGCCATGGGTGGAGCGATGAATCCCAGCACCGACTGGAAGACGTTGAACAGGTTGAGCCCCTTGATGCTGTCGATGGCTACGGTGAGGATGATGGCGATAGCAGCACCCATCACTGTGACCAGTCGCCCCACATAGTTGATGCGCCGTTGCGAAGCTCCTGGATGGAAGCGCTTCACATAGATGTCCATTGTGAAGACGGTGCTCAGGGCATTGAGGGCAGAGCCTATGGTGGACACCAGACAGGCCGTGAGCACAGCAAACACCAGTCCCACCATTCCCACAGGGAAGAGGTTTTCTACCATTGTGAGATAAGCTTCGTCAGGATTCTCCAGAGTGGGGAAGAGTGCGAAGCAGATGATGCCAGGCAGGATGTAGAGTGCCACATCGAGAATCTTCAGCCAGCCTGTGAAATTGGTGCCCAGTTGACCCTCGCGCAGGTCTTTGGCAGCCAGAACGGGTTGCACCATGCTCTGGTCGGTACACCAGAACCACACCCCCATCACGGGGTAGCCCAGCAGGATGGGCAGCCAGGGGAACGCCTCGTCGCTATTGGGCTTGAACATCACCCAGTAGTCGGCAGGCACCTTTTCCACCAAAGCGCTTATGCCTCCCACACGATTGAGACCCATAATGACCAACACCAGCGACACCACGATGAGCAGAATCATCTGATAGACATTGGTATAGGCCACAGCCTTCAGTCCGCCCAGCATGGTGAAGAATGCCGATATGATGAGCAATACGAGGGCCGAGCCCCACATGGGTATGTCGAACACCTGACGGATGAGGATGCCACCTGCAAAGAGTGTCAGTGCCAGCCAGGAGATGACGATGGTGACGATGGTGTACCATGCCAGGATGTTGCGTGTGGACTGTCCGAAGCGCAGTCCCATGAATTCAGGCAGCGTATGCACCTTGGCCCCCAGATAGCGAGGCGCGAAGACAAAGGCCAGCAGGGCGATGAACACGAAGGCATACCAAGCATAGTTGCCGCTGACGATGCCCGTCGTAAACCCAGCCGATGCCGAGGCAATCAGCATCGAGGGGCCCACATTGGTGCCCCACATGGAGAATCCGATGTGGTGCCAGCGTAGCGACCGTTCTGCCAGGAACAGGGTGCCCCCTTTCTTGCGTTTGCTACTGGCCCACACGCCAATGGCGATGAGTACGGCAAAATAGATTCCCAATATCAGCCAGTCGAGGCCTTGCATATAGTGACTGTTCATTGTTCTTCCGATGTTTCGAGATTACGATTTTTCGATATTTCAATATTACGATATTTCGAGATTTTAAAATTCGATGCCTTTGTATTCCTTGGTGATTTCGATGGTGATGGCCTTGCTGAGGTCCATTTCGTCAGTGCACTCCACGTCATCGGGATACATCCTGATGAGCGCTCCAGGGCGCACAAAGACAGGCATCTGGTCCTGTGGCACCTCCACGCCATAGTACCAGCGGCCTCCATCGAGGCGCTCTCCCGTGAAGAAGTTAACCCACAGACCTTCAGGCAGATAGATGTCGCGACGGTTGTCGCTGTTCATCACAGGACAGCACAGGAATTCTGATCCGAAGTAATATTCATCATCGATATGCCACACCTGATGGTCGTGGGGATGATGGAACAGCAGGGCGCGCAACAGCGGATAGCCTGTGCGGCAGGCCTGCTCGCTCTGCTCCACGATATAGGGAATCAGCCTGTAGCGCAACTTCCACCAGCGCTTCACGATGGGTGCGATGTTGGGATAGTGCCAAGGCTCGCGCTTAAACGAGCCGTGATAGCGAATATGACTGGAAAAGACGCCAAACTGGGTCCATCTCACATAGACATCCTCCTGCAGCGGCGAGTTCATGAAGTTGGGTGTGGAGTGGAAGCCTGGCACATCGTGGCTCCAGAAGGCAAAGCCTGAGAGTCCGAAGTGCAGTCCGCCCTTGAGCGAGCCTGCCATGCCCGCCCACGACGATTCGGAGTCGCCTCCCCAGTGCAGGGGATAGCGCTGACAGCCGGCCCATGCGGCGCGTGCCCACACAATGCCGTCGCCCGTCACCTCGCGTGTCACTTCGTAGGCTGCTCGCTGGTAGAGTAGGGCATAGAGGTTGTTCAGCCGCTGGGGCTCCATCGCGTGATACTGATGGTTCATGTGTATGTTTTCGCCAAAGTCGGTCTTGATACACTTCACACCCATCTCCAGCAAGGGTTTCAGCAGTTGCTCCTTGTACCACTTGGTGGCCTTGGGATAGGTGAAGTCGATGGTGCCGGCATAGTCGAGTGTCGAGAAATTGCTGGCACCCGATGTGGTGTCTTCTTCCTGGCTGCTGTCTGCCGGTTGGCTGATGTAGTGCTGGGCTTTGGCTTCGCCTATCTGCTCTGCACCAGCTGCAATATACGGTAACTGCCACAGGCTCACCTTGAAGCCCATGTCGGCCAGTCGGTGGATGAAGTCTGCTGGCTGGGGAAATCGCTCTGGATTGAATTTCCACTCGCACAGCCAGTCGGTACGAAACCAGCCTGTGTCGAGGTGGATCACATCGCTGGGATAGTGCTCTTGGCGCAGTCGCTGGCAGATGTTCTCCACTTCGTCGGCAGAGAAATAGGTCATCCTGCTCATCCACACGCCAAAGCTCCACAGGGGAGGCATCTGTGGGAATCCCGTCAGATGCCTGTAGCTGCACAATATCTGCTCTGGGGTCTGACCTCCGATGAGAAACACGTCGAGGGTGGCCCTGTCACAGAGAAACTGCACAGATCGACTGGAGTGATCGGCCAGCGACAACTTGCAATAGTCGCTGGTGTGGTAGAAGGCACCATACATCCTGCTCGACAGGTAGAAGGGTATGTTTTTATAGCAGCGCCGGTTGTTCACGCCCTGCCCGTCCTGGTTTTTCATTTGGAAGGTCTGTCCACTGAGATCCATCTTGCGAAAGCGCTCGCCCGTGCCCACAAAACACTCGTCGGGTTCGCAACAGAAACTCATCGTGGCGCGCTCCGTGACAAGCCTGTTCGCATCGCGCCCTTCCTGATTGGCTGTGCCGTCTTCTCGGCTTACGAAGCCGATGGGCAGAGCGTCGTAGCGAGGGGGCGAGAAATGGTCGTCGCTCAGGATGATGCCCTTGCGCTCGTCGCCATCAGGATAGAAGGTGATGAGGGGTGCCGGCTGTGGGGCTGGCTGCAGGTCGCTCCAGTGGTCGGTGATGGGTTTGCTGAGGTCGATTCTTGCCACCAGTCGGCCTGCAGAATCGATACCTTCAGAAACGACTCCTTCTGAATCTGCGGCTTGTCGAATCTCGACGATATCTTCCTTTCTGTTGACGGTCAGCGGGCGTCGCTTGATGGCAGTCGAAAACTGCAACATGTCGTCCTGCTCGGTCATCTCGTCGCCACACATCGTGGTGAACAGTCGCACGATGCCAGTGCCGCCGTTATGAGCGTCGGCAGGGCTCTGGCAGTCGTAGTATCTGATGGTCAGGTCGTAGCTTTGCTGGGGCTCGTCCAGATTGGGAGCCATATCGGCCTGGCACAGCTGTTTCTGATAGGGAATGCTCACCACCACATCGCCGTCCACAGTCGTGATATGCTGGGGCTGATAGGCCTTCCATAGGGCTTCCTGGGGCTTCTGCCGATGGGTCTCGCCGTCGTGCTGTTCTTCGCCCTGAGGCTCGGCGAAGTCCATGAAGTCGTAAAGATGATAATTGGTTTGTTTCATATTTATATTATAAAGACGAAAAGCCTTCTCTTTTTGTCATCACGAGAGTTGGCGGATGTGAACGATGATTCCGATGATGATGAGCAACAGCCCGACGAGCAGTGGCCAGTTGCTGTGGTCCAGTGCCGAAAAACGGGCGGCCACAAAGCACAATGCCCCTAATAAAATAAGGAATAGTCCTAGAAAACGGGTGTATTTCTTCATAAAAACGTTAAATTTGCTGCAAAAATACGAAATATTTCTCATTTCTCCTTTCTCATTTCTCATTTTTTTCGTACCTTTGCACCCGCATTTTGCAAAAAGTAACATTTTTTATTAATTAAACAAGTATGAATCAATACGAAACCGTTTTCATTTTGACTCCCGTTTTGTCTGATGACCAGACAAAGGAAACGGTCGCTAAGTTCAAGAAAGTGCTCACCGACAAGGGTGCAGAGATTCTGAACGAAGAGGCCTGGGGACTGAAGAAGATGGCTTACGCTATCGAGAAGAAATCCACGGGTTTCTATTTCCTGTTGGAATTCAAGGCTGAGCCGTCAGTGATTAAGACTCTGGAGACTGCCTTCCGTCGTGACGAGAAGGTGATTCGTTTCCAGACTGTGAAGCTTGAGAAGTATGCCATCGAGTATGCTGAGAAGCGTCGTAACAAATTTGCTAAAAAAGAGGAGGCTTAAACCATGGCACAGCAAGACACTGAAATCCGTTATTTGAACGCTCCCTCTATCGACACGAAGAGGAAGAAGTACTGCCGTTTCAAGAAGAGTGGCATCAAGTACATCGACTACAAGGATCCCGAGTTCCTGAAGAAGTTCCTGAACGAGCAGGGCAAGATTCTGCCCCGTCGTATCACCGGTACCTCTCTGAAGTATCAGCGCCGTGTGGCTCAGGCCGTGAAGCGTGCCCGCCAGATTGCCCTGCTGCCTTACGTAACTGACATGATGAAGTAAAACATTAGGAGGACGCAAGACTATGGAAATTATACTGAAAGAAGATATTATCGGTCTGGGATACAAGAACGATATCGTGAATGTGAAGTCGGGCTATGGCCGTAACTACCTCATCCCTCAGGGTAAGGGTGTTATCGCCTCTCCGATGGCCAAGAAGATTCTGGCTGAGAACCTAAAGCAGCAGGCCCACAAGCTGGCTGCCATCAAGGCCAATGCCGAGAAGCAGGCTGAGGCTCTGCAGGGTGTAGCTCTTGAGATTGCTGCCAAGGTGAGCGCCACTGGTCAGCTCTATGGTTCTGTGGGTGCCAATCAGGTGGCCGAGGAGCTGAAGAAGCTGGGCAAGGAGGTTGATCGCAAGATCATCACCATGAAGGATGCCAAGACTGTGGGTGACTTCGTTGCCCTGGTGCACTTCCACAAGGAGGTTACCGTTGAGGTGCCTGTGAAGGTGGTAGCCGAGAATGCTGCTGAGCTGAAGGCTGCTGCTGAGGAAGAGGCTGCCATCAAGGCTGCTGCTGATGCTAAGGCCGCTGCTGCAGCCGAGGCTGCCGCTGCTGAGGCTCCTGCCGAAGAGGCTGCTGAGGCTGAGGCTCCTGCACAAGAATAATCACTGTAAGACAACAATTGTTATTACACGACAAGAATCCTGAGAGCATCCTGCTTTCAGGATTTCTTTTTTTTTCTAAGACAAAAATCTTTGTTTAAGATTAAGGACAAAAATCTTACAAAAATCTGAAAATTTGAGGGCGATCAAGTGACCGCCCTCAACCAACACAAAAACTAAACTAGACTTAACTAAAAGCATATTGAGATTTTCACAAACCCGCAATAGCTACTGCAAAGATAGCTAAAAAGTTTGATATCGCAATGCTTTTTTCGGTTTTTTTGCATTAACATGCCTTTTTTTTGCATTAACGCGCCTTTTCCCCTATATTTTTGCCGCTTTGTTGACCAAAAAGGCGTCTAAAATCGTCATGGCTGCCATGGCTTCCACCACAGGAACGGCTCTGGGCAATACACAGGGGTCGTGCCTTCCGCGGGCGGTCAATGTAGTGCTTTGGCCGCGCATGTCCACCGTGTTTTGCTCGCGCAGCAGGGTGGCCACTGGCTTGAATGCCACACGGAAGTAGATGTCTTGTCCGTTGGAGATGCCTCCCTGTATGCCACCGCTGTGGTTGGTCTTCGTGGCCAGCAAGGGGGCTGTCGTGCTTTCGTCGGCCTGTGGGGCTGTGGTGCCTTCATCGGCTACAGGCAAAAACTCGTCGTTCTGTTCAGAGCCGCGCATCGTGACCCCTGCGAATCCCTCGCCATATTCAAATCCTTTCACGGCATTGATGCTCAGCATGGCAGCACCCAGCTGTGCATGCAGCTTGCCGGCCTCTGGCTCGCCCAGTCCTGGCGGACATCCCTTCACCACACAGCTAATCACGCCTCCAATAGTGTCCCCCTCGGCTTTCACCTGTTCTATCAGTCGGATCATCTCCTGCGCCTTCTGCTCGTCCGGACAGCGCACGATGTTGCTCTCCGCTGTCGAGAGGTTGTAGGCCTGATAGCCCTTGTCCAGTGCGATGTGGCCCACCTGCGAGGTATAGGCCTGGATGCTGATGCCCAGTTGGCGAAGGGCCAGCTTGGCCAGCGCTCCTGCCACACAGCGGCTGATGGTGATGCGAGCCGACGAGCGTCCACCGCCTCGATGGTCGCGCGTACCATATTTATAATAGTAGGTGTAGTCGGCATGTGAGGGACGGAACACCTGGCGCATGTTGTCATAGTCGTGCGAGTGCTGGTTCTGGTTGCGCACCACAAAGCCGATGGGACATCCCGTCGACTTGCCCTCGTAGACCCCACTGAGCAGTTCCACCTGGTCGGCCTCCTGTCGGCTGGTGGTGATGGCGCTCTGTCCTGGTCGCCTGCGGTTCAGTTCCTGCTGAATGAAGTCCACATCGATGTCGATGCCTGCCGGCATACCGTCCACCACGCCGCCAATGGCCTCCCCATGGCTCTCGCCAAAGGTCGTCAGTCTGAATATCGTGCCAAAAGTGTTCATACGCTCTTGCTTCTTGCCTCTTGCCTCTCTCAATGACAATGACCGCATCCACAGCCGTCTCCATGGTGGTGCTCATGCTCGCAACCGCCCTCGCAGCCACCCTCGCAGTCGCTGCAGTGGCATCCGCCAGTCATGTGCTTGATGAGGTTGCTCACTTCAGCCTCCGTGGCCACTCTGTTCTCCAGCACCTCACCCTTGAAGTAGAGCGTTTCGCCAGCCAGCGGATGGTTCAGATCCACCTTCACCTTCTCGTCGCCAATCTCCACCACCTTGCCATAGAATCGCTGACCCTCTTCGTTCTGCAGGGGGATAATGGCCTCTGGGTAGATGTTGTCGTGGTCGAAGTGGCCGTTGATGCTGAACACCTCGCGATCCAAGTCCAGCAGCATGTCGTCACGATATTCGCCGTAGGCCTGCTCCTGGGTCAGCGTCAGTTCGAAGGTCTCTCCAGCTGCCACGCCCTCCAGCTGCTGTTCGAAGGCATCCAGCGCATAGCCCATGCCAGTAATCCACGCGAAGGGCTTCTCTTTGGTTGCCTCTTCCATCATCTCCTTGCCGTTGTCGCCATCGACATACAGCTTGTATGCCACGGCCAGATACCTGTTATTCTTTTTCTCCATCATCGTTTTTTCTATATATAAATAATGTATATGCGCTCTTTTAGCCCACAAAGGTACATCAATTATGGCAAAACGCCAAATAAATGGGCAGGAATTTGATGCAAGTCAACGAAAACGGCCTTTCTTTGACGTGCGTCAAAAAAACGGCTGTGTTCGCAAACAAATCTCCGAAAAGCTTGTTTGTTTGTCAGAAAGTCCGTACCTTTGCATCGTCAAAAAGATAAAAAGATTGTTTAAGGGTTCCTCCTTGCGAGGGACGAGAGAGTGTAAAAGAAAAGTAGAATTAAAAGATTAAAGAAAGGGTAACGAAAATGAAAAAGATGATTCTTACTGTTGTAGCTCTGATGAGTATGACAATGCTTTTCGCAGAAAATGAAAACGCCGCCAGTGTCAGTGCTGTCCAGGCATACGATATGACGGTGAACATGAACAAGCTCAGCGAGGCTCTGGGCCTCTCGAAAGACCAGGTAGAGGGCGTTGCTGAGGTGCACAAGACCTTCTCGGCAGAGATGATGTTTGCTGCACAGTATGGTAAGGAAGAGCGTCAGAAGATGGTTGAGAAGGCCATCAACAAAGACCTCGCCTACATGAACTACATGCTCAGCAAAGAGCAGTATCGCAAGTATGTCATGCTGCTCAATGTAACGCTCAACAATCGTGGTCTGCGTTAAGCAAGAAAACAAGAAAAAAGTAAAAGATTTTCAAACATTTTCCACACAAAGGGTCTGGCTCTTTGTGTGGTTTTTTTTGTCCTTTCTCGGAAGAAGATTTTCGTCCTTTCAAGTTAACAGCGAGCCCTCCCGTGGTCACAGCGCGTCTTGCTATTTTCGTAAAGAGCCTTTCTGCTGTCGCCATGAAACTTGATGCCATCGCTCTTATCGATAATTGTTACATGTTACAATGTTACAATAAGCTATAACTAAGGTCTAAAAACATCTTTATAAATTTATTATATATTATAATATATAATAAATCATTTACAGCATTTTAATGCTTCAAAAATGTGCCTTAATGTAACATTGTAACATGTAACATTGTAACATTCTGTGTCTTTTTTAATGTATTTTTCTATGGAAAATTTGCAAGTTTCACAGAATAGTTGTACCTTTGTAGCCGTTTTAGAAATAGGTAATAAAAAAAAGAACAAAAAGAAAATATGAAGAAATTACTATTGGCAGCAACACTGTGTGTCACATCGCTCACTGGGGCGATGGCCCAGATGTCGGATGCGCAAGTGATGGCATTCGTTGCCAGGGAGTCAAAGAGCGGAACTTCTCAGTCGCAGATTGTGACCAAGCTGATTCAGCGCGGTGTGAAAATCGAGCAGATTCGTCGTATTCGTAACCAGTACGACTCGCAGATCAAGAGCCGTGGTCTGACGGGTGCTGCCGACGGAGCCGTGTCGATGGCTGCTGAACGCATGACGGGCAACAGCGATGGAACGACATCGCAGGAGCTGACGACGGGTCGTCGCGGTACCACGGGTGAGGTCTATGCCGACGCTGCATCAGAGTATGCCACCGCAGAGCATGAGGTGAAGGCCACACAGGGTGTGACCGAACAGGTGCAGGGCAAGCAGGTGTTTGGCCGCAACATCTTCCGTCAGGCTAACCCCAACTTCGCGCCCAACAACAACCAGCCCATTCCCACCACCTACGTGCTGGGGCCTGGCGACCAAGTGGTGGTGGACATCTACGGTGCATCGCAGCACACACTGGTGCACACCATCTCGCCCGAAGGAACCATCACTGTGGGCGGCTATGGCCCCATCGCACTGAGCGGACTGACGGTGGCTGGCGCACAGGCCAAGCTGCGCAGTACCATCGGCTCGCGCTATCAGAGCAGCAGCCTGAGGGTGACGGTGGGCAACATGCGCACCATCCAGATTAACATCATGGGTGAGGTTCGCGCCCCTGGCACCTATCATCTGAGTGCTTTTGCCAATGTGTTCTATGCACTGTATCGTGCCGGAGGTCCCAGCGAGCTGGGTACACTGCGTAACATCAAGGTGTATCGTGGCGGCAGGCTGGTGACGGTGGTCGACCTGTATGACTATATTCTGAACGGACGTCTGGCTGGCAACATCAATCTGCAGGAGGATGACGTGATCCAGGTGGAGCCCTACGAGAAACTGGTGGGTATCACGGGCAACGTGAAGCGCCCCATGTTCTACGAGATGCGCAAGAACGAGAGTCTGGGCACGCTCATCAAGTATGCCGGCGGTTTCATGGGCGATGCCTATAAGAAGTCGGTGAGACTGGTTCGACAGAACGGTGAGCGCTATACGGTGCACAATGTGGGCGAGTTTGAGCTGAACACCTTCCAGCTGGAAGACGGCGATGCCGTGAGTGTCGACGGCATGCTGAACCGCTATGACAACATGGTGGAAATCAAGGGTGCTGTGTTCCGTCCAGGCCAGTTCAACCTGAATGCAGAGACCAACAGCGTGCGCAGCTTGATAGAGGCTGCTGCCGGTCTGACAGAGGATGCCTTCACCAGCCACGCCATCATTCACCGCCTGAAGGCCGACCGTTCGCTGGAGATCGTTCCTGTGGACGTGGAGGGCATCATGAACGGTACCGTGGCCGACATCCCATTGAAGAATGAAGATGTGCTGTTCATTCCCACTGTGGAGGAGCTGCGCAAGGAGCGCAACTTCACCATCACGGGCGAGGTGATGACCCCAGGCACCTATGAATATGCCGACAATACCACCATTGAAGACCTGATTGTGCAGGCTGGCGGTCTGCGCGACGGTGCCAATCTGAGCAGGGTGGACGTGAGCCGCAGAATCAACGACCCCCACGCCACGAAGAAGACCCGCGAGGTGGCCAAGACCTACACCTTTGACATCAAGGACGGACTGGTGATCAGCGGCGAGAAGGGCTTTGTGCTCCAACCCTACGATGTGGTGCATGTGCGCCGTTCGCCAGGCTATGTGATGCCCAAGAACATCCGTGTCACGGGTGAGGTGAACTACGAAGGCTCGTTCACCATCGAACGGAAGAACCTGCGCCTCTCTGATGCCATCAAGATGGCTGGTGGAGTGACCGAGGATGCCTACGTGAAGGGAGCCCGTCTGTATCGCCAGATGAGCGACGAGGAGCGCACCCGTCAGACGGCCGTGCTGAATGCCATCCGCAACAACCTGGGCCGTAAGGACTCCATCTCGTTCGACAAGCTCGACCTGGAATCCACCTACGTCATCGGCATCGAGTTGGACAAGGTGCTGAAGAATCCTGGCACCGACCTGGATATCGTGTTGCGCGAGGGCGACCGTATCGACGTGCCTGAATACAACGGAACAGTGAAGATTGCCGGCGACGTGCAGTTCCCAAACACCATCACCTACCATTCTGGCAAGAGCTATCGCTGGTATATCAAGAATGCCGGTGGCTATTCGCAGACGGCCAAGAAGCGCAAGACCTTCATCATCTATCCCAATGGTATGATGGCCGAAGCCAAGGCTACTACGAAGATTGAGCCGGGAAGCGAGATTGTGGTGCCCAGCAAGAAGGAGAAACACAGCTGGACCGTCACTCAGTGGATTGGAGCACTTAGCGGTCTGACCAGTCTGGCATCCATGGTGACAGCTATCGCTTATCTGACCAAGTAAAAAAATAGCAGGAAGCATGGTGACGGTGGAGACTTTGTTCTTTGAACTCTTGCAGGTGGCGACGGGACAGCTCGACTGCCTCACTCGCGGCCCTGAGGCCGACGAGTGGAAGCAGTTGCACGAGCTCTCCAAGCGCCATCATGTGGAGGGGGTGGCCTATCACGGCGTGATGCGGCTCTTCGAGTTCGGACTGCGCGCCCCTCAGGATGTCAGCCTCGACTGGATGGCCGATGCCGAAGAGATTAGCGAGCGCAACGAGCTGCAGAAGAAGCAACCCGCCGTGGTGCGCTTCTATAGCGACGACCTTAAGCAGCTGCGCCAGATAGAGAGTGAAGGGGCCCGCTACATCTCGCGATTCACCATCTACGAGCTTTACGACGTCTACAAGTCTGGACAGCTGGACATGCGCACACTGATGGACTACTTCTTCACGCTGCAGATGAATGGCGACAAATACGAGACACTGCAGGGTGGGGGACTGCTGGGCCGAGTGGGCATACGCCGCTTTGCCTCAGGCATGATGTGGCTCATGGCGCACACCCTGCTGCTGCCTGAACAGGCCATGCCCTTCCAGCCCCTGGAGGCTGAAGGGCGCTACCTGCTGAGCGACATGATGGGCCACCAGCCACGATGGATGCACATCAGGCATCGCTGGGCTTGGTTTCAGTTCTGACTTTTTTTGTATGAATACACATATCAATCCTTTTCTGGCACCCTACGGCACACCGCACGACACGGTGCCTTTCGACCGTATCCGTCTGGAAGACTATGAGGAGGCTTTCATGGAGGGTATCCGTCGCGACAACGAACAGATAGAGAAAACCATCAACAATCCAGAGAAGCCAACCTTCGACAACACCATCATCTCCACTGAGGAAGACGAGGGCTACTATGACCTGCTGTCGAGGGTGAGCACGGTGTTCTTCAACCTGCTCTCTGCTGAGACCAACGACGAGATGGACGCCCTGGCACAGAAGATGCAGCCCATTCTGACCCAGCATGCCAACGATGTGAGGATGAACCCCCAGCTGTTTGCACGCATCCGTCAGGTGCACCTGCACCACAGGAGGCTGACGGCAGAGGAACAGATGCTGCTCGACAACTGCTACGAGGGCTTTGTGCGCAGTGGTGCTCTGCTCGACGAGGACGGCAAGCAACGCCTTAGGGCACTGACCGAAGAGGCCTCGATGCTCTCGTTGCAGTTCTCGCAGAACCTGCTGAAGGAAAACAAGGCCTATACGCTGGATATCATCGATGAAGCACAGCTCGACGGTCTGCCTGAGTCGGCCCGCGAGGCTGCTGCACTCATGGCCAAGGAGCAGGGCAAGCAGGGGTGGGTCTTTACGCTCGACTTTCCTTCCTATTCGCCCTTCATGACCTATTCCACGCAGCGAGAACTGCGCAAGCAGCTCTACATGGCGCGTAATACAATAGGTACGCACGCGAACAGCGAGAACAACCTGCAGATATGCCAGCGACTGGTGAACCTGCGTCGCGAGATAGCGCAGTTGCTGGGCTATAAGACCTATGCCGACTATGTGCTGAAGCGCCGTATGGCCTCCAACACCCGCAATGTCTACCGACTGCTGGACGACCTCATCGATGCCTACAAGCCCACAGCCCTGAAGGAGCGCGAAGATCTGAAGAAGCTCTTTGAGAAGGAGAACCATTCTCCTTCCTCCTTCCACTTTCCTCCTTCCTCTAAAATGCAGCCCTGGGACAGTGGCTTCTACAGCCACAAGTTGCAGATGAAGAAATACAACATCGATGCTGAGATGCTGCGGCCCTATTTCCAGTTGGACAAGGTGATCGGCGGTGTCTTCGGACTGGCCAACAAGCTCTACGGCATCACCTTCCATGAAAACAAGGACATTCCCGTCTACCATCCTGACGTGAAGGCCTACGAGGTGTTCGACAAGGACGGCTCGTTCCTGGCGGTCTTCTATGCCGACTTCCATCCTCGCAAAGGAAAGCAGGGTGGAGCCTGGATGACCGAATATCAAGGACAGTATATCGACCGCAAGGGTGAAAATGTGCGCCCCCACGTCTCAGTGGTGATGAACCTCACGAAGCCTACGGAAGACAAGCCGGCACTGCTGACACTGGGCGAGGTGGAGACCTTCCTGCATGAGTTCGGACACTCGCTGCACGGCATGTTTGCCAACACGCGCTTCGAGTCGCTCAGCGGCACCAATGTGTGGTGGGACTTCGTGGAGCTGCCCTCGCAGTTCATGGAGAATTTTGCAGTGGAGAAGGAGTTTCTGCGCACCTTCGCCTTCCACTATCAGACGGGTGAACCCCTGCCCGACGAGTTGATCAACCGCATTGTGAAGAGCAGGAATTTCATGGCTGCAACGGCCTGTCTTCGACAGGTGTCGCTCGGACTGCTCGATATGGCCTATTACACGAAGAAGGATGCCTTTGACGAGGACATCATCCCGTTTGAGAAGAAAGCGTGGAAGAAAGCCATCATCGGCGAGCAACTGCCCGACACCTGCATGACCACCCAGTTCTCGCACATCATGGCTGGAGGCTATGCTGCCGGCTACTACAGCTATAAATGGGCCGAGGTGCTCGATGCCGATGCCTTCAGCGTCTTTAAGCGCCACGGCATCTTCGACCAGAAGACGGCCCAGAGTTTCCGTGACAACATTCTGAGCAAGGGTGGAACGGAGCATCCCATGACGCTCTATAAGCGCTTCCGTGGGGGGGAGCCCACCATCGACGCACTGCTCAAACGTAATGGTATCAAAAAGAAAAATGGATAGAGAGAAGCAGCTAAAGTTTGACCAGCGCTATCTGGCGATGGCTCGCATCTGGGCTCAGAACAGCTACTGCCTGCGTCGCCAGGTGGGGGCATTGGTGGTGAAAGAGGGTATGATTATCAGCGATGGCTATAATGGTACACCCAGTGGTTTTGAGAATGTTTGCGAAGACGACAACAACATCACCAAGCCCTACGTGCTGCATGCAGAGGCCAACGCCATCACCAAGCTGGCACGCAGCAGCAACAACAGCGACGGAGCCACCATCTATATCACGGCATCGCCCTGCATCGAGTGTGCCAAACTCATCATCCAGGCGGGCATCAAGCGTGTGGTGTATGGTGAGAAATACCGTCTGACGGATGGCGTAGACCTCTTGGAACGGGCGGGCATCGAAGTGGTCTATTTGGGAGAATAACAGAAATATCGAAACAGGGAGAGAACAGAAATATCGAAACATAAAAAAATGCCGAATAAGAACAAGAATCGTTTCATGCCGTTCCTGATGGCGCTGTGTGTGGTGATGGGTATCCTCATCGGTACTTTCTATGCCAACCATTTCTCAGGCAACCGACTCAGTATTATCAATACGAGCAGCAACAAGCTGAACAACCTGTTGCACATCATCGACGACCAATACGTGGACACCGTCAACATCAACGACCTGGTGGAGAAAGTGGTGCCACAGATGCTGAGCGAGCTGGACCCTCACTCTGTGTATATTTCGGCCAAGGATGTGCAGATGGCTACCGACGACCTCAGAGGCTCGTTCTCAGGAGTCGGCATCGAGTTCACCATCCGTCAGGACACCCTGCATGTGCAGCAGGTGATAGGCAACGGACCGGCAGAGCGTGCTGGCGTCATCGCTGGCGACAAGGTGGTGATGGTGGACGACAAGCCCTTCACCGGCAAGACGCTCACCAACGAGGAGGCGATGCACCGACTGAAAGGCCCCAAGGACACCAAGGTGAAGTTGGGCATCATGCGCTATGGCGAGAAAACCATCCGCAATATCGTGGTGACGCGTGGCGAGATTCCCACCAAGAGTGTTACGGCAGCCTATATGCTGGACGACAAGACGGGATATATCCGCATCAAGAATTTTGGCGAGAATACCTATCCTGAACTGCTCATCGCGCTGGCCAAACTGTCACAGCAGCGTGTGCAGAACCTCACCATCGACCTGCGTGGCAATACGGGTGGCTATCTGCAGTCGGCTGTACAGATAGCCAATGAGTTCCTGCCCAAGAACCGACTCATCGTCTACACGCAGGGACGCAAGTCGCCTCGCCAGGAATATCGTAGCGACGGGCGGGGTTCTTATCAGCAGATACCCCTGGTGGTGCTCATCGACGAGATTTCTGCTTCGGCATCGGAGATTCTGGCTGGTGCCATTCAGGATAACGACCGTGGCACCATCATCGGACGGCGCTCTTTCGGCAAGGGACTGGTGCAGCAACCCATCGAGTTCAACGACCGCTCGATGATTCGCCTCACCATTGCTCGCTACTATTCACCCTCAGGACGCTGCATCCAGAAGCCCTATACCAGTGGCGACAACAAGAATTACGAGGAAGACATCCTGGCGCGCTATGAGCACGGAGA
>Ga0326514_10000625_pt1 | contig 23868 bp, 35 predicted proteins | sample 3_2548_0518_D_FD_203653 | JGI IMG/M metagenome (GOLD analysis project Ga0326514, IMG submission 203653) | Bovine rumen microbial communities from UC Davis, California, United States - 3_2548_0518 | ecosystem: Host-associated > Mammals > Digestive system > Stomach > Rumen | place: USA... | reverse complement strand
TGCTTGTATTCTCTTTTCTTGTTCTTTCTGCATACTCACACCTTTTCAAAAAAATGTTTCATATCGTAATCAAAAAATACCCTTTTCTTTTTTCCTTTCAGTGTGTAAAAAGGAAAAACCACATCTGCAACCTTTAATCCGGGTTGGTCATATCTAATACTTTTCCTATCGAGTTCTAACATCATTTGTATCAACTTTATCGGAATATACATAGTTACATCTCTATCCACCCACCAACAGATTATCCCAGCTTTTATACCAACTTTTTCAGCTTCTTCTAACATTCCTAAACGCTGATTTCTCGTTATATTTGAAAGAGGAAATGTATTTCCGTGAACAGACTTGCACTCAATAAAATATTGAAAGGGATAATGATATACAACAAAATCTGAAATATTCCTAACACCCAGATATCCGCTTGTCGGGTCGGGTAATCTTATCACACTCGTATCGGGAACTTTCTCAAAAGACTTTCTAATTACTTCCTCAAACTGTTTTCCTCTATTTACTCCCATCAATTATCCCCTTTACAAGTTTTTGCATAATTACAATACTGACAAACTCTTCTATCAACCTCCGGCTTAGGCGGCGGTGTTTTCTTTTCGACATAATTATCACAGTCGAGTATCTTACTGACCAAAGCCTGCTTCATATCGTCTGTAACTCGGAAAAGAAACGATTTCATATCCAAAGTATCGCGACTTACATAAACAAAAATAACTCTGTTTATTCCCAAAGCTAAAGCATACGCCGTACCTTGGTCATAATGCTTTGTATCAACATCAGTTCTTGAAAACCACTTGCCGCCCGTCTCTGTTTTTATTTCGAGAATGTAATGCTGTCCTTTATATTTGATTATACCGTCGCACATAAAACTCAGATGAAAAGTTGTATGTTTTAATTTTGTTTCCATCCCAACATTGGAAACAACTTCCACATCCTTTATATTATGTTCTTCGACATATTTCCCAACATCCAAATATTCACAATCAATTCCGTTTTCTTTCATTCTCGAAACCGCTGTTTGAACTCGTTGGTGAATATCGGAGCCACTATTACAGATGCCAACTAAAACATAACTCGCATCTGTTTTGTCAGGTTCGGTTCCTGTTCGCTGATAATACATATTTCTAATGCACTGCATTGACGAGGGTTTATAAGTCATTGAGGGCATTCTTCTATTCTTTATATCATCCAACTCAATGCTTCTTTTCAAGTCTTGCAGGAAGCCCTGCTCCGGTGACAGAGCCTCCTGCGCTTCGTCAATCAGTCTCAATACATTTTTAAGACTGCTTCTTGACATTACTCCTCCTCTTCGCCTTCATTCTGTATCAATGCGATATTAAATATCGTATCTCCGTCAACAAGTTTAATTGAATTGTCACCGCCGTAATATATAAGCACTTCGTCCGGCTGATATGATTTTATCTCATCTACGAGAACTCTCACATTTAATGAGCACTCATATGGTGTAACTTCATCTTTGCCTGAATAGGGTACAACTTCCACGCCGTTTGACTGCACACTTGAAATGTGTAACCCGTCCTTCGCAAAAACAAAATGAACAACATCCTCGTCATATACATCTACAAAAAGTGCTATTCTATCAAGCGTTGCTAAAAGACTATTCTTTACCACTTTGCAATAACTATCCATATTCTCATTTGAAAGTTCTTCAATAGCTTCGAACGGAAACTCGTCCAATTCCTCCATTGCCGTTCCGTACACAACACAATCCGGTGAAGTGCAAACAATTGTGTCACCTACAACATACGAAGCAATCTTTTCATTCGTCATCACCATAAGCAGGTCCATATAGTCCGAAGGTACAAGAACGGTCTCTGAAAACAGCTGGGCATTCATAGTCGTTGCCACAAGATTATTCGTCGTCGCAACCTTTTCGCCTACATAATATCCTGTATGACTCGGGTCTTCCATAGTAACTGCAAGAGATGCTTTGCAAGTGTTTATGACTTCCTTTATCGTTGAAAGGTTTATTTCCTTGCAGGCGTTTTCATCCAACTCTATTTCACTCATAGGGTCGGGATACTGTATAAATTCTCCGGTGGCTGGGTCTACGGGAATATCAATTTTGTAATTTCCATCGCCCTTGATTGCAAGCGCGTTGTCTGAAACTTGCATTGTGATTTTGTCACAAGTCTGCTTTCCGATAAGTTTAATAAACTTATCAGCTTCGATTGTTATAGAAAACTCCTCTCCTTCATAGTCCCTCTTGATATACAAGAAATTGTAACCGTTCGTCGTTGTAATAACGAGCTTATTATTCTGTGTCTTGATTGACATCAGGGAAGATATAGGTAACAGCTTGTTATTACCAACTCCTTTCGCTGCCCTTGATACCATCTCCTTTAATGCCTCTGTGCTGATTGTTAGTTTCATTTCGTTCTCCTTTCTTAAAATAAAGTGGACTTTTTATGATTTCCCATTTCAGGAATAATCAACTTATTCATATTCGAATCATTTACACAAACTTGCTTGCTCTGTGATATGTATGGAGGTATAGCAAAATGCTTATCTATAACAGACCTTATATAAAATTCAATCTGTTGTACTGTATAAACTCTTATCATATTGCGATGTTGTTCGTCGTTCACTGAAATAGGTATCGCGTCCCTTTGTTCTGCCATTTTATATTTCACAAGCCTCTCCATCATTGGACTATCCTGTAAAATAAACCAGCTCTTTAACTTTGAACTTTTCACGGATGTCTTATCAAAAAAGTTTCCAATGCGTGTACCAGGATGGCTTTGCAAAACAACTTTATCCCCTTTACGAGTTTTCATATAAAGTTCCTGCTGTGCCACATCCGAACCAAAGGTTTCCTCAAACCATCTACCATATTCTCTTGTCGTCACAAGTTTTGGACTGATTATTTCTTGTTTTCTTACCAAGACGAATGTATCCAATACTCCCATAAACCTGCCCCTTATTATTTAATCAAACTATAGAACTCCTGTCTCAAATTTCCGTTTGTCATAAACACTCCCTTGCAACAAGCAGTTTTTGTTTTGCTTCCAACTTTTTTGATGCCTCTCGCTGTCATACAACTATGACTTCCCTCGATTACCACAATAATATTGTCCGTTCCTAACACCTGTCTCAATACTTCGTAGATATCCGTTCCAATGCGTTCCTGCAATTGTAATCTTTTAGCACACATATCTGCTATTCTCGCTACCTTCGAAAGTCCTATCACTTTTCCTTTTGGAATATATCCAACTGAAACTTTCATATCATACATTAGCGCCATATGATGTTCACAATAGCTAAAAACAGGAATATTATCTATAACAACCAAATCACCTGTTGTCGTGTCCTCGAAGCATTTATTAAACATCTGCGCTATCTCGTCATTGGTATAACGCATACCCTCAAAGACTTCTTTATACATCTTGGCAACCCTTTTAGGAGTTTCTTTCAGTCCTTCCCTATTTGGGTCATCTCCCAACGCTTCTAAAAGCATTACTACCGCTTCTTGTATTTTATTCGTATCAATTTCTTTCATTTCAAACTCCTCTCGTGTCGACGCTCCAAATATATTTGTGAAGCTGAAGTTGTACTTTCCAATTCCACAATCTGTTTTTTTGAATAAACTCCACAATATCTTTCGGCTCTATTTTTCCAAATATAGGACTTACATAAATTGAAGCCAGCAAATAATGACTTTCACAAAAGTCTTTCACCTGCATCAAATCTTCCTCGCTACCCACTACGAATTTTATCACATCACCGTGCTTCAAATGCTCAAACGCCTTCGGGCACATTTTATCCATCATTCCGCTTGTGCCTGTTTTGAAATCGATTGTATAAAAAAGTTCATATGCTGTAACTCCACTCCGTCCTTCTGGCAGTTCAATTAGAGGCCGGCTTCCGTTTGTTTCAACATTTACAATAAAATTCTCTTCGAGAAGTTTGCAAAGAAGTTGTTTGATATCCTCCTGTATTAAAGGCTCGCCCCCTGTGACGGTTACCTTTTTACACCAATCCCACTCCTTGACCTTTTCTATTATCTCATCAACTGTCATTTCCGTGTAATCGTGTCCTTCAACGGCATACATTGAATCACAGTATGTGCATCTTAAATTACAGCCAAACAATCTTATAAAAGTACAAGGTGCGCCTGCTCTTTTGCCTTCTCCTTCTATACTATTAAAAATCTCGGAAACTTTCATTGATTTAATGCCTCCTCATTTATTTCTGTGTTGGTATCTTTAGTCCAATCACATTCAAAATTCTGTAAATAATATACCATGTCGGAAGCCCGCATTTCACAGCTGGAACCATCCGTCTCCCATACTTTTATAGAATCTATACCCTTCAATCTTTTACTCAACGCGAACCATATCCAAGAAATCATTACTTCGCAAGTAGGATATTCAATATATTCATTTAAAAATCCGTGGTCGAACTTATCTAGGACTTCCTCTTCCACAATTTTTTTGATTTCCCCGAAGTCCATAACCATACCCGTTTCCTGAAGAACTTTGTTTTTAATACTGATATCCATATGATATGTATGACCATGAAGGAATTTACATTTTCTTTCGTGGTATGGTAAATAGTGGCAGGCATCAAAAACAAAAGACTTTGTCAGGGTACAAGTAAACTGTGATTTTCTGTGATATTTTCTGTGACAACTATGACACAAGGGCATCAAATTGGTGAGTAAAAAATTATCATGGTTTTCATCCACATGGTGAACTTCAATAGACTCATCATTCCAAGCTAGCTGCTTGCCACAGCATAAACAAGTTGCTTCTGGGTGGTAAAACATCGCTTTGTCCCGGTATCTACTTGAACGACCTTGTGGCAAATAATTTGGATTCTTTTCCCCTACTAAACCCAGCATACCATCTATTCTGTTGTTATATTTTCCGTCTTCCCACATTCTGGAGATTGTATTGGAAACTTTATTTCTAATCTCTTCCCTCGCCATTGGATTGTCTGTTTTCATCTGGTACTGCCGGGCCTTACTTCTTAAACCATACTCCAAGGCCCTGCTCATGACTGTAGTTGGAGAGCATCCGTACTTCTCGGCAATCTGCTTATATGTAAGGTGCATGTTAAGATACTTTTTTAATTCATCCCGTTCTATTTCAAAAATTCTCTGCATCAATTCATTCTCCTTTCATACGGCAAATCTAATTTATGACTTGCTGCTATCTCCATTCTTTTTGATACATAATACATTATTATTCTCTCCTTTCTTATGTTCTTGAACCGTGCTTTCTTGGATTTTTTATACAATAGGCTTCCGACGACGATGCATACTCTTTTTCTACTGTTTTAATCGTACCGCCGTTCTGTTCTTTGTAATTTAATGCTTCAGCGTATATTTTTGTCTTAAAAATTGTTCCATTTCTTGCAATGCATTCGTAGCTGATAAATGTCATAATCACACCTCTTTCAAAACAGCTTTCTTGAAACGAACTTTTTAGGACCTTTATACTCGTAGTTCTGCGCCCATTCATACATCACATCTATATTAAATTTTAAGCGGGCTTTATAATCATTTGAGACTTGTTCCAGCGTGTATCCATAACTTTCTATTTCATTAATCACAGCTTCCTGTGCTTTTTTAGAGAACGAATAAATATTGTCTTTGTTGTACCTACTATTAGATGATACACTAACTGCTCCAAAAGATTTTGTATTTATGTTTCCATTTATTCCAAGCTGTAACCAAGTAGTTGAATCAGCGCTATAAAATGGAAATTTCTCAAGTAGTCGTAGAACGGTCATTCCAAAAGCGTGCACTTTGACATCTGGATTATCACTTGCTTGAATAATCGAGAATATTTCGTGGAAGTATTCGTTCTGAAGTTTTGTCGAAACTCCGTGCCTACCGCCGATTCCAATATACTCCGGAAGTTTGCCATTCACTTCTGTATTCAATATTCTACGAAGTCCGTCCTTCGGTTCACCGAAATGATATAATGGCAATAGATATCCCGGATGTTTTACGCGCTCTTTCATATACAGATAATTTTTCCAACTTCCTTCGCTGCATTGTTTTGCAGTCGTGGAATTTAATACAGGAAACGGTATTTCGTCTAATTCTACAAATATAGGAATATCGGGTCTATCGTTTATATAAGCTATATATGCATCTATGTCTACTGTCTTGCCATTATGGGCTACCGAAAACGCACCACTATCAATAAATAACTTGTCTGAGTAGCCACCTTCCCGCCACTCTTCTATGCCCTTGCGTTCATTTACTTGAGAAAACAATCGGAGCGCTTTTTTTGATTGTAAGTACTCATCTACTTCTTTAGCCTGCTGTCCTGCAAAATATAAATTAAATGCCATCACAGCTCCTCCATTATACGCAGATATTCATGCCAACTGTTATCGTGCTTTTCTACCACATACGCAAGCTCGTCGTCGTTGAAAGGACAGTTTAGTAAATTACGAAGTTTTTTCTCGCAATCGTCGAGGTTTCTCTTTTCATACAAATATTTCGGGTTGCCTTTTAATTCGTACTCAAAATCCTTCCAAATAGGATATAAAGGATTGCATCTAAATGTGATTGCTTCAAGTAATGTCCAACTTACCCAATCCTGATGTGCACAATTGATAAGCACACTTGCTTTTGAAAGTTCGGTATAGTATGTCACCTTATCAAAAGTATCCACGACCGTCAAATTATTATCAAACGGTCTATCTAACATCAGCTGTAATCTATCAAGCACTTCTCTGTTCGATGTAATGGGTCTATCCTTTCTCGGATTAACTAACTTGAATTGTATATCGGGACATCTCTGTACCAAATCTAAAAAGAACATCGGGTCCTTCTCATCGTCAAACCTACTTGCAAATATGACTGAACCATCTTTTTCTTGCTTTTTCCATCCGTCCTCCTCTAACTGCTCTAACAATCTGGAACTATTATAAGGTAATCCAATATGAAAGATATTATCTGGTCTGGCTATTCCACCAACTATACAGAGTTGCTTTAATATATGTGAGCAGGTAAATATAAAATCATACTGCTTGCCATATCCCGTTTCAATTGGTCTCATCCACTCTCTCATCGCCCACGCAAAATCCGTATCGTCTACTGACTGCGCGTGTATGAATGTTCCTATCTTGAACTTCATATTCTTGAGCTGCCGAATATAAAACAAACTTTCAATACCGGGGTGCCAAAAATCTTCTACATATATGACATCTTCATCTTTTATTTTACCGTGATTGATAAGCTGTACTAACTTCATTATCTGCGACATCGCATAATAACTTCTGCCACACGCGTCCAGCACAACCCCGTCTTTAATGGTTTGTCCAAGACGCTCTCCGTCAATTCGAACGAATTCAACTCCGTATTTTTTGAAGTTTGTTTCTGCCCAGCCATCTTTGCAAGACATATAGTAGGTGTATCTTTCTATATATGGTTCCAACGGTAGATAGTATAGCATTTTATTCCTCCTCTAATAGCATTGTGTCGCAAGTGAACAAATTATTTTCTTTTAGTGTTTTCAACGAAGTTTGTGCGGCGGGCGTAAACACGGTTACCACTGCATTATTATCAGTCTTAAACTGAAGCTTGCCGTTTATATGCGGAAAGTTGTATTGTGCGATAATAAAGATGGTAGACGGGCTATCGTACTTACAAATCTTTTCTCTTATTTCAGTGATTCCGACTTCCATTATAATGCTAATTGAATTAGCGATACAGTATTCGCACAACTTGTTCCAATCTGTAATTCCTTGAAACGAATGCTTGCCTGCACCGAAGTATATTCGACTAATCTCTTTATGTGTTTGAAGCATTTGCACAATTAAATTCGTTGACACTTCCTTATCACTACAGACAAATAGGGTTGGTATGCTTATATTAGGTCCTTCCATTTCAGGACCTTTCCATATTTTTATCATCCTCTCCCCTTTCTGAAGCTTAAAATTGCTCCGTTCTCGTTATCTTCACTGACCACCACATCTATATCACGGTCACTTCCATAGTTTTCTTGAACTAACTGTATGATATTTTCTGCTATTTGTTCACACGAGTTGTTGGTGAGTTTATCAAGTACGAGTTCTTTTTCTAGAAAGTGCTTAAACAATATGAACTCAATTTCTCTGTCGTTCTTAAAAACTTCTACTGTGACCTTTATATGTGCAATATGTCTATGCGGATATCTTAAATAAGACACTTCGTCTGGAGCATCTTTGTACTGATGAATAAATTCTTTTTGCAGCGTCACATAAATATATCGTTGAATATTTTCAATCATATGTTTAATGCCTCTCCATACCATCTTTCTGTTACTTCCACATCGCACTTGATAGGAATTGTTAGTTTGCTTTCCGCCGCTTTACTCATTAAATCGGCGAACAGTTTTTTGCACTCCCTTGCATTTTCTTTTGGACATTCTGCAATCAACTCGTCGTGAACAGGAATTAGCAATTTGAAACCCAATTCTTTTAGTCTTTTATTATTCCCAACTAAAATCATCGCAAGCTTCGACATATCGGCGGCGCTTCCTTGTATTCTTGAATTTACACATTGTCTTTCAGCATCCGCTATCTTACCACCGTTGTCAATTATTTTAATTCCCTCTTGCGCCGCTTCTTGAATTATTGCGTGCTTTTCCTTTCCCCAACAATGACTCAATTTTCTTAAATAATAATCCTGTATGTCTTCGGGTACTTCATTTGATAAATCGTGTTCCTCATCATCCTCGTTAAATTCCAACAAATCATCATCCGGAGGCGCACCGTCTTTCCAACTAAACTCAAATTCATCCAACTGTAAATCGGGTAATCTTCTTTTTCTTCCCCAAAGTGTCGTCACAAATCCCTTTTCATACGCCATCTGTAATGAGTCTTGCTCAAATTTTGGTATTGCAGGAAATCCTTTAAATACAGAATCTTTTATTGCTTGTGCTTTTTTCGTAGTTGTTCCCAGCTGCTCTGCAATTGAAGGAACTCCTCTCCCGTACAATACGCCAAGAAGAATACTTTTCGCCTGCGTCCGTCTTTCTTTACCCTCGCTATTCGTAGTGCCATCTGGTCTAAATTCAAGGCAATTATCATAAGACGTATTGAAAGCCAGTGAAGCAATTTCTGCATATAAATCTTTCCCTTCTCGATATGCTTTAATCATCTTTGAGTCACCACACATCTGCGTCATGACCTTCGGTTCTTGCTGCGAATAATCGCTGGACATTAAAACATATCCGTCCCTCGCAATAAACATTTTACGAATGTCTTTGTTGTGGCTCGGGATATTTTGTAAATTTGGATTGCTGCTTGAAAATCGTCCTGTATCTGCTCCATATTGGTTGAAATCACAATGTATTCTTTTATCTTTGGGATTTACACAATCAGGCAGCTTGTCAATGTATGTCGAGAGTAATTTTTCAATTTCTCTGTAATTCAAGATTGCCTTGCAAATAGGATTATCAATTTTTTCCAAAATCTCCTCTCCTGTTCCCCTCGGCTTTTTTGGGTCTGGCGGTTGTATCTTCAATATGTCATACAGTAAAATTGCTATCTGTATTGGACTTGCTATATTGATAGGGTTGTCAAGTTTTGTGCTTCCTTTTACTTTTGTCTGTGCTTCCTTGTCATATAAGAAATAAGGGTCTGTCTCGCGGTCGCCTTTATATACCGACGATTTTCTATATGCTTCTATCTTTTCTTTATATGGTTCAAGTGTTTTATAGAATTTATCCAATACTTCTTTTTCTTTCGCGTGATACTTTTCAGAAAGTTCTTTTGCATATTCTTTATCAAAAGCAACGCCATTATCTTCCATATCACACACAACTGACACACACGGCATTTCGATATTATGAAATACCCAACTCACATCGCGCAAATCCTCTCTTGCTTCTTCGGGTGTTCTACCCAAATACTGTCTTTGAAAATCTGACAACTCGGTTGTAATAACTGCATCTCTTGCGGCATACACATAACCCGTTTCTATTGGAATTTTTGTAAAAGGAATGCCTTTGAACAATTCGTCAAACTTGAAAGCCTCAACATCTTCCGTCATACAATATTTTTTGTGTAAGGCTTTCAAACCTCGTTTTGGTTCGTTTTCGTTTAGCAGTCTACTTGCCAAATAAGCATCCCAGGTACAATAAATATCGCTCATTCCCATCTGGCGCAAGACCCTGATATCAAAATTTGCATTAAACATGTCAACCTCGGGTATCCTTGCAAGTAGCCGGTTAAATTCTTTAAGAACAAAATCATAAGGGAGTTGGTTTGGTACTTTCGCGCCTGTGAAATAACTGATATGATTGAGCGGTATATATGCTGCTTTCTCGCCATAAGTGTAAACACAAATACCTGCAATCAAGTCCGTGTACGGGTCAAGCCCTGTCGTCTCTGTATCGACCGAAAAATAAATATTTCCAATACAGTTTGTTATATAATCGTGCAAGACTTCTTTATCACGGATTGTAATATAATCGTTTTTGTATTTACCCAAAGCCTGCTCAACTTTTGCTTGTATTGCGGCTATGCTGTTTACACCAACTGCCTTTGAGGGTGTAGCGACGGGCTTTTTTGTCTTTGTCTTGTGCGCTATTTTTGAGTCCGTCGCTTTGCTTATTTTTCTTTTATCCAACAATCCCATCAATAAACATCCTTATCCCTGTTTCTTCGTCTTTCGGGTGTGCGTCTATCTGCATTTCGATTTCGTTCTGTTCGTCTTGACTCTATTCGTACAGGTCTTTCATCATCTTCATCATCTGTTGGAGGAAATTCGCCTTCTTCCAAATAGTATTCCATATCTTCTGCGGACTTATCCCAAACCAAACCGCTTAAAGAAGGTGCTTCGGGTAAATCTTCCAACTTTGTATTATCCTTCTCATCTTCAAAAATCTCATAGGATGTAGTCTGGTCTCCGGCTTTACCGTTTCTTTCAATTGTAAAAATATGTGATACAAGGTTGGGATACCTCGAACAAAGACTTGATATCTTTGAAAAGAATTTCTTTCCTCTTTCCCAGGTTTTTGTGGTTCCGGACTCTACATCATAAATCGGTACAAATAGCTTTGCTTGAACGGGCTTCTGTGCCGCACAAAAAGGACAATTATCTATCGGGTCGTTGTAAGAGCGAAGACAATTTACATAGCGCTTCTTACCATCGTCTGTCTTTATCTCGTGAACGGACAGCCCTTCTACATCATCGACGCTTTCATACATAAACCGAACCTGTGCCGTGTCCTTATCATCGCGAAGAGCAAAAAACCCTCCGCCACCTTGCCCACCGTAGTGGTCTACATCATCTGCTCTGAACCTTGCCATTTTAATCTTCTCCTTTCTTGGCTTTTTTATTGTTTTTTGTGATTATAGATTGTTTAACCGCGCAGTTACTGATACTTTGTAACACCTCGCGGATAAAGACGATTTCGGAGTCGTTTAATTCGACCATCTTGTACGAACGGTCAAAACAATGATTTACCACTTTCATCTTATCAGCAATCTCACTTGAAATCAATTTGCTTTTAGTATTTAAGCATACACCACTTTTCTTTGACCGAATAATATTAAAAGAAACGGTCGCCGTGCCGTCGATTTTGAAGTTTACGATGCTCGGCTGCTTTTCCCTATAATACGGAGAAGCTTTAATTTTCTGTGCTTCGTCGATGATAAACTGAACTATTTTTTCAGTTTCTGCTGAAGCCTCAGCTTGACGGTCGGTTTTACTTTTTGTTTCTTTTCTTACTTTCTTAGCCTTCTCTTTTGCCTGCTTTGCAATCTCTTTCCCAACTTCTGCTAAAGGCGTGCCATCGCCTGCTACATCTTCCTTGACTTCAATATAAACATCGTTATTTTCAAAGTCATTTACAACAGTAAAATCCCCCTGTGCATCAACCACTTCTTTCTTTGTCTGCTCTGCAACATACGCCGCATCGGGGTCGACTACAACCTGTTCAAGTGCCTCGTCACCCGTCACCATACCGTTTGCTGTTGCATCTTCATCTGTAATGGGATTATTGAGGTCTATGAGAGGTTTAACCTCTTCTTTTGTTTCTTCTTCGGGAATTTCCTTCCACCACCTTTTAAGAGTTGATGTGCTGATGGTGGTGTTTGTGCCGTCCTCAAAGACAAGTAGGACGGTTTTGAACTTTTCGTTCATCTGGTCAAGAGTTGCGATTTTTCCGGTTTTCCTGTTTTCGTACTTCATAAGTTTTCCTCCTGTTAGAAGTGCGCTGTCTACGGGTTACTTATTACAGTAAACACTATACAACTTATTATAAGAGGAGTCAAGTAGAAAATACAAATTTTACAGGCAAATTTTGAAATTCCGCCTCTGTAAGCTCGTTGATATCCTTCCTGTCCTTTGGAAGTATATACTGCCTCAAAATTTTGTTGGTTATTTGTCCTGCTATTCTTTTTCGTGCTTTCATTCCTGCATTGTCGTTGTCTGTTGCTAAAATGTATTCTCTACAAGGGAATTGCTTTAATTGTTTTATTTGCAACTCACTTTCCACTCCATTCAAAGCTACTGCCGGCTTTCCATAAACCCAACAAGTCAGAGCGTCAAGTATGGACTCACAAATTATGATGCTTTTATAACTGTCTTGTTGCTGATACAATTCATAAATTCCATACAAGGGTTTTTCAACCCCTTTGGGATAATTGAAAAATTTTATCTTTACTGACCGTCTCGCTACAAATAAACAATTCCCATCTATATCACGCACAGGAAATGTCAAACAATCTGTCTTTTTATCATATCCCACATCAAACATCTCAATTATTTCATCAGTCAATTTTCGTTTATACATATACGGATGAAAATATCTGTAACTATCCAATTCCTCCTCACTTACATATTGTTTTGTTTCTACTTTTTTCTTTCGGTCAAAATCAGGTAGTTCTATCTTTTTTCGTTGTTCTATTTCAAAGGTTAAAAAGTTTTTCTTTAACCAATTCCAACCAAAAGTTGCCATCACATCATACTTTTCAAAGCAAGCTGATATAAACTCCGGTAAGTCGTGAACACAACCACAAGCAAAACAATGCCCCATCCCGTCGGACATTCTCAAACCATACGAGGGATGCTGTTCCTGTCCGTTACCGTGAAAAGGACATTGTACTTGCAAGCTATCTCCACTTCTTTTGTATCCCTTTTCCAAATATTGATAATTGTTTAATTTTAATTGAGTTATCAGCTCATCCAATACATCTTGCAGACTACAATTAAATATTGTGTCTCTTATTTTCATACCAGCTTTTCACTTCCTTTTTTCTATACTCGTTTGAGCCCAAAGTGTCACTCGCAAAAACTCTCACAAAATCTTGTCTTGTTTCGTGATATTTGTTCCACGCATCTATCGCACTAATTCTTTTTGAGCCTTTAGCGTGTGCAAGAAAATAATCCAAATCTCTCTTATATTCAAAATTAAAAATTATTCCCTGCCATTCAGCATAGGTTGTATGACTCCAAGCAAAACCCATTAAAATACATCCTCTTTATCGTTACTAAACTTTTTTCTGTTTTCTCTCATTACTTTTTCTTTTTCTTTTCGTGGTCTTGCATCTTCATCCGTTGCAATGTATGTGAACGCTCCTTTATCAATATCCCATTGATAAGACAATTTTCCTCCAACCATTCCGAACCGCTGTTTTTTAACTTGCATTACCAAAACTTGATTTTTTAATTGTCTTATGGACAGCACTTTGCTTGCGTTAAATGCTATACCATCGCTATCTCGTATATTTTCCAATTCAGGAACACTATCATCATCCTCACTCATAGGAACGCCACCACGATTTGCTTGTACTACAACCAAAACAGGCACATTCATCTCAATGCTCAATTCCATTAAATCTTCGCTAATGTTGGTCAAAGATGTTGTTTTGTTATCGCCTCTCACATAACGTTCATCAGACATATATGTTATGCCATCTATCGCTACTGCATCCAGCTTATATTTCATTATCCAATTTTTCAATTTACTTACCGTGATTTTATTATCAAAATCTTTTGGCTTGCTTACTATGAATTGATTTTCTCTTTTCTGTAAATCGCCGATGTAATTGTTATAATCCTCTTCGTTTATTTCATTCTTTCCCCAAACAAGTCCTTTATTCGAAATATTTTTATGCAGTGTGTCAAATCTGTATCCCACACTATTCGCTCCCATTTCCGGACTAATATATCCCACATTGAAGCCTATCTCCCAGATGTGAGTACAAATCTTTTCAAGTACCCAACTTTTACCTTCGTTTGTTCTCGCCACAATTACAATAAATTCCTCTGTCCTTTGTATACCGTGAATTAAATCGTCAAGTTCGGGAAAGCCTGTCGTGAAGAACCAACTATCTTGATGCTGTTTTCTGTCCACGAATTGTTCAAATCTATCACCCGCTTGTTGTATGATATTCACGCCGCCGATTGAATAGTTGGGTTGTAAATGCTTTATTTGGTTTATCATATACTCCGCCGCTGCGTTCGCGTCCTTTGTTAAAAGGTCCGCTACTTTTTCCACAATCGGAACGGCTTGTGAGTATAGATGCTCCTCTCGTATCGTATCTAAAAGATATTGGTCACTTTCCGTAACTTCAACAAGTTCTATATCATCAAACTTTGACAGAAAAGATGCTGTGTCCGGCACATTACCATATTTTTCATAATGCCTTAAGATATAATCATATTCTTCCTCATATTCGGGGAAGTAGTCTTTTGACAATAGATTGTCTTTTATTATTGATATGTCTTGTGTGGCTAAAACCTTACTGATTATCTGTAAACCGACCATTGCGCATATCCAACCCTTTCAACTCAATTATATGACCTTGTGCTATTCTGCTTGCTAATCTGTATCCTACGACTTTTTCCAATTCTTTCGGCTCAACATTTCCTGTATATACCGTACTTTTGCAGTTGAAAACTCGTTGGTCTATCAAATTCAATAGCGTTGTATAATCATAATCGGAAAGTCGTGCTACTGAAATATCGTCGAAAACAACAAGGTCAACATTTGGAATTGCTGTTCTCAATTCTTCAAACTTTGTATCTGGTCTTGCTATCACCTCTTTTGATTTTGATAAAAAAGTTGGAACATTGATAAATAAGCCTCTTCTCCTAAAACCGTTTCCACTCCATATCTCATTAAAGTATTGTAGCAGTAATTTCACTGACCAAGTTGTTTTGCCATTTCCACAATTATAGCTGTATAAATACAATGAGCCATCGTTGTTGACAAAATCTAAAATATTATGCTGTATATCTGCCAACCTATCAAAAGCATCGACATCACAATCTTCGGGTATCATTTTATGTCTGCATTGTCTCGCTTTTGGAATATTGCTTTTATCCAACAAATACGATATTTCTAAATACCTTATACAGTTTGTTGAACAATCTTTTTGTCGGCAAACATCTTTATAAATGCAATCTTCAATCATTAAAAGACTTTTCCTCCTGTTCTTTCGTGAGATACACTATCATATCTTCCGTCTCTGTTTATATGCTCATCAAATTTCTTTGTAGGCTTGCTCTCGTATGTAGTCGGCTGACAGAAAGTTGCATATCTCTTTTTTATACTGTTCTTTATAATATCTATCCAATCATCCTCGATAAATTGTGTTTTCAGTTTGTTTAATATTCTTTTCCAACCCTCATAGCTTGGATGCTTGTCTCTTAAAGTAATCCACACATCTAGATAAGCCATTAAAGTATTTTTTACTGTCTCATCTTTTGAAAACTTAAAAATCTCTTTCTCGCATTTTGTATAAAGAGTTTCTTTAACAAGAGGTTTTTTACCAAAATTTGCATTATATATATCATTTTTATTTAACTTATTATCTTTATTTAACTTATTATCTGAAGTGTATTTTTTTACACTTGGTCGTGTGGTTTCAAGTGTATTTTTTTCTACTTGGTCATCGGAGCAAGTGTAATTTTTTACACCTGTTCCTTCTTCCTGTCTGTATTGTAAAGCCTCTGTTTTTTCTGTTATTGCATAAAAACTTTTAGTTCCTCTGCAACTGTCAGATGCTTTTTTTATCATTGCTATCAAACCTAAATCAACAAGTTTTTTAAGATGCTTTTTTAATGACTCTTCTTTTATATTCAAAATTGGTAAATCTTCCAAAAGTTTTTTATGATATATCCAAGTGTATGTTGTGTTTTCTATCAAAGTATGCTCCATTTTAGTTGAACCTGTCGCCGTCCATATATACTGCAAAATCAAAAGGTCATCTAATGTTATTTCTGGGAATTGCTCTATGACTTGTTCTTGATTAAATCCTAAAATTGAATAGCGCATCTTTTATCATCTCCTTTACGATATATGCTGTTTACCTCGTATTAAAGCATCATCTCTTTGGTTCATCCAAAACACACATTTTTTCAATACCTCGCAATAATTTATAAGATTAAACATAAAAAATGATTTACTGTTCACTTCTCCGGAAAAGACTGTTATATCTTCTAATGTGTAATTCTGCTTTGACCGCTCAAATTCGTTATAATAATAATGCAAATCTTTATGTAATTCTTTTGGGAGCATTACAAGATTTTTTATATCGTTGTTGGAATGATTAAAGTCAATATGATGTATCTCATACCCATTCGGTATTTTAATATTATAAAATTCTTCATATATTTTTCTATACGACTTCATTCTACAATCCTCCAAAATAAAAAATGACCTGTATAATTTATACGAAGGGTGGTTCGTTAAATTATACAAGTCATCGGTTGACTTGAATATGAGGTTTCTCTGCAAGAGCTCCACCCAACTCAAGCCAACCTTTTTGGTGTGTTCGACGGTTGAAACGGGAATTTCAACAATCGTTATAATACAACAAATTGTATAATTTGTAAAGTATTATTTTTTATTACCGAATGAATTTATTATTTCTTCGCATTGACCGTCTACAATAGTATTGACTTCATCAAAGAGTGCTTTCCACTCAAAATCCATATTCAGACCATCTGTACTGTTTATCGTCCTTGTCTCGCTTGCCTCTATCGTGTAAAAGTTATCTCTGATTTTCACCGCACAACGGCTTGTTGCTGATATTTCTTTGGGTGAAGTGTGTGATACATACTCTGTCTTTTTCTTTGTTGCCATTACTTATCATCTCCTTCCAATTTTTCTTCTTCGAGTTGGAATATTTCAATATCTTTGTAGTTGAAATAGTAAAGGTATTTGAAATCATCGCCACTCCAATCTTTACGCTTCAAGTCATAGCCTATTGCTTTCGACAAGGTATCAATTCCTTTGTAGATATGTAACTTTCTAAAACTTTCAGGAACTGAACTGCAAGGCGCTATGCAGTTTTCATACTCTCCCTCTTTAGTATTTAATTTTCCCCAACATAAATCGTAGCAATTATTCGCGGCCATATTGAGAGCATCTGCAATAGTATCCAGCCATTCAATAACATCCTTGTTGTCAAGTTTAATTTCATCGACATCACTTTCTGAAAGTATCAAGTATTCCTCTCTATTCATTTTCAGCCTCCTTTATAACCTTTACTGTAAGATAAGCTACATCAGACACTTTCTTAAATTTATTCATTTCCTGAATATGTTTCTTGGTTATAGTTCCGTCATACATCATCTTTTCAAGAACATCTTCATCCACGACTTCAACAGTTTTTACAGCATCGGTGTAATGATGTTTTTTCAAAAATTCTACAAGACCTTCTTCGTCTATTGACAGACTTTCCTTCAAATAATATGTCGCTTTCAAATTCCCAACCACATACTGTCTCTCATCTTTCTTTGCTTTCGTAGACTTTACAAGCGTGCTATCATTTTCAGTAAACAGCTTTTTGATTTTCTTGTTTAATTCATCCGACTGCTTTTTTAAGTCTGTTTCCGCCTTGTGCTTCTCATAGTAAGTCGGGATAAGAGTTTCAAAAGTGTCCTCAATAACTGTTGGAATTTTCTTTCGTGCCATAATTTTAATCTCCTTTCTTTTCTTTGTGATAATATCTTTGTGTCACTTCTCCCATAATTCCGCCTCTACCTTGTGGAAGTAATGTTTTGAATCGTATCAATTTTGGTATATCTTTTTTATCCCAAAGTCTAACAGTCCGTTCTCCTTCCTGTTCAAAATCGGGAAGTTGTTGAGCTATTTCATTATCTTTGTTCCATCTTTTGAACCGATACCAAGTGTTGATTGTAGGAACTGATACTCCAATCAATACTGCCACTTCCTCAACTTTTAGTTTTCCATCTTTTCTCATACTTTGCCTCCTGTTCTATAAATATCACCTCCCTAAAGTTTTTCAAGTTTTTATCCAACAAGGTAATTTAACAAATCTGTCTTGTTCATCTGTATCTGTCCGTCTATTATCGCATCTGCCATTGCTCCTTTCTTTTCAACGATTTCATTGACTCTTTCATCTATTGTGTTCTTGCAAATCAAAGTGTATATTGTGACATTCTGTGTTGTGCCTACTCTGTGACATCTATCCTCTGCTTGGTCTTTTAATGCTTTATTCCACGGCTCGTCCATAAATATCTCAACTGTTCCCGCCGTCAATGTGAGTCCGGTTCCCATAGCTCCAATGGTGCCAATCATAATTCTACAAGTCGGGTCGTTCTGAAACATATCAACCTGCGCTTGTCTGTCACTATCACTTGTCTGTCCTGTTATTCTTGCCAACTTATATTTTCTCAATCTCTCGTAGACTTCATCTGTAATTTGCGTCCAATTACTGAATATGACAACCTTTTGACCGCTCTGTAACGACTCCTCGACAATCTCTTTCATTCTGTCGAGTTTTGCACTCTCTGTAACCTCGCTTGAAAGTATGCCTGCATACCCGGTCGCCTGTCTCAATCTAATAAGCTGTGCTAAAGGATTTGGACTTACTGCTATTTGGTCTATATGCTCTCTTATCTCCGCAGTGACTTCCTTGTAAATCCTTGCCTGCTCTGTTCCCATTTCAACATATTCATTGACATAGATTTTATCGGGAAGGTCGAGAACATCTTTCTTTCTTCTACGAAGCATTATTTCATCCAACTGTTCCTGCAATGCGTTCATTGCGTCTTGCTTGTATCCAATAATTTCATATCCACCATAACCGCCCATCTCACATAAATGATTTTTGAAGGCATAGAAGGAATGATTTTCATAACCCAACCACTTTAAAATGATATATAAATCCAAAGGATTGTTCATTAAAGGTGTTCCGGTCATTGCTATTCTTATATCTGCTTTTGCTTTCAGTATGCCTTTTCCTTGTTGGCTTGTAGGGTCTTTGCACTTGTGAATTTCATCAATAGCAACCATACCAATTGTCTTATCTTTACACAATTCCTCAATCTTTTCTTGAATGTCTTTATCTCTCAATGACTCAACATTCGTTATTAAAAAGAACGGTGTGTACTCATTTATTTTGCAAAGGTCTGTATATTTGTCTTTATTTCCTCCAACTGTTATTTTTCCTCTTGTCACACGCTGTCCTAAAATCATTGCCTGTTCATTTGAGTGTGTACTGACCTCATTTAACCAATTCCACTTCAATCCGTTCACACCACAAATAATCAAACAATGTTTAATGTCGTCTAACTGCTTTTTTGCAATTGCAATATCAATCACCTGCTTTGTCTTTCCCAAACCCTGTTCATCCGCGAGTAACCATCTATTGTGATTTAATCCATAATTAAATCCTTCAATCTGATGCTCAAACGGCTTTGTCTTGAATTTGAAATCAGGCAATTCAACTTTCTTCTGCTCAAGGTCTACATAGATACCACTGATTTCAAATTCACACCACGACAGCTTGTTGATTAGCTTGGGAAGATTGCCTGCCGCAACTTCCCAAACTTTTTCATTTGCGTGCCACCACTTATCATTGAATGAACGTATCACTTCAACAATATCTGCATTATATGGACAAGTGATAAAAAGTGCATACTCGCTATTTGTCTTTTTCGCTTTGTCTATAAGGATTTTAATCTTCATTTCTCTCTCCAACATCTTCAATTTATCTTTTGTTTACGGGTAAGATGAAGCCGATAATATCTCTGTATAGCCGCTTATGCGGTTATTTTCAAATTCAAAATTCGGTCTATAGCTTTCGTCTTCGTCTTGAATAATAAGCTGATATTTTCTAATATTACCGTTATATTGTATTGTTAAATCATCACCATAAAAGCCAGTTTCATATAATTCATTTCGTGCCTTAACCGCTTCGGTTTTGGTATTAAAATTAACAATTCTCATCTTGTTTCCTCCTTGCCCTTCGTAATCTCTAAACGAAATGCGTTTAACAATTATCGAAAATTCTTTCAAGCGAGCGTATCGTTTTCTTCTCAAGTTCTTCGTGTGTAAATCTGTCTCCCACCCACTCAATTATATTCTCAATCAAAAACTCCTTGTATTCCTTGCTTGTCATCTTGTTTCCTCCTTTTTCAAGTGCCCTCTTCTTACTATGGAAACACTATACTACACATTTTTTGTACTGTCAATTACTTTTTTCACTTCTTGAAATGCCTTTATTTACTGACTTTTGAGAACTTTGCCTTCAAATCATCAAGCATTTTCAATACTCTCCGTCTCTCTTTGCCCAGTAAACATTGTAAATACAAGGCTTCTATGAAGTCCTGTATCTCGTGACAGAGTTCGTCAAGGTCTGAAATACAGGCATCCTCTGACAGTTCTTTTCTTTGCTGTCTTCGTCTCTTATCTATATAAGTACAGTAGCAAGGCAATATCTCCTCTGATACGCCGTCTACCATCGTTTCTACGGGCTTTCTGAAGTGTTCCCTTATTATGTATAGGCTTGCGAGTTCCACATAGGTGAAATCAGTTATTTGCCCGCTTTCCATCCGTGCTATTAAATCCTCAATTTCCTGTAAATCCATTTTTCACCTCCGTATAAGAAAAAAGGGAGAGCGTTTAGCTCTCCCATTGGTTGATAAAGAATTGGTTGAATTACATCTGACTAATTTTCTTTCGCATCTCTTCCAATTCTTTTTTGAGATTTTCTGTTTCTGTCGCTCTACTGTACTCGCGACTATTTCCACCATCTCTGCTTGTGTATCTTCCCATAGCATCACGACCACGCCGTTCGCTATATCCGTCGCCTCTTGACATTCCGCCATCATTGTACGAGTAATAAGGGCCGTAAGAGCCATCATACGAGTTGCCGTATGAGTTGCCGTAAGAGCCACCGTCAGAAGCGTTGGAATATCCGCCCTGCTTCATTGCTTTCACGGTTTCTATGTCTTTAATGATGTCAACGGATTTATAAACATTGTCAAGCTCGACAGGAGAAATGTCACCTTTCTTTGTGATTTCCTTTAATTCATCTTCAAGGAGTTCACAAATATCATCCAATACTCTCATTTCAATCCTCCTATGCTATTCTTGAAATTGTTAAATTAGCGTTCTGCACATCAATTATTGGTGCCGGTGTTACTGTCGGGTCTGCACTTGCCGCCACACTTTCTACACCCAAACTGAAGCAACATCCTTTGGGTACTTTTATAATTGCCGTGCTTGTTAAATTACCAAATTCTTCAACCGCTGCCGGTGTGAAGATTGCACGACTTGTGAGCCTCGGCTCTCCGTTTACCGTTATTGCTACTGCAATTGGTGTGACTGTTGCGCCTTCCGGAAGTGCTACATTTCCGTTGAATGTGACCTGATATTGTGCAAAACACGCTGTCGGGTTATTTACTATGCCTTTAAGAATAAAATTCCCTGTTTCGCCTTCGTGATATACATACCCACGATTGCAAGGAATAGATGTATCAAACAGAATTGGCGAATTTAACGCCACACTCTGAATTGGGTTATACAAAAATTCGCAAGCCATAATAATCACCTCACATTACATCCCGCATCCGCAACCACAACCACTGTTCTGATTGCAGGTGAAGATAGGAGTTCTGCCGTAAACCGGAGTAGTTGGAACAGGGCAGGAGTTGAGCCTGTTATATAAAGAGTCCACCTCGTTTGCAAAGCCCTGTGAAATGAGTGCGTTCTGTGCCGTCTGACTCTCACGGAAGTGTGATGCTGTAAGCTGTGTGCGAAGGCTGTCGTTTTCCCTCTTGTAGCCGTCAAGTTCGAGCTGGCAGAGTTTGTCAAGAATAGCCTGCGTCTGCGCGGTATTGTTTGCGATTACATCTCTGATGCCATCTGACATTGCCGCACGGTCTGCACAATTCTCTGTTGCGATTGTGTACTTCAAGTCAGCGCTTGCAAGTCGGTTGTCACAGCAACACTGCGCAAGCTGGCTCTGAAGATTTGTGAAGCCGTTGGTCATCGCTGTCTGGTTGGCGAAGTTCTGTTGCATATTGGCAATCTGTCTTGCGTTCGCTCCCTGCTCAACACCTGCAAAGCCATTGCAAAGCTGTGTTGAGATACCGGTTATGCCGTCACGGATTGAAGTGATGTTGTCGTTCAGAAGCTGGTTCTGAAAACCGTTGGAAACCTGATTGCTCTGGTTCATCCAAGGATAAAGCTCATTTCCACCTGCTCCTACACCAAAGCCATTTCCCCAACCGCCATTCGCAAGAAGAATGAATAGAAGCAAAATCCACCAACTATCTCCTCCGAAGCCGTTTCCAAAGCCACCACCGTTGGAATACATCGGTCCGACAGGCATTACCATATTGCCGCCGCCATTTTCGTTTGTTAAAGACATATCTTTAACTCCTTTCTACCGCTTACTTTTTGCGGTGAGCGATTATTCTCCAAAAATGAATAATCGGTTTGTAAGTTGCTATATAAAAACCTCGCGCGCCGGTTTTTACATCTTATTCCCAAACATTTTCTGAAATTCCTGTGCCTGCTTGACAGCGTTGTTATATTGTTCTTGGGTGATTTTCCCACTATTCAACATTTGCTGTATCTGTTCCTGCGGATTTCCTTTGAAGTTGTTTTTGAATTGTATGAACTGTTGCATTAAAGTCATTGCGTTAGTCATCATCTCTCTCCACTTCCCTTCGTCTGTTGTTTGACGGCGACCTGTGCGTTGAGATGTTATCAACTCTTCTTTTCAAGTCGACCAATTCTTCTGACAGTTCTTTAATATCATCCTTTGTGGCAAAGCTGTGATTTTCCTCAACGATATTGTTTGCGCTTTTCTGATTAGGTTCTCTTATTGTGTAGTCGATATATTTGATTGTCGGCATACCGCTATTATCTGTCGATTTGAGATAAATCGTCTGTGCTTCGCTATCCCACAAAGGCAATATTGTGTTAGGTGCTAAAAGATAAGACTTTGCGCCTGCTTCTCCTTGTACCCAAACAATTCCACTCTGATTTTGTGCTACTGGCTGTGGTGTCTGTTGGGTAGTTTGTGCCATTGTCTGTTGTGGCATCATCTGTTGCGGATAATACATTGGTTGATAAGTTGCTGGGTAGATACTTCCATAAGCCATTTACTTTTCCTCCTTTTTGAAATAATAGATTGGTATTTCATCTCCGCTATCCCAAGTGTCATAATATTTACCGTTCACGACAGCGACAGCGTGTGAGCCTGTTCCAACGATATAATTTCCTTTTGGATAATCAATACAAAATTGCTTTATTGAATAGCAATCCGGACAAGATAAAGGCAAGATATGTTTTGTGAAGCCGTGTTGAAAAAGATATGTCTCCCAAACTGCATTTGAGGAAGGCATATCATACATTTCAAATCCTTTTAATACAATTTCCACATAAGTTTTCTCCCAATCCATTCCCGTTGCTTTTGAAATTGCTCTTACTACACAATCCCCGACACGGTTCTTTTTTGGATTGGCATTGTAATAAATGAAACTCATTTGTATCTCCTTGCATTAAAAGATTAAATGCACACAAAGCGTTGCATTTATTTGATGTCATAATCTGTTTTAAGTTTTGGCTTATATCTCTTTCCATAATGCAAGTATAAAAAAGAAGCCTGTATGCTAAC
>Ga0326514_10000624_pt1 | contig 23879 bp, 19 predicted proteins | sample 3_2548_0518_D_FD_203653 | JGI IMG/M metagenome (GOLD analysis project Ga0326514, IMG submission 203653) | Bovine rumen microbial communities from UC Davis, California, United States - 3_2548_0518 | ecosystem: Host-associated > Mammals > Digestive system > Stomach > Rumen | place: USA... | reverse complement strand
AGCATATTCCTTCAACTCGGCATTCTCCATCTTCAATTCATGATTCCTTTTACCCAACTCCAAGTCCTCTTCATCCTTTGCAAAACACAAGGAAGGAGCAACTTTCAGGTACTCATTATATATCATCTCCTCCAAATCATCACTATCAACATAACTCCTATCATGATCCATCAATGGACGATGCCCCTCCAAGAATGCACTAGCTCTTAAATCAACCCTTTTCCTTGCAAGGGTTGTGATGAAAAACTTACGCAACCCATGAGCATGAAAAATGGGAATCTGGGAAACCTTAATCCTAAAGGTCTCCTCACTAATTTCCCCCTTGTCTAATTCCTGCTTTAGCAACCTTTTTTTATACTTTAATAATTCCTGGTTTCTGCGATTAAACAAGGTGGTAATTGTACTGTGATTTAATTTACCCTTGAATGATTTATTTCTGGAAGAGAACAATGCATCCCCTTTTTCAAGTTTAAGATTTGTACCATTCTTCTCGTTTAGTTTTTCTATACTTTCCATCCGGCGATGCAAACTTTTTAAAAGCAGATCTGATGATTCTGGAGTATTGTAAACCTTGCATTGCACCTGGTGTTTCCTTGTCTTCTGGGGGATCAATTGCCAATAACCCATCATCCCTTCAGGAGCTTTTTCAAGGAACGCATCCACCTCAGTACAGTTATGGCAAGGGAAGGTCGCTTTCATAAATGAATCAATTGTTAAGTTCATTGCATCTCCAATCCTTAATCCGGTGCAGGATAAGAAGCTTATAAGAGCTTGGTGGTGCAAAGGACTTATGCTTATAACAAACTTGATGTCATCTTTAGAGAGAACATACCAATCTTTAGGGTCCTTTTCCAACTCAACCATCTTTGGCAACTTTATATTTAAAGCATTTAACACAGCTCTTATCCTAGTGATGTGAGCATAAACGCTATGATTGGAGTTCCCTTTGTTTTGCAAATAAACCACTGTGGAATACAAGTAATTATCAATCCTTGAGAATTCAGGGTTATATTCATGAATCCTGCCGTCTTGATCCATAAAAGGGTACTGTTCTTCAATTACCTCCTGCACGATATCATCTAATCTTTTGTTGTTGGCATTGCAGAATTGAATCAATGAAAATATATAGTTACCCATTGTCCTTTCAGAAATGTTTTTCTTTTTAGCATATTTCCTGAAGGAAGGGTCATCTAAAATATCTTGATGTTTCATATACATAATTTACTCCTTTAATAAACTTTTTATTATTGAAAGAGAGCATTTGAAAACTAAAGAAAAAGTAGTTAAAAAATTATAAAACTTACACTAGTGAGTATTTTTATAGATATAAACATATCCCTAGAACAAATATTATATCAAAAATCCCAATCAATAATCCATTAAAAAAATATGATTAGATATATATTCAACACCCTTAATAAAACTTACTCCAAAGAAAAACCAGACAATCCTAAATAAAAAAATGGGGAAAGACCACAATTTGATCCCTCCCCATAAATTACCAACTATATTAAAAGGTTTGCTATGATATCACTTTAGGTGTGTTTTACCCACCAGTATCTGATGAGTAAATATCTGCGTGGAGGAGTTGCACCTCCATAAAATCCTTAATCGCAGATTCTTATTTTTTTATTGAACAAAACCATCATCTTCAGATTCTGGATCATGAAGGTCTAGCTCATTTCGTTTCTTATTAATCTCCAACTGCTCTCTCAATATTTCATCTGTCAACCCCTCCTCTTCAAACATCTCATTCAATCTTCTCTGCCGGTTCTTCAAATTAATCCTCTTTAAAAAATTATCACATTTCAAAAATAATCATCCCTTTGTAATCAACATCACACTCTTCTGGGTAACACCATCAATGTACTTCTTTTCAATAGCAAAGGAGCGTGTTTCCACATAACCACAGAAACAAGCACCACATTTATTGCCAAGACTATTTAAAATTTTTAACTGCTTCTTATCAACATCCACTTCATCAATAACCTCATAATGCCCATATTTCATCCTATATTTCAAATGGATAATTGCATCAACATTAGATTTGCAGATCTGTTTAGCTAGTTTTTCAAAACCCAAGTCAGAAAGGTAGTACCATTTGCAGGACAACTTAACCCCAGTGTCTTTGGAAACCTTGGCAAGAGCTGTCTCCAACCCTTTATGATCCGTACCCTTGGTGGTAGTACCTGCATATTTAGCTAATTGGTCCTGGGTATACTTGGTGATTCCAAACTTGAACAGTACCTTTTGCAATGCAGAAACTCCACAGTAATAGTTGGTGTTCTGCCCCATCTGGTTGCATCCTTGCTTTGTAGGGTGGGGTTTTGATCTGTAAGGGTTGGTACAATTGCCAGTGTTTTTATTGGGTGATATATATTTGTTGCCTTCATTCTTTGAAGATGATGTGGGGGTTTTACCATTTTGAACATCTGCTTTATTAAAATTGCAATAGTTGGGAAACTTTTTATTAGATTGAAAGAAGCATACTATTTTTACTACACAGTATAAAAATAATTCAAAACTCACCTTGGTCTGTGATTTCTGGGTAGTTATGAAACGTGGAACACGATGATATTTCCTACAAAACTTAACAAAATTCCCAACCATCACAAGGTAATCATCCTTCATCACCTTTTCATTAATGGTATCCTGGAGCTTCTTTGATGGATCATAAACCCTGACATTGGCAAGGGGGTAAGTTTCCCCCTTGAATTTATCATTTATCATCAAGCTCATCAAGTAAGCAATACTGTACCCACTGATAATATTGCCTTGAATGTTGCAGGTGGTTGGAGGTCTTTTCTTTTGATCCATAAACTTTTTAATCTCCCCTGCTTCCTTGATAACATCTCTCTTTTTAAAATCCATAAATTCCTCCATCTAATATGTCCACATCGCATAAATGTTTATGTTTTTAGATCCGGTTGTAGATGAAGCCACACTTAAAGAACCATCGGTTATGACACCTGCGACAATAACCTGATTGAAACTTGCACAGATTATATTCACCAGTGGTCTGTAATCTTGGGGAATCAAACCATTATGCAAGGTAATGCTTGATGTGTTAGTGAAATTGTAATTTGTTCTGTAATACTTGAATTCACAGATTCTTAATGCTTCATTCACATAAAGGTTACAATAACTTGCCACAGTGCTTGGGAGGGTTACTTCTCTCCATCCTTGAACGTTGATTTGATTAAGGGTATTGTTCGCAGTAAATGTGATTATACCCCAACTTATACAAGAGTAAGTCAATGTGAATTGTCCACTTGCATCAGTAGTCCCCTCAACAGTAGCTCCTGCAGTAATGGATTCCCCATTCAAAGCAGTAAAATTCCCTGCACTTGCAGTAACAGTCACAACCTCACCAACAACCGGACGCTCATAAACATCCAATAAAGTTAATGTTACAGAAACATCAGAATCAATACTTGGGTTATAATTATCACAAGTAAGTTTAGTAACATAATAATTTGTACCTACAACATTCTCGGCATCAACATAATAATCTACCATAATCAATCAATCCTTATATGTAAAGCTTTTTTAACTTCATCAAATTCAAAAACGCTAACATCAGAAGAATCTGATGAAAGTACTAATCTTTTATTCACATCATCAAAACTAAAACCAGTTATAAACCCCTCATCAGAAAGAACATACAACCTTTTATTTACATCATCAAATCCAAATCCAAAACCATACAAACTATAATTCATATTATAAACAGTCATAGCAACATTATTAATTATGCTTGTACTTTCAATAATACTACTCCTATACCCCTCGAAGTCCTCGGCACTCTTAGGATTCACAATATTCCCATAACACCTAACATTTCCAGGAGCCACAATAATCTTCTCAACCATACCTCACCTCACGCTTCTCAAGTTTCATCTTACGCATCTTCACTGAACAAACCACCGGCAACTCATCAGACATCTCACAACCATACTTGCAATCTGGATTATGAAAAACACAATCCCTACAACAATCATCCATAAATGAACCCTCCATTAGAAAGGATTACTGTTTGGTCCATTATAAGAATGAACCCCCACAATAGGACCATACCCCTTTAGGTGGTTTCCCCATGGGGAACGCCCACTTTCTATCTTAACACAAGGATCAACGTACCTATATTTCCCAGTTGCCCTTGTAGTAATCTTTGCAAATATATGTCCAATATTCCGGTTGCTATTATGACAATGCACATATTCTAATTTTAAAGTTTCACTGCAACCTACTGCATCCATCATTGTGAGCATCAATCTTGTGGAATCACAACAATTAGCTTTTCTTTTAGATAAGCAACCTCCAGGTCTCCTTCTAAAGTTTGCATAATTATCATACTTAAATTTCTTTCTAGTACCACACCATTTAGCAATCTTCTTAGCTGCATCCAAACCAGTACTATTACCCACAATTGCCAAAGCTTGATTCCTTACTTTTGCAGGAATTGTATAGGAAGAACCCCTATTTTTAGTATTTTCATTGTTCCGTGCAGTATTGCTAATCTTAACCTTATCATAAAACATCTTACCCCTCTTCAAGGTATAAGCATCGGTCTTGCTTGACTTGACACTTTTCTTATGTACCTTAAGGTCTTTATGAGAAGGATTGTGGTTGTTTCCAAATATTGAGAAATCGGCATCACATTTCTTACAAAATATATGCCCTTCTGCAGACCCTGCTTCTCTTTTACCGGTTGCAGGGAATTTCCCCCAGTTACCTCTTTCGTTACCTGCCCAGAAAATCCCCCAGTACAATTCTTTTGATCCACACATTGGACATTTACGAACAAATACTGTCTTATAAAAGGAGTAACCATACTTTGCAAGTTCCCCTGAAGCACTAGCTCTTCCAATTGCCATAATAAACTTATTGTCAGGGGACACCCCATATTTAGAATAATATCTTGCTTTAGTCTTTGCAGATTTCTTATTCTTTGCAGTGGTCTTTGATTTAGTAAGATCTGAAGGTTTTACTTTGCTAGTGTCCACATTATAAACTTCTTTTGTACCTCCAACACTTATATTTACAGTAATCGCAGTTTCAAGGTACTCCTCATCACCTCCAAATATAATGTCCATTTCATAATTTCCTGGATCAAAACCCATGGTGATTGTGGCGTACCCATTGGAATCAGTACGCTTGGTATAAGTAGTGGTTGTTAATGAAGCATTATCATTTTCTACTTTATAAAGTACAAATGTGAGTAGTTTATTTGCAGGGTACTGTACACTATAATCATCTTGCTCATCGTAATCTGAATTAACAAGACGCACTGTAAGATCTTTAGTCATTGGGTACTTAAAACTAGAATTCCCTGCTTCGATGTAGGTTTCGTTTGGAATATTCTTAATCACATTATTTGAATAATTACTTAATTCAATCGTGTTCTTTGCTACATCATGCCCCTCTTTACTGGTTTTAATTACCCTTGCAGTAACAAGCTCATTATAATCTGGGAGCTTAACATAAACTTTATCATATAAATTGTATTGATTGAAAAGACCATCTCGAAGGTTGGCAACATCAACTTCAATATTGAATTCTGGGTACATCTTGTTTTTTAGTTTCATAGCAACATCATTATATATTGCAAACACATCCTCATCGGAGGTTTCCACAGTACCTATTTTAGGTCTTAAAATACTCCTTTCATCTCTTATATCCGGTCTAGCGTGGATTTCCACATACTCAGTTGATCCAGTATCATCAACTGTCACATAAAGGTCTCCGGCAGATTTTGAAAAAGGAGCTCTCCAATAAGCAGTACCTCTCCAAAATTCAAATGTGGAATTTGCAGGAGTACTTGCATCAATATTGTCGGTAGGTTTGTAAGGTCTGAACCAGTAATTGCTAGAACGATTGCTTGTGCCTAATGATGCTTTAGCAGATTCCAAACTACTAGCTTGTATTGTAACTTTTTGTACAATCATAGGGATTGTTTCCCCTTTGGCAATCTCCAAATCCCTCCAAGCATTTATAATCTTATTCATATCTGTCCTAGAAATACTATTTGATCCCCCTCCTTCATCAAGACTTAATAAAGGGGAAATTGCAGTGAAGGTGTCAGACTCATCTGTTTCAAATGTTACATTTTCAAGATTGAATCCAAAATCAAGAATCTCTTCATGCACAGTACCTATTTCACGATTTATACAAGTGGCATAAATTGTACGCTCGGTTTCTGTGTTAAATATAGTAAAATAAGAATCATCTGGAATTGTACATTCCCCTAAAGTTTCAGGAGGGTTTTCATCTGCAACTGCAACAAAACCCTGACCTGGTGTTGATCCTATATTCTCACTGCTCGGCACTACAAAAGATTTGTTGTTGCAGATTAATCCGACAACATTTTTAACACAACTTAATTGGATAACTACATTGTTTTCTGAACCATCGAACCCAATATCTGCACTGCCCCACATCAATGGGGAATTTTCATCCCCTTCAATATAGATGTCTCCATTAACATTTAGTAATTGCATCTGATTATTGGTAATCCGGAAGTCTACTTTGGATGGATCAATATTATTATAAGGGGTGTTGGGATTAAACTTAACAAGGTCATCTTCAGTTTCAGTACTTGCATTTTCATCTTCATCAATGCTCGGATTCCCATCTTCATCAAAAACTCCCAGATCTGTGGAATCATCAATTAAGAAATCATATTCAATATTTAAAACCCAATCCTTGCTAACATTTATAGGGTTTAGGAAATCCATGTACCGATGGATAACATTTGTAATTAAATCTTTTTCATACCTGGTAACAAAAACATTACCAGTCTCTTCTTCAATGAGAGTAATTAAAGCCATAAGAGTCATTGTTCCACTAAGCACCACTTTATTATGAAGCTCATTTAAACATTTTTGCACAACCCCTATATTATAGTACTCTCCAAAGAAATAATTTAAAAAATTCCAATCTATAACAACACTTTGTTGCCCATGATCTGTAGTGATTTTAAATCCATTACTAGCTTTTAATTCCGTTTGGGAGAATAAAGGAGCATAGTTTAACTCAACTAACACTTCTTCCATTTCACAACTAAATGAATTCTCTTTATAAACATCTACCTTAACTGGAGTATTTATAACATATAAACAATCAGTTAAATTCAAATCTCCGGAAACCCAGACCTTGTTACCCATCTTAAATAACTGCTTATCATTGTGAAGGTCCTGGAATTTATAATCCAATTTTAATGTTCTTAACCCATACTCATGATCCTCTACTATTGAACATAAATCAGGGTCTAGAAATTGTATAAAATTCTCTTCATTGTCTAGAACAACTATTGCCAATCCCAAGTTTACCACCTTTCAGTATATTCAACTGTCCTTATCACGCAATTAGTACCATTAAAAGAATATTGTCCTTTAATTGCAAACCAGTCACTATTGAAATCAACAAACTTTGAAATGTCTACTGGTTGATTATCATCATCATTTGTTTTTAAGTAAACCATCCTATGATTACAATCAATCTCCACAATCTTATCCTGCCAATCTGCATTATACCCCATTGTAAACCTTTGTTCACTTATGGTTTCCAAAATCTCAATAACTCCCCCTTGTGGTTTCAAACTAATAATTGGGTTAATAGCTGCTAACCCCTGAACATATCCACTAATATTAGTGGTTTTAGCTTGTTTACTAAAGGAAGTACCAGATGGAATAATCAAGGTTGCCTTTACCTCATAATCAGATTGCACTGGAGTAATCTGAAGAGCATCTTTCATTATATATTCAAAGTACACATCAGGGTAATGTGAGAATTCAATTGTATTAGGAATGGGTCTATTATAACTATCCTTATCATTAACTAAAGTTTTAGTTAGTTGTCTTAACAGATCTGTGCTTGTTCCGATATCACAATCCCCTATTGTTAAGTTGATTTCAATCTCCTTCTCTCTTATGTTCTGCCGGTAAGCATCATTTGTATCAGTACCATCTATACTTAAAAAACCAGTGTCGGTTTCCAAACCTTCAGGAATCTTAACCTCATCAATAAAAGCTCCAAAGAAGGACAAGTCCTCACCATTGACTTTGATATTAATATCCTGCTTAATTAATTGTTCAGTATAAAGTATAATCTGTATTGATCCGACACTAATGTTTCCAACGTCCTCTAATAATAGGTTACTTGCACTGAATTCAATTTCCCAATCTTCAAAGTTAACAATCTCGGTACTATTGAATCCCCATAGGTCTCCAAGTCCCCCAATCTTAAATTCATTAACACCATCTGCAGTGGCGTCAATATTATTTAAGACAATGGTTCTCTCGCCAACAGCTCCTAGAGGGTTAGTTAATTTTGCAGTTAATATTAATTCATCTGATTGATCCAGAATCCCAGTCACTTCGATTCCCCTTATGCTTGTGGTATCAGTTGTACCATACCCCTCATCAAGAGGGATTTCATAAAGGATAACACTAGATGTGCTATTCAGTACTGGGATAATTGCTTGACTTGTACTTCCATCTTCAGTAATCAAATAATCCACTGGGGAAAGGTAATTCCCATTAGTTTCTCTCCCATGGTATACTTGCTTTTCAATAATACAAGGTTCTGTATAACTCATGATCCCAATAGTAAACCCATAATTTTCCACTTCAGGATAATCACCAATCACAAGAAGGTATAAGGGGTAATCTTCATTATAAGAGAATTCACATTCCAGGTTTTCATATTCATTTATTTTAAGTACTGGATTCCCCCAGTAACCTGCGTTTGCAAACAACTCTTGAGGAGTTAAGTTTTCATAATCTGTACTATCATTGATTGTTTCAATGATCCCCCCATCAACTTCTATTTCTGTTATTGTGATGTTCTCTTCAATCGCATTATTGAAAACTGCTAATCTGTGGTTTTTATACCAATTTCTAGCATAACCATCAATGGTGTCCACTTTCCCATAAGCTTGGAATACATAAGAGTAACCATTGCCTAACCGATTCAATTCTTCATCTCCCAATTCAATGATTGTGAAGTTGGGTGTTGAGAAGTTCTCTTCTTTAGGTATACAATCCACTTTAACATAACGCACTGGAGTATATACAAAATTCCAATCCCCCTCAGGGTCAGTAACTAAATATATAATTACTGCATATTCCCCTAGAGAATTGCATTTTAATGTTCCGGTAATATTGGAAAGGTCTAACTGCCCATCTAAAGCTATATACCCATCTAAACCAGTCCAGGTTTCCCCTTCATCCCAACTCACTTGTACTTTATCAGTGAAGTCATCTTCAGTATAATTTGGATAATTAAGGAAGTTAGGGTCATCGTAAGCACTTATGCAATAGAAAGCAGATTCCAAGGAAACAGTTAAATTAAATTCTTCATCAACTTCCACATTATGGATTTCAGGATTACTTATAATCGCATCATCATTATTGATCCATTGCCCCCCAGTACTTTCCTCTTCACTAGGGGTTGTGGGTTTTTCAGTGATTATTGCATTATAATTTGCAGTTGATCCATTCAAACTTTCCACCAATGTGAATGTTCCAGTATAACTGGTTTCCCCACTAGGGAAAGTCACATTAGTACTGAACACAAGATTTATACTGCTTGTTCCAACTTTGCTTGTTAATTTAGGATCCCACCTAAAGGTCCTAGCATTAACTTGATTAATAGTACCAGTACCACTTGAGTTCTTGAAATTAAAACCTAAAGGAGAAGTCAATGTTAAGGAGGGATTATAATTTGTATTATTCTTATTGCTCACACTCAAGCTAATGGTATAATCATCACCATTGTAACCTCCATCAACTTTCTTAACAGAAACTCCATACTTGGAGGTTTTATATTCAACTGTAATCCTGATAAAACTTACTCTCATATACCCATTGTAAGAATTAGTATTTGTTGGGTAGTTTATTCTTGCTCCAAAGCTAGATGAGTTGATCTGTGTCCTGGTTAACTTCCCTGCTACATTAAAAGTCTTGGTGGAGGTTGTCATTGACAAGGTAGGAGCTACTCCCTTGCCAGAATAACCAGAAACACCAAGCAAACTAACTGTTGGAGATGGAATATTCATCACGTGCTTGTTCTTGCTAGTATAATCAGAACCTGCAACCTTACGATGCCTATATGAAACAATCACCTTTGTAGGTTCTGCCCCTACCGGCAAGTTAAAATTAAAATTTGTACAACTTATAGTGGAAGGTCTGTTAGGAGTTTCATTTTTCCCCTGGATCAAAACATTACTAACTGCGTGTGCATTTTCTGAATTGTTTTTAATATTGTTAAGGTTTGAAAAACTACAATATTTCCCCCCAGTTGTCTGACTCGCAGTTCCACAATATTTAGTAAGACTTGCCATCTCATACACCTCTTGTTCTATTACGTTTAGCATTAATCCTTGCTTTCACTTTCCCATCTAATGTTTGGAAATCAGGATTACTTACTAAAGCATCAATAAATTCTTTACTATTTAAAGTGGTTTCAATTGCCCCATATAACATATTCTCATCAACCCCTGAAGGGACGTTTTTCAAATCTAAAATTAAATTCAAGGTCTGATTCATATTAACATTAATATCATCATTGCCCTTGTAAACAGTAGGGGATGTAAGATCTGCACCCCCATATGCCAAGTCTGCCCCTCCAAACATACCTCCAATAATTGGAATATTGCTAGGGAGACTTTTTGCTTTATTAATCATCTTATTAACCCAATCCTTAACTTTATTGTAAGCATTCTGGAAAGGTTGTGCAATCTTGTTAGTAACAGATGAAATGTTAATGTTAGTTATGCCATGTGCCACTGATTTAATCTTATCAACTGCTCCCTTAACTCCATTATATGCATTCTTAAAAGGACTAGTTATAATATTAACTAACCCACTGATAAGCCCTCTAATTGCACCAGGTAATGCTCCAAACAATGCTCTGACTTTCTGAACATTTGTTCTTGTGGTAGTATACCATTGTTTAATCGCATTCCATAATAATTTAACAACACTTATCACAGTCCTTATAGGTAAGGTCATCGCATTCCAAGCAAGACCCAACGCATTAATCAAAGCACGTACAATATCAAACTTTCCAGGACTTGATGCAACAAAGAAACTACCAATCCAATTTATAGTGTTTCCAACTGCCCCTGCTAACCAGTTAAAAGCATAAGAAATAGCAGACAACATTCCCTGAACATCCGGATGATTTATAAATGCACTCCATAACCTTTGAACACCTGCACTTATTGCATCAACCATTGATCCGATATCTGTCCACCATCCAAAATACTTACCCACTTCGTATACTGCAACTGCCAACAGAGCTGCAGCTGCGATGAAAGGTAACAAAGGAGCAAGAGCAGACCATATTGCAGAACCCAAGACTCCAAAAGCACCACTTAAAGTAAAAGCAGTCACTTCTGCACCTAAAGCCCCTGCAACCCAATTAAGGGTAGCGATTGTTGATGCAACCATACCAGGAACAACACTAGTTAAAAGATAAGTTCCCAACAAAGCAACTGCCACACTTAAACCAGTAACCCCTAGAGCAATCTGAGCCCAGTCCGGCATTGCACCTATGAAACTACCAAAAGCATTTATAACTCCCCCTATTGCATCTCCCATCTGCAATAACCAGTAAACTATCTGGATCAAAGGAGGAGTTAAAGGAACAAGCACTGATTGTAAAAGAGAACCCATCGCAATACTCAACGCATCGTAAGCTTCATTAAGGTTGGTGATATCTTTTGCAGTCTGCTCATAACCCATCTCTGCCATTGTCTTATTCAACGCATCAATCAAGGTGGTTTGATCCTTAACATCACCAGACCAACCATTGTCCTTTAGTTCTTGTTGGGTTATACCAATCTCCTGGAGACGTTTGAATTGCCCATCCAATGCGTCACCTACTGCTAATACTGCATCTTCCTGACTTCTTCCTTCTTTTACAAAGGTAGAGGATAATACTGCAGTCATCCTTGTGAGGTCACCAAGCTTCTCGGCAGGAAGATTCATCTTCAAAGCCAATTCCTCGGCAGTAGCACCGACACTTGTCATATCAACTTTTCTAAATTCCTTTTGCAAATCACCTAGATCTGCTTTAAAGTCCTGGAAAGCTTGTCCTGATAAATGTGCATCTCCCTGAACCTTGCTTAACCTCTGACCAAAGTACTCAATCTGGGATGCTGCATTAATGGATGCCTTTGCACTTTGCATTACTCCCATAGCGAAGTCATAAACAAATGACCCTAAAGTGTTCTCCAAGATTCCCTTAAGACTCATAAGTTTATTTCCAAAGTTACTGCTCTCGATGGATAACTGTGCAATCTTTGAACGCATATTAGTTAATGCAGTGGAGAATTTACCAGTGATGGATGATGTGACATTTGAAATCTTATTCTTTAAACTATCAAAAGCAGGAGTTGCTACTGTCTTGAAAACTGCAATTTTCCCTTTTACAGTATCAAGCCCTACCCCCATTTCAGAAACTTTTAACTTTGCTCTGTCAATGCTATTCCCCATACTGGGATCAAGCTTCATTTGATGGAGAAGGTTAGCTGCTTCCACTGCTCCCCCACCTACAACTTGCAAACTATTATTAGCTTCCAGTAACTTCTTGTTAAACTCGTAAGTTGATTTAGCAGCTTTTTGATTTGCTTGGGAAGAGGTGTCACCAATCTTCCTCATACTGGAATCTACTTGTTTTGCAACTTTACTCGCTTCATCAGTTGCTTTTATAATAATATCTATCAATTGTTGTGTTGCTATATTTCTCACCTCCCCCCATTATTCGTTTATAAAAAAAATGGGAACATAAAACAAAAAGTATCATTTTATGCTCCCAACTTTATCATTCATCTCTTTATCCAACATATATCTACCAAACAAAATAAATAATTCCTGATTTAAAGTTAAATCTGATTGTTTGGAAACCAGATGATAACCATAATAATCTAATATAATAATTGCCCTTCCCTCATTAGTCTTCAGGAAAGTTCTTTATATCCCTCTCGGTGGTGTTAACCCCACTAAGATCCATTATCTTTTCATATAATTCAGTAATGGCATCTTTCTTTAAAGTTTTAATCTCCTCCATTGTCCAGTTGTCATCACTCTTTGGATTATTAATGCTTAAGAAAATCGCTTCGTACTGTGCCTTTGCAGTTGCTTCATTCATCTTCTTAAGGTTCATCTTCCCAGTTGCCTGAGTCTTACGATTAAGGTTAGAAGCTTCAAAGTTACCATACCCTTCTGCTTCAATACCCACAACCTTATTGATTTCACTACTAGATAATGGACGGAGATATAATTCTCCCCCAAGGGTTGATATTTCCACAAGTTGTGGATCATCAATGCCTAATAATATATCAGATTTATTCAATACCATAACAAAAATCCTCCATAAATATTTTTTTATATAGTTTTAGCTTCGATTTTATCTTGCTCGTTTTTAATGCAAACGTACATGTCGGTTTCCACTTGATCCCCACTTTCAAGAGTTACCTTATCAGTACCAAGGGTTGCCAAAGTCATAGTACAACTAATACTATCTGCACCACTCATATCATATTCCACCCTTACAGTACAACGTGGGAACAATATTTTCATCTCAACACCAGAAACCTCACACAAGCTCACATTAACCTCTAATGGGATCTGCCTAAGTTTACAAGCAGATGGTTCTAAAGCACCTACTTCCCCATACTCGGCATCCAATATTGCCCTTACAGTATCTTCAGTAAGAGTTGTTTCAAGGGTTAATTCATTTTCACGTTTCCCTGCGTTTGCACGTACTTGTGGAGCTCTACTTCCAAAACCTATGGTTGCATCCACATCGTGATTATTGTTTCCAGAGAAACTAAAGCTTGTAGCCACACCATCAACTGCAGAATTGTTAAGTTTCAAACTAACATCATAAAACATAATGAACAAGTCATCTTCCATATCTGCAGGTCTTGTAAAGGTTTCCCCTGATCTTCCAATAATCCCTGCTTTTTCTGTTTTATAAATCCAATCTGCTTGTACTGTCATGCTCTCATCGGAAACTTCCAATTGCAATTGATCCACAAGCATCCCATAAATGTACTTCTTCAAAATATCAAAAACTGCAATACCCCTAAATGATGGTAATTCTTTACCTTCTCCACCATAAAACTCGTGAGTATTTATAGTACCAGTTGATGCCTCAGTGAATACATAATTATCAAGATAACCATAACAATACCATGTTAATCTTTGCAAGTCGGCGTCTGCTTCAGTTGATCCAGATGGTTTTATGATCCCTGCTCTTGCCCTCTGGTTCATCCTGGAAACACCGGATTTAACAACTGGTTCATCATTTAATTTGAAATCTACACTATCTGCCTCACTCCACCAATCCAAATCAAAGGAGGATTTAGAGACATCTTCCCCATACTCTTCTTCTACTTCTATACCAAAACCTCTATCCATCATCATCACTTCCTTCTAATAATTTACAACAGTTCATCCAATCAACATAATGAACAACATCAAGGATAATCCCTGACACTGGGATTCTTTCATTTTTATTCTGAACAGATATCTCCCCCACCGGTCTGAAGGTGTTAAATTCAATCTTTGCAATTGTCCTACTATACCCTAAATCTGCTTCTATACTTTTATGGTTTTTCAAAACACTTATGGCAACTCGTGTAGCAAGGTTCTGTGATTTCCTTTCTGCTTCTTCAGGGTCCTCATCATATTCAATGCAAACAAACTCGAAGCTACTGACCAACCGGAGCTTCTGACTAAGATCTACCTTCTCTTCTGCAATGGTTGGATGTTGAATGATCCACACGCAAGGTTCCTCAATGCCCTCTTCATTATTATATGATTTAATGATGGTTTCCACATCTTCAAGAAGCCCTCCTGGTGTGTTTTCCATCATTATGGCACTTTTTATTATCTCGGAGATTAATTCTAATCCTCTTATTATGGTAGTCATTTCATAACATCTCCTATTGCTTTTATAAAGAATTCTTTAAGACGTGGGGTTGTGGCATCAATGCTCTTTTGTACAAATTGCTTACCTTTAATCCCCTTAACGCTTTTAACAACAACTTTACCCTTGAGTTTACCTTTCTTAACAATTGGTCCTTTCCAACCTTTAGGTGGATCAAAGACTAAAGCTTTACCATTCTTTGCACCATGTCTTTTTGTACCTTGGTCTTGATATATGGCATATTGTGCAGGAGACCTTATATCAATCATGTTCTTTTGTTGTTTGTACCTGAACCATCCCTTCAAATATCCGGTGTCGATTGGAGAGAATACTTGTAACCTTTCAATCATATAATCTGAAGTGTATTTCAAACCCCTCTCTTGAATCTTTGGCATCCAAGGAGCAAGAGATTTATATTTGCTTTCAATCTCAATTTCAATCTTTACCATTAAGAATCACCGGTTATTGTGAAGACAGTGACTTGGTCGCTCTTGCCGGAAACCACATTCTTAACATAAGGTTCTAAATCATCTTTTAAATCTTGACTAAAGATTTCACTACTAAGGATTTGTATTGTCCAATCGTTAGGTTGTGTAAAAGGAGTATCTCTTCTAGCCATTGATAATGCTACCATATTTGAAGTGAGTCTTAAGCAGACATTTTTCACTGCATCAGGTATATTGGTATCATCGGAGAAGTTATGACAATAAGATTTAATTAAAGACTCGCTCTGGGAAATCCACTCTCCTACGATTTGATTTAATCTGGTGGTGTCGGTCTTGTCTAATTTTAAGTGTTGTGGTTTCAAACCAGTAAAAGTTGTTACATCATCTACACTAATCCACAATTAAAATCAACTCCCCATTAAAAAAATATAAAAAGGTAAGGGGGAATGTTATTTTCCTTTACCTTTTGAAACAACCATCTCAATAACTAAAGTATCATCACTAGGAACAACCACATCAACCGGATGAACATAATCTTCATAACCTTCACAAGTGGAAGTTACCCTATATGATCCAGAAGGAGCTTTAACTGTGCAACCTCCTGCACTACCAGTACCCCCACTAGCAAATGTTAAACTATCATCAGTAACATCAATGAAAGTGACAACTGCCCCCTTAATAGGATCTGCAGAATCACCATCCTTAACATTTACACTAACCTTATATTCTTCTGTGACTTCCTCATCAGTTATTGGATTCTCTCCATCGGAAACATTCAATTTAATGTTTCTCTGCCCACTAGGGTTTAGTACCATTAAATAAAGCAACTACCCCTACGTTAGGGTTTTCATAACCTTGGTCAGATTCTGCAGAGAAGACGTAATCAGTTTTTCTTAATTTAGGTTGTCTGTCAGGTTCGATTCCTACATCTTGGAATATTCCATAAACAAGGTTGTTAGGGTCCATAAGCATAGCCACTTTACCATAACCTTTGGTAGTGTCAGTTCCTTCAAGATCATTAAGCACTGGAGCTTCTACCACCGGTACGCCTTTATATGGTCTTGCGATGAATTTTCCAGTTGCATCATCACCAGTGACAGTTGGTCTTAAACCTACTTCATCAATATAATCATCAAAGAAATCGGAGTCAACATAGAATCTTAAGTTGGTACGATTTTTCAAGTAGTTTTTAGGGTACTTACCAAGCATAGTTTTTAACACATCAGATGGGTTAGCATTAGCTGCATCGAAGTCTTTACCAGTACCAGTACCATAAACTTTATTGGTACATTTCTTTACCCAACCATTCTGGGATTTAAGTAAATCGCCGGAAGAATATTTATCAGTATCTCCAAACACTGCCAAGGATTCCCAATCTTCCCCCCATTTTTCACTTGCCATGGATATAAGGGTGGATTGGAAGTTCTGTCTTTCAATGTTCCTTCTTAAAGATCTGTCATTGATCCCTACCATTCCAACAAACTCGTGTGCGATGAGTTGTTCTTGTGCAAATGCAGGGTTAGTTCCAGATGGAGCTACATCTTCAGTTGCATCTTCCATGATCCTGGTACTGAATCCAGTTCTGTCAATGTTTACAACTTGTGCATCCATCACGATTCTTCTTGCCTCGGAGAGGATGGTCTGGTTTCTAGTTGCCTCTCTTACAAATTGATTGAAATACTGAGGTTGTAAAACACTGTAACCTAAATCGGAAACGGTGATGCTTTTAATAGCTTCTTCAGGGTTTTCAATCATCTCATTTAACATCTCATTATTTTCCATAAATAACACTCCAAAATAAATCTTATTTTCTTATGACTCTACCATAGAGGTCACGTTCATCATCATAACCTTTGGTAACTTCAGGTTCAGTATAATGATCTGGTATCGCTTTACTTTTAGTTGAAGTTACCCTTTCTCTTAATTCTTTAATTTCTGCTTCCAATTCTTGAATCTTAAGATCTTTACCTTCATCTTCTGGGGATGGTTTTAAAGACTTAACTGCGTCCATAAGTTCTGATCTTACATCAAATAATTCTTCATGAGTTACAAAGTTTAAGTTCTCATCTTCTTGTTGGAAGTCATCATTAATTGCTACTTCTTCTTCACTTTTTATAGGTTCCTCTGCCACTACTTCCTCTTCTTCCACTTCATCCTTATCTTTAAGAGATTTAATAGCAGACACTAACTTATCAATTCCATTAGTTAAAGTTTTATCTTCCATGTCCTCTGTCATTTTATCACTTATCCCTTTTAAAAAAAATCTAGCTTTAGGTACTGCCGGATGATCCACAATGCTCACAGTTCTCGCTACCCATTCTGGTCCAAGGTCTCTAATTAACACCCTTGACTTTATCACTCCATCTGCACCTTTAGCAGTGAGACTAACCCCTCTTTTCTGACCACTTTTAATCTGATTAAAAGTATCATCATCAAACACGTCAATACCAACAACCCATGTTCCCTTTGGAAACTCAAGTAAAGTATTATCAAAAGCTTTAACACTCATAGGTTGATTGGTAATGTAAGATTCGACTGGTTTTCCAACTTCCCTGCAATGCCCTAAAGCACACACATGGTCTGGATCAACAATCCTATAATCTCGCATATATGCATGAGCTGCATGACTTATTTCATCAGGGGTTAAGATTTCCCCATCGGAGTCAGGTTCTCCAGGGACGGCGACTGCAGAGTAAACTATTCTCTCACTTGCCATATTTCCACTTTAAATTTTTTTAATAAAAAAAATAGATGAAAAGATAACAGAAAACTTAAAAAAAAAATAATATAATTAATTTGCTTATATGGATTTTTAATTGTCATTATGCCAAGAAACTCAATTGATATGTAATTCAGATATAGGGTTATAAAAAAAAGAACGATTTGTTTTTTTTTAAATTTCTATTATCTCCTCATTTTATAAGGTGGAAATATAGAAACCCATAAAATAAATATAAAAAAAGAAAAAGATGTGGGATGATGGTTAATATTCCAAACCACCATCTTTATCCAACTGCCTGACTAGGATTTCATTTCCCTCTGGATCAGTAATATATAAAGAGAAAGTTACCCCATCAAAAAGGATAATTGAATCATTACCCCTCCACTTGTGGGTTTTCCCTTCCTTGGAGTACTTGCTATCTTTCCAAGCATCTCCCAACTCATAATCTTCTAACCAGATGGGACAATTGATCCCCTTATCTTTCAATAACTCTTCAAAGAGCATTAAATATCAATCCTCCATTACTAATGTATTTATGTTATTTCTTTATTATTTTATAAAACTTCTTATTTTATAATGTGTCTAAACTTCCATTATAATTTCCTAATAATAAGTTTTTAAAGAAATAATAATGGTCAGGGTACTGCTTTTTATATTCTTCCCAAGTTAATCTAATCGTTTTCTTACGTGCATTTCTAGGTACTGGGTACTGAGGAGTATTTGGTACTTCAATTTCAATCTTTGCAGTTCTTTCATTTTCCGGCAGGGATAACATTCTGGCAACATATCCCCCATGTTCTGCAAAGTTCTCACTTAAAGCATAATGAAGACCATTATCTTCATTCCCATTACCATACCAAGTGAAGTAGTTATTCTCCTCGTGAACCTTCCTATACCTTCCATCTTCCCTGGCACTGATTTTCTTATCACGTCTAGCCCCATACTGGTATCTGTTGTCGATGTTGTCATCTATACTGTGAGTAAACTCGTGGTAGATTGTCATCATCCAATCCCTAGCTTCCCATTTATACTGACTCCAAGTACCATTGAAATATTTAGGATTTATAACAATCCTATGGTTAGGATGATCCCCTGAAGAATACCTATTATACCCTCCGACGTTTTTCCCTAATTTATCACCATGATTTCCATATTCATCTGACCTGAACATCAGCTCATTGGTCTGCCTTTTCAAAGCTTTAGGTGTTCTGAATGCAACATCTAACAACTCGTGAGGATGAATTGCATACCTCGAACCTGACAATCTCCTTCCCCTACGATAATTACTTTCCAACTCCTTGAGAAGATTATCAGATATGTAGTAATTTAGGATTTCCCCATTGTCACTTATCTCGTGGAAATAATGGTACTCCCCATCATCACGATAAGGGTCGGAAACTAAACCTTCATACTGTACTCCGTGGTATTCTGCCAGTTCCTTGATTGACATAGATTGTTTCTCGGATTCTGATAACAAACGCCTACCATTAAGGTCTGTAACCCCATCAACAAACCCATTTTTACCTGCTTTAGGTTTTTTATCTTCTTTAGGTTTTTTATTTGATGGTTTTGTTAAATTCTGTGGATCAATGTAAGCATAACCCTTGAAATGCTTTTTAGAAAGCATAGATATTAACTTCATATTTGTAGGAGTATTCCTTGGGATTCCATATGGTCTCGCTCCAGTTTCCTTTAATGAATTTAAAAGTAACTCTTCAAATTGCACTGGATCAATTACCTCTGATTTATATTTATCCCTAATGGTGTGGTACACATTTTTGAATGAAATCCCTCTTTTATTACCATATTTATCCACTTCTTTCTTTAAAATATCATAAACATCTTTGTTGATTTTCTTTTGCAGTTTTTCCATTTGTTTGGAATCCAATGGTTCAGGGTTTCTAATGCCTTTTATCTCTACCCCATCATATGCAACTCCATCAATTACAACAACTCTGCTTTTATAAGGGGGGGTTGCCTTTTTCAATTTCAAACCTAACCCTAATATGGTTGTGGAGAATAGCAAATCAAATTCTCCCTTATCAACTTTCCCTTTATATTGACTTTTTAAATCATCATACAATTTTGCAAAGGACTCCCCATTGAATGTTCCAATGTTAGGTTTTTCAATTCTTAAATCACTTATTAATAAATATAAATCCTTCTCGAATTGTTTCTGGGTTACTGGTTCTTTAGGTTTAGGTTTTTTAGGTTCTGGTTTAGGAGCTTTAGGTTTTTTAGGTTTAGGTTTGCTAGGAGGTTTAGCTTTAGGTTTAGGTTTATCTTTAGGTTTTTTAACTACCTTACGTGGTTTCCTTAACTTCTTAATATTAATATATCCAAAGTTCCTGCCAAGAATATTAACGTGCTTATCTGGGTCCCTAGAAGGGTACAAGCTAGTATCAGTTGCTACAATAGCAGTCTCCATCAACTTATCAAATTCATATTTATTCTTGACAATCTTCTTGTACCTCTTTTTCATCATCTCATAAACTGGTTTCAATTCAACTGATCCAGTTGTACTCGCCATTGATTTAACTAAAGTATAGAAATCCTTGTTAAAATGATTAGCAAGTTCAGGAGTTATTCCTGCAGTTTGATGTGTCGGTGGGAGTTCTGGAGGTTCTGTACCCCATGGATTATCTTTAGGGGTTTTAGGTTTAGCTTTCCCTTTAGGTTTTTTAGGTTTCTTTGGAGCTTTAGGTTCTGGAGGTTTAGGTTCTGGTTTAGGTGTTGGAGTTGGTGGGGTAACTGGTCCATCAACTGGCACTAGGTCTTTCTCTTTGAAAGGAAAGAAATCAGGAGCTCGATAACCTTCAGGGATGATAAAAGCTGCGTGACTGCATCTGCAATTGATCCATTCTTCAATAGGACCATCCTTATCACCAGGGTACAATAACCCATTGGAGAATCGCTCATTTATAGGTACAATCTCCCCACCAACTCCTCCTTTACGATTACGATGGGTTAACCTAGTCCTTGAATCACTGGCACTGTGCCAGATCTTATACTCCATCTCATCTTCTTGGAGCTTGTTATATTGTACAAAGTTACGTGCAGTGTTTATCTCGGTCTGGGCAATCCTCCTGGATTCGTAGGTGCTTAATTGTGTAAACTTGTTTTTAAGTTGGTCGGCAACATCTCGTGGACCCCATCCATCACGATAACCTTTACTTAAAAGATTACCTATTTCATCATTAACACGATTCTTGGTGTGTTCACTTGCTTGGAATTTATACCTTCTCAACCTAAAGCTAACTTCACTATTGGGTTTGAAAAGTGTATCCCTCTGCCGGACATCACTTATATTTACATTAATGTTCTTGTATTGTCTCTTCCCTTTTAATGCTTCCCCTTTTGCTTGGTCTTTACTTGCATTTAAAAGGATGTCATAATAAACTAGACCAATCTCTGCCCCTTTATCTATATAAGTGGACAATATATCATCATATTCTTTCCAATACTCATCAATAACCCCCCCTGCTTGTTGATAAAACACTGCATTCAAAGGTTGCTCCAGATCCACATTCTCAATTACCTTCCTCCCAAGGTACTGGAAGAACAAATGCAACTCATCAGTGAATTTCTCTTCAATCTCCAAAGTGGCATCAGAAAGATCCCCTAATGCTTTTAATAGCATTCTTGAATCTTTGATTGATTGTAGTATCTTCTTCTTCCTCATCATTTAAACCTTCTTCAGTGGTTAAGCTATTTTCAAAACCTGCAAGTATACTATCAACACCAGGTAAGGATTTATCAACACCTCCTAGCAATGTGCCTTGGTAGTAAAGCTCATCAAGTAATGGGTTGTCATCGAACCTGGAGATTCCATAAGTTTCCCCTATAGCTTCACGTGCCTCGTTAGGGGTCATAATTGCATTTTGAACAAGACTTATAACCTTCTCCACTTCCACTTCATTGGTCTTTTCATCAGTATCTATAATCTTGAAATCCCAGTCATTGATCCCTAAACAATGGTGGATAATATAATTAATATCTTCTTCATTCTCTCGGATTAAAGGTTTTATTGTAGTTACACGATAACTATTATCAGTTTGTTCACTATTACTTGCACCTAGTTTCCCTGCGTCAGTAACCCCCACACGATTAGGGTCCATATGGTGAGCTGCGATAACTTCATCTCGATTATCCTTCCTAAATAACCTGAATGATGCTTCTTTGGTATCTGTGCTTAATGGTTCGATTGTGACACTAACATTCCCTTCTCCCCCCTCGGAAGGTACTTGAATAACCATCCCACTGTGAGGGTTCTTGATAACCTGCTTTAATTGTTCAGTTATCCTATACTGAAGGGTGTTCTGTGGATTATAATCAGGGTCTTCTGGATCAAGGATTCCTGGATCAAAATCCCCAGTTATGGTTACAACCATCGCAGGGATTCCATAATTGTTAAAGAATTGGATGTTGTACTTGCTCCTGGATTGGTCGGCATACATAGCAGAAATTGATGGACTTGCAGGAGCTCTCCCATACAATTTTGTTTCAGGATTAAATCTGTTTTTCCAAAGCAACTCGTTAGCTCTTAAATCTTCAGGTAACCCTTCGTAATGTTTCTCACCAGTTAGGTAATGGACATCGTAGTGTCTGCCATCTTCATCCTGGTTCTCACCAATAATAACAAACCATCTGACCTTTGTACCTATTCTTTGTTGTACTCTTACACCATCGGCACATCTTCTAAAATTAGCTGCACTGTAATGCTTTAAATCGCATACTGGAGCATCATATGATCCTTTCTCTCTTATGACTTCCAATAAACCCCATCCTAGGGATTCACAATCGTACTCTCTTTCATATAATAACTGGTTAATGTTAGGTCTTAAATTATTGAAAAACTCCTCCAAATATTCCCTCTCATTACTGCTAGGTTCATCCACATTTGATCTAGGGATGAAAGTATAACCTGCCCCTGAAGAATCACTAGCTATAGCTTCACAACTAACCTTATGCCAAGTGTTAATGTCTAATAATTTATTAAGGAGTCTTGGTGGTGCAGGAGGTTCCACCACATCTTTATAATTAAATCCATCCTCATCATTCAAACCTTTAGTACTTTTAATCGCATACTCCTCCAAGATGCTTGTAGGTACTAGGTTCATCTCATCTGTAACGATATAAGTTTCACTTCTCTTTTTCATATAATCACTTTACTCCTATTTGTACGTGGACCAAACAAACCCCCTCTCCACATATCTGGACAGTGGTCATTGACTTTTAAAGGTTTATCCTCACCACGTTGTTGTGCCTTTATATCCCAAGAATAAGTCTGTGCTTGGATTATACTATTCTGGCATCTCTCGTGAATAAAAAAACGATTATTATTAAACAAGTTTTGAATTTTTACAATATCCTCGTAGGTGTCCGGTCTGTAGGTTCTCACTTTCATCCTAATCCTCTTGTCCTTCTTGCATTCTGCTTTCAAACTAGCTGCATCATGGGGCAAGAAGATGGTACTCTTTCGATTTAATCCATACTTGTTTTGCAATTCTAGGATTGTTTCCACCCTTTCACTATCTGATTGTGCTACCCCTACTTGTTGTGCATCATAATAAGTCTCATCAAGCAAATAATAGGTGTTCCCCCTTGGATGCTTTTGAAAACCCATAACTCCAAAGGTGGTTACTGTACTGACCCCATAATCGCAACAAATATTAATCTCGTGAAGGTTGTCTGGATCATAATGTATAACGTGCTTGTCGGTGTTGAAGGTATCGTAAATCGCTCCTTCTGCAATTACCCATTCCCCC